>Ga0247609_10000858_pt1 | contig 39022 bp, 59 predicted proteins | sample 172DNAGHGlowgp2_FD_193487 | JGI IMG/M metagenome (GOLD analysis project Ga0247609, IMG submission 193487) | Sheep rumen microbial communities from Palmerston North, Manawatu-Wanganui, New Zealand - 1728 DNA GHGlow gp2 | ecosystem: Host-associated > Mammals > Digestive system > Stomach > Rumen ... | reverse complement strand
TTTTACTCCTTTTGTTGTGTTTGCAATACTCTTTATAGAGTTCGTTCATATAAGAATTTCCGCCTATTGCTCTATAATCATCATAAAGTTTATGCACTGTTCCCCTATCGTCACGCCGCATTGCCGCATCTAATTCTAACCGTAGCAAGCGTTTATTATGCTCTGATTGGTTAGAAAGCACGGCATCTAACTTGCCTTCAAAACGGCTTTTGTATTGAACCCGTTTTACAATCCACTCTAACAAAGATATAATAAGCCGCCACATATAACGACAAATCCTTTTCATCTCTACCACCACTTATCTTATCAGAATATATTTTCTAAAATCAAGAGTTTTTATTAAAGGGCTGTGGAATTACAGCCCTTGTTTTAGTATTTTTTATCATCAGACCAATCGGCTTTCGATTCATAGTAGCAACTTTTTGAAAGTGCGCTATCCGCCTTACTTAAATCTTTCAAAATATCACTAGCGTCCAACATCTGTTGAACAGTAAGTTCACTAGACGACTGAAACATTTTATGGACTTTCTCTAATAATACACTTAAATGCGCATAGATATTTTTACGCATAGCCATTTTTTCTTCGTGTGTCATTTTTTATCCTTTTTGTTTTCGGCTTTTAACTCTTTCAGAATATTTGTCATATACTCGAAAGTATCAAAAGGTTTGGTTTGAATCGTCTGAAAAGCATTTGTAATATGAAACAAATTTTCTATATTCGCTTTTGGTGTCAATTCAATAATTCTGTCCAGCAATACGCTTCTCGCTTTTTCGATTTTTGTTTTCATCTTTAATCCCCTTCGGTTTCAGTTGTTGCCGTAGGTGTAGCGTTTGCCAAAGCATCAGCAATAGTGCAACATACATTAAATAAAGTAATGTGTGTTCCTGCCGCCGTTCCTACTATATATTTACCGTGATACCGTTTGCGTGGGCATAATCTATCTGTTCTGATTGGATAACCCCACATATCTAAAACAGGCACAGCCACTCCGTTTATAGTAATCTGATACGGCACAGGCGCACCAGTTATAATGTTATTGGGGTTCAAACATATAACCAAATCAAAATCGTCAAATGTAGAGATGTTGTTCGGGTTAGTGACAGTTAGAACACCAGCCGTTGTTAAAGCCGTTCCACGATGTAAATTTCCACAATTACAATTCATATCATACTCCTTATTTTAAAGTTTCCCGGGAATTATTTTAAAGTTTCCCGGGAATGATTCTTTAAAATCCGCAACCGCAAGAATTGCAATTACAGAACGGGGACATACCCGAAGTGTAAGTTGTTGCGGTTGGATAACGCACAACACCAGCGACAGCGTTGTTCAGTTCCAGTTGGTTGATACGACCGCGCAATGCTTCCATTTTGTTTTCGGTGATTGCATCCAAGATTTTCTGCGTCTGACCGATAGTCACAGCATTGATATCATTTGTGTTCTTCAATGCGTCATAACGGTTTTGTGCAGATGTTTCCTGTATCAACATCTTGGTATCGCAGCAACACGCGTTTTGGTTAGCCAATACTTGTGCTACCTGTCCAGAAACCCCGTAAATGTCGCGTGTCAATTCGCCATACTTGTCCTGGATAACATTTAAGTTATCGTGGAAGTTTTGGTTGACCGCAGCCAAGATTTCTCTTTGGTTAGCCATTGTGTTTTGGTTGTCAAAGCCCTGTTGCATCTGGTTTTGTATTGCTTCGGTTCCGAATTGACCACGGTTGCCAAATCCCCAAGCATTGCCACCGCCCATTAACAAGACGATAAGCAAGATTGCGAACAGACCGCCGTCGCCACCGCCAAAGCCAAAACCATTACCACCGTAAGGATAGCCACCCCAACGGTTTCCTAATACTGCACCCATATCTGCGGGTGTCATTGCATTTTCTGCCATAGTTTTTTCCTTTTAGTTTAGTTGTTAAATCACCCCAACAAACTGCGAAGTTCTGGGGGGAGTTGATTTAAGTCAAACCCACAAGAACGGGCAACATTACGAATAGTTTCGCGCTGTTGTTCCGGTGTTTTACCCGCCATCATTTGATTGACGGTCGCCATCAGTGGGTGATTTGCGAATTTCCCTTGCATAAACATATTAAGCAACATTTGTGGATTCATTTTTAACCCCCATACTTAATAATTTGCTTTCAAGATTGGCAAGACGGGCAAGAATTTCTTGGGTGTCAGTTTTCTTTGTCTGTTCGCCCGCCAACATATATGTCTGGACTTCGGTCAATCCGTCATTGTTCATACGCTTTATAAATATCTTACCGTCTTTATCGTTCATACCAAGATAGATTGTATTTGGCATTGGGACAATAGCCGACATTTGTTCCAGTGTTTCCACATTATAGGGAATTACTGTTGGCCTTATCACTGGTTGTTGTGGGATATTTTGCAAAGGCATACCGTGTTGTTGTTGCCCTGCTTGTTGCATCATTTGCATGTAATACGGGTTCATAACAAAATCCTTTATGCTTTTATACATAAGGATTATGGGGGATTTTTATATAAAAATTTAGGGTAAGAATTAGTGTATTATATCTGTCCACAAACCATAGATTCAACGGCTTTTTTATGGTATTTGAACAGATTGCTTAAATCCATATTCATTTTGATTGCTATTGCTTCAAATTTCATTTGTTCATCGCCAGTATATCGCAATAATAATATTTGGCGTTCAATACGATTATCGGTAGATTCATAGACCCATTGTTTGAAAAAATCAGGATACCGTTTTCCGATACGGCGCAAGAAAACACGCGTAAGCCAAAAATAGATAATTTTACGCTTTGCGTTTTCCATTATTGACCTTTTTCACTGCAAATTTAGGCGCAGACGGGCGTTTTGTTCCCGCACGACCACCGCCAACACCACGAACTTTTACATATTGTCTAGCCATTCTTTACACTCTGATTATTGTTTGTTCCGTCTTGCATTACTTCCATTGCGGTGCCATTAAAACTTTTATACACATAAGTAAAGTGTATGCCTGCCCACAATAAATTTGTAAAAATCAAAAGTAAAAACATACCCTTGAATACAGACCAACCAAATTCAATATCAAGTTTAGGTGTTTTCATTTTATTTCTCCTTAAAACCTGCCGCATGTGCCGCCTGTGCTTGCCTAACTGCACCCGCACGGGTTTTATATTTTTTGCCGTGTTGGCCCCACTGCCACTTTCCGTCTATTTTATGTATAGGCATATTTTACCCCTTTTTCAATATTTTTTATTCGCCATTTTCCCACAACCAGGAATATTTTTCTATGTATTCTTGTAGTGTCATTTTATGCTCCTAATGGGAAATAATATATTGTTGAATCGCGATTACTATCATTTGGTGCAAGACCTGTTAAAGTCTGGCCTGCTTTCATATAGAATCCAAATGTGCTTCGGGTCATTCCAGTGGCATTCCCTTCGGCTAGAAAAATCCGAACATTACCAATATACAATTGTTCCATAGCAGTGTTTCTCAATCCGCTTTGATACGACACAAAGCAATCTATGGGGGCCGTCCATTGGGTTATTCCAGTCAAAGAAACATTTATTCCTTGTGAATAATCTGGCATAACCATATTGATACCACCGCCTGCGTCAAGGTCTATCGTATCCCCGGTCGCTTGGTTTAATGAAAATGAACCCTTGTTCACTCCGCCCTGTGTAATCGTGATTGTCGGGTCGTTGACCGTTGGTATTGTTGGCTTGTCGGTCAAATTATTATACGAACCGGTAGTCGCAACCGTTGCCAAATCGGCGGGTTGAACCGCAGACCGCGCTTTCGCAACATCTGTCGCCGTTCCGCCTGAATTTATCGTTGCCCATTGTTGCGCTGTAAATGACGAATTGTTTAAAGCATATTCAAACACCCAACTTGCGGGCGTAGTCGCCGTGGTGTATTTATAACGATTATACACAGTATTTCCGGCAGAATCTGTCGCAACAACAAATCCATAATCGTTTTCGTCAGCCGTCACCGCTTCTAATTCCGCCAAAGAATTGTATGTTCCACGAAATGTTGCTGTTGATGTAGCAATAGAACTATTTACAAAGTTTTGTGTTGCTGTGCTTACAGGTTTGTCTAAATCACTTGTATTATCAACATTACCCAAACCCACTTGTGCTTTTGTGACTTGGTGCGGGTTGTTATAATTGGTTATATGATTATTTACCGCTGTCGATGCATTGGTTGCTATCGTTTTTGCTTGATTAGCATTTTGTTCCGCTTGTGTAATTCTAGCATCAAATTGTCCAACGGACTCACTCGCCTCTTGGGCTAATTCTTTTGCATCACTTGAATCTTGTTCTGCTATTGTCAATCTTGCATCAAAAGTATCTACTTTATCACTGGTATCTTGGGCTATGTCTTTCGCATCATTTGCAATATCTCTCGCTTCTTCTGCCACCTGTAATGCTTCATTTGCTTTCGATTCTGCGTTTGATTCGGCATTATACCAAGTGTTCCCAACTCGATATTGTAATCTATATTCAACTGTTAAATCTTCTTTAACTGTTTCATGCTGTCTAAACTCTACAACATCTGCGGATTTTGGCATAGTTATATAATTTGTGCCATCTGCGGACACTTGTAAATTGCCACTTGTAATCTTAAAATATAACCCTTTAACAAGTTTTTTTGCAGTGTAGTCAATATTTACCGTTGCCCCGTCATCTGCACTCGATAATAGGTCTAACTGCCACGGGTCGCCTTGTAAAACCTGTGTAGAGAAATAATTTGACTTGATTTCTTGAATCATAGCCACGATTTTAGACAAGATATTTTCAAGTGTTTGGGCATCATAACCGTGCAAAGTCCTAAACGCAACATCTTGAACATTCGGGGTATTCCTGTATATACACACCGTTTCATCTGCTGTTGGTGCTGGGGTATCATCGCCAAAGATAACTTGCTTTTGGTCGGTATCTACAACATAGGTTGGCGTTGATGTTAAACCTGTGAGAGAGTTATAAACCATAACCCCGATAAAATTCTCACTAACTTCTTCAAACAAGTATGAGAAAGTTTTTGTTTCCCCATCGCCTACGATAAAAGTTGCAGAATACGGTGTCGTTAGTGTCATTTTATTCCCCTGTTTTAATCCAAAGTTTCAACCCGTCTTGCTTTGTAAAGGTTATTTCGTTTGTAGCAATACCAAATGTCGGTTTTTCTGCGGAAATCATAAACTGGCAGTGGCCTTTGACCGCGATGTGATATGTCTTGCCGACTTCCATTTCCTGTGGCATCAAGAGTTCCAAATCTGCCCACTCACCCTTGGTGTAAATCTGCAACGGTTCGGGTGCAGGTTGCGGTTCCACAACCGTTTCTTCCTGTTCTAATACTTCTTCTGGTTCCATTATAAACTCCTTTAACTTATTGTGACTTCTACATTGTTGTCAAGGTTAGCATCTTGCACTTCTTGAATGGTCAGCGATACCGCCGCTTGATACTGCGCTTCCAACTCTAACCCTGTCAAACTCGCCTGCGTGATTTCCAGCACATTATCGCCGTCCGTCACTTGTAATGTCTGCCCTGCGACAGATTCTGTTGTCGGCGTTTCAAGTGGATATACGAGCATAACAGGTGTACCATTTGCGCATTGGTCAGCAAGGTATTGTTTCCAATCTTCGACTGTTGAAATTTCATCTTTTCTTACCACAATCCTATACGTGCCGTTGCAAGTTATTTCATTGTTTTGTATTGTCGTCGAAGTTTTGTTTACAGCTTGCAAATGAGTACAGAACAACTTTTGTTGAGCGCCCGTTGCCCGACCCGAAAGACTAAATGCAAACAAAGTATTGCTATATAATGACCAAGGTTCTGTACCGTCAAATACCTTGATAGCTACATTTCTCGTGACAACACCGTCAAGTATGCTTTGGACATCTTGATAATCGCCAACCTTTAACAGCATTTCGGCTGTCGCAGTATAATTCGTATGAGTAATACTAACATTATTCATAACAGATTGCCGAAAGTTGACTCTTATATAAGCAATATCGGCAGGTATGGTATAATCACCAACACTTACACCAGTTCGCCTTTGGAAAACTTTATCTTGGTCGTATAATGCAACTCCTGATAAACCTCTGTCAGAAAAATTATAAACATCGCCACTCGTAACCGCAAGATAGTCGCTATACCCATTGTTGGGTGATGCACCTGGGTTTCCGTTTGCCGATATTGTTTCGTCATAAGTAGCCCCAACAAGTGTAAATATATTGTTTTTAATTGCGATGGTTTCCACTGTGCCGTCTGCATAAGCACTCGGTGTGAAACTTTCTGTTATAGGTGTTGCAAGCGGATAATACACAATTACAGGTGTGCCTGCTGCGTATTGTTGTGCAAGCCATTGTTTGAATGTGGTTGTATCAGAACCAAATGTAGAGTCTTTTATATAAAATCTTGGCGAATCGTCAGGATTACTCCTAAACCCAGCCTTGCACGTTTTATCAGATTGCTGTGACACACTTATCTGTGGTGAAACACCGATGTAATGCGTGCAAAAGCAAGGGAAATCAACATCTTTATCAATCCCAGCATATATATAATAAAATGCGCCTGACGTTGTGTTCCACCCTTCACTACCATCAAACACCTTTACCCCGACATTTCTCGTGATAGTCTGTGTGGTTGCGTCATAAGTATCCGCATACTCACCAACAGCACGCAATACCAAATTCCCTTTTTGATAAAACACAGGGTAAATAGGTGTTGTCGGAGTCGGTGTTCCTGCCTGCGACCCTGTTCCTATTGCTGACGCAGGTATCCTTAAAACCCCATTATTACTCACGATATCAACGGGTGCATCTGGTGTTGGAGTTCCGTTCTGTTCTGTTCCACCAAAGGCTTTGACATACGAAAGGGAATTGGCGATGGCATCGGGTAAAACCAACGGCGATGTTCCTTTGATAATAACTTGAACCGAACCGCCTGTAATCTTATTTACCAACTGCGCTGTGTGTGTTTTACCATCGTCGCCTGTAAATGTGCAAGTGCTTGAAACACCGTCATAAACTGGGGTTTTATTTATCATTATACAACGAACGGCACGGACATTTTGACCGTCTATAACCACCGTTTCATATAAACTAGGAACATCGTCTGGCGTTCCTGTTTCTGTTGGTGTGACGATATTCAAACATCTATGTCCGTCAACTGTGGAATATAAACTTGGCACATCGTCATAAGTCACTGTTCCATTTACTGCGATACAAAGCATAACCCGTTGAGATTTGCCATTTATTGTCGCTGTTGCGAACTTTGACCCTGCTTCATCATCATAGGTTATTTGCCCTGAATACATTTGGGTGACACGGGCGCATTGTGAAACACTACCTGTTTCTTTAATTACCGCCACATCAGACGATATATCATATTCTACTGCCATATTTTATACCCCTTGTTTTATCTTACTTTTTTTCTTGTTTTTTTGCAACAGGTTTTTTGCTCTTTTTTGTTTTGCCTTTTGGTTTTGCTTTAACCCCGTATTTTATAGATAGTTCATTTTGAATATCACGGTGTAATTTTATAACCGCTTCATCTTTTTCGGCTTTGCTCATAGTTTTATACTTAGAACTACGCAACAACTTGTTTGCTTCCGCCATATACATTCTTTCCATATCTTCTTCGGCTTTTATAAAATCTTCGTGTGAAAGTTCGTTATGCAATTTTGTTGTCTTACCAATCTGTGCCAATGGGCTTGCTTTACCCCATTTTTCCAATATTTCTGCCTTTGTTGCCCTATCACTATAAGTCACTGCCCCAATACCGATAACATCTGCCACAATCGCCGCACTTGCTTCTAATGTTGAAATATCTGGGTCTCTATCATCACTAAAATTTTCTAGTATAGAATCCACATAAATTGGCAAGAATATACCACGGGCAAAATGTGCCGCAGTTTCCGGTTGATTCATAATATCTTTTGGCAAATAAGTATCATCAAATGCGGTTCTGCCGTGTTCATATAGCCCATTGATAATTGAAATAATAGGTGCTTGACGGTTCTTTAAGAATCTTGCAAGCGGGTCCCACGAATCTTTACCATATTCTGGTTCAATATACAATTTTACGGTTTTAGCGACAGATGTTATAACCGGTGCAACACCAAAAGTCATATCAAAACGGGTCTTGCCAAACACAATTTTGCCATAATCTTCTGTCGGGTTCCAACTATCTAATACTTTTTCCCAGTAATCTTTTTGGTCGTCATCACTTATTGCCGCACTAATCAATGCAGAGAAAAACGGCATAGCAATAACCAACCCAACCGCCGACCTGCCTTTATCCACATTTTGTTTGTTGAAATAGAAAGTGTCTAAATTTTTAATGCCTTTCTTTGTAATTGCTCTTTTTGCCCAATCTGCTACTGCAACAGGGGCATATATTGTGTTTTTAACCGTTGCGATACGGCTTGCCGTCCACCGCATAGCCATCATATAAAACGACACCTTGTCCATAACATCTTTACCGCCTTTCAAACCGTTCCAACGCCCCGTTTGTTCCATAATCAAATCGCCAATGCCGTTTTCTTTTAATAATTTAATATCCGCTGTGGTTTTGGCATCGTATAGGTCTATCATCATATTAGCATACATAAAACGAGCCATATTTACAGCCATATTAAAACCGCTTTCTGATGCAGAATATAGGCGCATAATAGGTCTAATTGCCTTTGCCCCCGCTTTTAATAACTTTTTCTCGCCAGTTCTTGAATATTCTTCGGTTTTCTCTGTTGCCTGTGTGATATAAGAGTTCAAAAACTGTTCTTCTGTAATACCAATATTGACCCCTAACTGTTTCAAACGACCGCTAATAACATTCGGGTGTGCATATATTTCAGCCCACGCATAATCTTGCTTTGTATACCCATTGGCATCGGTGCTTGTGCCATTCCAGAAATCACTAAAAGCCCGTTGCGTGCCTTTCCACCACGCCTTAAATCCTATCCCCGGATGCACAAAGAACATATTGGATATATTCCGCCCAAATGACAAGTCGGCAGACAGAATCGCAGAACGGGTTGACCCAAGTATCTTTTTACCTACCGCTCGCCAACCTTGGGATAATAATTCCTGTGATATATCTGCGTAAGTTTGTTGATATTTTCTAATTGCTAGCCCAAGTGTCAGATATTTTTGATAAAGTTTATCGTTTTCGTGTATCTTTTGGACATCGGTTTCTTTATAAATATCTTTATACGACTTGACATTGAATAATGGGTTCCCGTTTTCATCTTTTTCTTCTGCTATGGCATTATTCAAATCTTCCAATGCCGCATCAACCGAGTTTTGTGCTTCAACAAGCGATTCGGATTGTTCTTGATTTAGTGCCAATTTCATATCTTCTTGGACAAGTTTTTCAAGATACATACTTTCATATTCTGGCGACATACGACCTTGCAATCTACGAATACGATTCATAACAATATCGTCAACAATGTTTTTCTTGATGTTTTCTTTGGCAAGTTCTTTTTCTGCCTGCCTTTGCAATGCGGGTGTAATAATATTTTCATATACGGTATCTTCAAAGAACTTTACATTTTCTTCCGAACCAAGAACATTACGCAGTATTTCGTTGCGTTTAACTGGGTCTATATTCTCATCTAAAAAGAATTTTTGTAATGAAATACCTTGTTTTTTCAACTCTGTCTGCAATTCATCAAGAGTGGAAGGTAAAAAACATCTTTCTTTCATTATTTACACTCCATTTGTTCTTTAATCAAGTCCCATAACTTTTTATCACTCATAACTTTATTGGATTTTACAACTTTATCAACCGTCTTTTGCACTTTGGCGGACTTGTTTTTAACAGCGCGTTTAACTTTATTGCTTGCTTGTGCTTCAATAGTCGCCGCATCTCGTATCGCATCAACTAAACTATCGTCTGCCAATGCTCGCAATTCTTGACCGGCACGAGTCGCAACATCAGAATATGCACTAATCAGCCGTCTTAACTGTGTTTTTCTAACTTCTGGGTCTTGTGTCTTGGCGATTTTCCGTTTCAATGCTTCGGCAACTTCGGCTCTTAGGAACCCACGAGTGTCAGCCCTGTTGTTTTCCAACATTTCCCAAGCAACATTTTCTTCATTTTCAACAAGGTCATCCGCTGCTTTTTTGGCGGCTTTGGTATCTCTAACATTATGCAAAATCGGCGAAATACCTTCGGTTTTTGTTTGTTTTGCGATGCGTTCTGCGTATATACTCTTTGCTTGTTTTGGTTGTTGGAACGAATTTAACTCTTTACCGACTTCATATTCTACTTTTTGGTCGTCTGTCTTTACATTTTTAAGTTCATCAAGTTTAGTGTTGATTTCTTCAATCTTGTCATTGATTGTGTCAATATCTTGCTTTGTTAGCATATCTTCATTGACCGGCAACACTGGCGATTCAATACCAACGGCTCTATTTATTGCATTTTCCTGCGCATTTAGAAAATTTAACTCTAATTGCACTGGCGTTGGTGTTTCTTTTGGTTGTTCAACTTGCTTTTCTTCCGTTATCGCCTGCTCAGTAGTCGCTTTTTCTTCAACTTCCGATTTGGTTGTCGTTGTTTCTTCGGTTGCCACTGTTTCTCCGGTGGGCTGTTCAGGCAATGTTTCCGTTGTCTGTGTTTCAACCGTTGGTTGCTCTGGTGCAGTTTCTTCCGCTTGTGTTTCGGTTTGTGCCTGTTGTGCTTCAAGTTCTGCCCGTCTATCTGCGATATTTTGCTTTTCTTCTTCTATTACAGAATCTTCCATAACTTGAATACCTGTTTTTTCACGCAGATATTCAACAAGGTCGTTAGTATCCTGCGACCGTTCAAAAAACTCGTTTTTAGACAGTTCTTCGTCTTTTTTAACCTGTTCCTTGATAACATCTCGTCTGATTCTAGCAAGAGTTTTATCGGCTTCTTTTTCCGTCTGACCGTCACGCATCAACTGTTCTTTGGAAAACTGCATAACACGGCTTTTGGGCGACATATCCGCTAGTGCCATACTGTTTTTGACTAACGCATCGGTTGAATCTTCAAGGTATTGCCACGCCAATTTGCTCGCATCCGCCTTTGTAAGTCCAAAATTATCAACCAATATCTCTTTCATACGGTTGTGATTGTTCACAAATCCTAAACCGCCAACAGTGGCACCGCCAATGCCACCCAACAACCCTGCTTTCCCAACTTCTAACAAATCCTTAGCCCAAGATTGCTTATCTGTGTCTGTTCCATAAATCTCATTTTGCGCCCTGCGACTTGTTCTTTCTAGCCCGGTCTGCACAACTTCTTCAACTGCTTCGGACAACAATTCTTCTTTTATGAATTTTTTACCTGTGAATTCGCCCAAATGGTCTAAAAAGTTTGCTTCGGCACCCTTTGCGCCAACTAGACCTGCCAATGCGCCATACACAGTCGCAAAACCCAACCCTTCGCCTTTATATTGCTCTAACCCGCCGGCACGCTGTCTTTGTGCGGCAATATCTTTTGATAGATATTCGCCACCTTCTGCCAGTCCTTCGGCAATTCCACCTGCAACCCTAGCCGTAGCACCCGCCCCCTGTAAAGCACCCGCCCCCACTAGGACAGCACCCATTTGCCCAAATACATCGGCAATTTCATTACTAAAAGCATCGGCATCTACACCCAATCTAAAATCACGCAACGCTTTATCAAAGTCCTGACTTGACCTAACATCGTCCAAAGCATTTAATAATTCAGCACTTTTTTCTTCACTTATACCAAATGTTTTTGCACTTGCCCCTATAAATCTTAAAACATCTGTCGGCATATTTTCTATTGCCCTAGCAAAAGAATCTTTGACAGAATAAAAGAATTCCCCAACCTTGTTCATACCCTGACCAGTTCCATCATGAAAAACAAATTCGCCAATTGATTCTGGGGCGGTTTTTTCTTCAATATCTTGACTCCAATCTGGCAATTCTTGGCGTTGCGGTATAACTTCATCAAGCAACTGTTCACGAAATTCGCCCTTACCATTACCGCGCAACCATTCTATTGGGGTTTTAACTTCTGGCAACTCAGATAACCCAGAATATTGTGATTCTGGCAATTTTCCATCTAAATCAAAAGTTTGTTCAGCCATTACAACTGCCTTTTTGCTTTTATGGTTCCTGTTGGGTCAATACCAAGATATTCAAAAGAATAACCGTTATACATAAATTCTACTGGCTTGCCACCTGTTTTATCGTGCTGTATAAACTTTTTAATTAAATCCGGTGCAACCTTGCCTTCGTAATTTATATATGCGACATTATACGGCAATTCAAAAATTTTATTATTTGCACCATCAAAATCGCCACCTGCCATATCGTTCATAACATTCAGATAGGTATCTTTTACCAAATTATACTTGGCGCGGTTCTTTTCTGATGCTTGTGCATAGTTGAAATCGCGTGCTTTTTTGGTCTTAAAATCAACCATAACTCCACTATACATTGGGCTAGTATCAGATTTTTTTAGTTTTATCTTTTCGTCCGTTTCAGGTTCTTCGGTGCTAAACAATTCTGCATAATGGTCTAGTATATTTGCTTTTGCAAGTGCCATTGTGTATTGGGTTTGTGCTTTGTAATCAGGGTTATTTACAACATTATTCGTTATGTTTTGCAGGTTATTATAATCTGCTTCACTAACATTATTTGTTTTTGCGTTATTCAATGCTGTCAAAGCCCCATTTAACACTTCATCGCAATTACCGTCTTCGTCTATCTTGCACTGCGACAGAGTATTTAGGTCGTCAAACATTTGTTTAGTGCCTTTATAATCTGATATTTCAACCATAGACACATTACCAAAGTTTTCACGATATTTCATCATATTATCTAAAAGTTCTTTGGCCCGATTCGCTTTTGTTTTTTCGGCTATTTTTTGTTCAGATTCATTAAACACCTTTGCAACTGCATCTTCTTCGCTCATTCCTTTTGATACAAGATTGTCAATGCGTTTCAAGTCATTGGTGTTTGCTTTGCTTAAAATAGTGGCATCTGATTCTTCATCATATCTGCCCTTAAACATATCATAGAAATCTTTAAGTGTGCTGACATCGCCAAACTTATTATTTGGATTGTCATCAAACACTTTTTCAATCGCCTTTTCTTCTGACATACCTTGCTTTTTATAACCGTCAATTTTATCAAAGAATTGAATCTGCGCATCATCTTCGGCCATACCAATATTATTTATCATATCGGTCAATCCAACATTAGAATCATATTTACCTTTATAAATATCGTAATAATCCTTTAATGTGCTTTCGTCGCCATAGGAAAAGAAATCATCGGGTAATTTTGACATATTTTCTTCTGGTTGTGCATAAGACATCTGATTGTCTTCTTCAAAGAATTTAAGGTTTTCAGGTGTCGGCAATTTCAAAAACTCGCCGAATCTTGCGACTTTTTCTTCTTCGTGTTCTTTTTTCGCAATCAAAGCAGATTCGCCAAGTGATTTTTCTAACACAGGTTTAACCGCATCAGACACTTCTTTATGAATCTGCCCAAGTGATTGTTCCGAATAATCTTGTTCTTGTGCTTTCTTAATGTCTTTTTCTAACTGTTTCTTTTGTTTTTCTAACTCTCTGCGTTGCGGTGTGCCTTTTTTACTGTTTTCAATACCTGCATTTAACAGTATTCTTTTCTCATTTAACCCACGATTGACACTTTCGCTAACAATATCATTGACACCCTGCAACATATCATCTGGCACAACTTCCTTAAAGTTTTCCATAGAATCCATTATCGCCTTTGCTTTTACTGGGTCTGTTTGTGCCATATTTGTCATAAAATCAACCAAGGACTTTTTATCCAACTCATACAGGGCCGGGCTAGCACCCGCAGGGGCGGTGTTTTCAATATATTCTTTTAATTTATCCCTGCTTTCCTTATGCGATTCCTTAAACCCGTCAACATCGCCGTTCGCACCATACATACCTGCGGTTTTATTCATTGTTTCGGCTATCTGTTTGGCAGATTCTTCCCCTTTCTTTAACTTCTGTTGATATGCCCATTTAACATCGTTGCCGATAAATTCATTTACTGCGTTCTGCGTTTTGTTTGTAAATTCAGCCCTACCTGCTTCGCCTAATCCTTGTCCGTAGAGATTTGACAACCGGGCATATTCATCACGCATACGCTTTTCGTGTTCCGCCGTGCCGATAAAATTGGGGTTGTTTTGTCTTTGTTCCATATTCCAGCGCAACAGGTCGTTCTTTAACCTACCGGCCATATCTGCTGCGACAATCTTATCAGATGCATCAAATGCTTTCTGTTCGTTCACAAGGCGGGTTTGTGCTTCTTTAAGGTTTTGTTGGACTTCTGCTGTATATTCTTTATCGGCTTTTTCTTGTTCCCTTTCTAATCTTGCCCCGTATTTTTGCATAGCAGAACCAATGCCAGAACCTATTGTCCGAACGGCATTTGCGGTTGCTTTTGCCCCCGATGAAACATCTGGCGATTGTAAATTCACATTTTTTCTACGAATAATATCAACCATTTTTGCCCCCTAGAATACACTTAAAACCGAACTTGCTATATTGCCAATAAGATTGCCCCTTAATGCTTTTTGCTTTTCTTTTAATGACCTTTCTTGTATGTTGTAATTGTGTTCCATCATACCCAAATCTTCCTGTAATGCTTGTCTATTACTAATCATAACATCTTGGGCCGTTCCCGATTTTATATCAAGGCCAGACGAATAAAAACTCATCTTATTCCTAGCCATAGTATCGGCTATACTTTGTTCAAAATTTTTTATATTATATGCTTTTTCTCTTCGCAAGGTTGCTAAATCACTTGCAATTTGGGATTCGTCTGCCCAATAATTACCAAAAGCACTGGCAATCCCAAACCCCATTTTCGTTGCTTTGCCTACCATACTAACACCACCGCCAAAGCCCATTGAACCAGATGTAGGTCTTGCTAGTGTATATCTGCTTTCGGGGTTTCCATACATACCGCCCGAACGAATCGCCATATCATCGCCCATCATCTTTAATTACCCCCTTCATTGCTATAATTTATTATAACTTCAACTGCGTTCACTGTAAAGGGCAAACCTTTATCAGATTTCATAATTATGAATTTACTCCACTCTGGCGTGTCGCCCGGAACTATTACATAACCGCCGTTCATAGTCATATTTGTTAGGTCATAGTGTGTATTATCGTTTATATCTTCAAGCACTTGCATATCGTCTAAACTTGTGCCAATCGATAAATGCATCGTATTTTGGATTTCAAGATTTATCTGTCGCACCGATTTCATAGATTCATACGGTCTTTCTATTTTAATAAACGCATACGCATCATACAAAGCACCATAAGTGGCCTTAAATACTGGTTTTGGCAACTGTATGATACTACCATAAACATAATCGGCATCTTGGGCGCGACTAAACTGGATACTTGTTTCACTGGTATCATTTACTGTAATTTCATCATTTGTTTCATCATAAGACACCACAATATTTTGATAATATTTGTTTATTCTTTTCCCGTTTTCATCGTATAATTGGTCGCCAGCAACAGGTGTAGCCGATTTAGTAAATACATAATTACTATTACCATCTACCCAACCACAAAATGTTAAATTCTCATTTTCTCCGGTCACAGAATATTCGCCTAAATATTGCCCTGGCGAAACCACGCCCAACATACCAGATAAAGAACCCTTTATCGGCAAATCGTTAAATTGTATATACAATGTATCAAAAACATACGAATCCCCACGCTGCGAATCTATTGTGATATTATACACACCCGCTGATTCACTTGATTCTATATTCAAGACAACCCATTGATTTTCGTCATTTAATTGCCCTAACATAACTTGTGAACCGATAAATGCCGATAAATCCGTTGTGGTTGTCAGGGTCAAATTGTCCCAATCTATGGTTGCGGTCAATTCTATTGTATCTTCATACTTTTGCCAACAATCCAACGCGATATTATTGTTTATGTTGTCATAGGTTGCCCATTTCTTGTCTTCTTTCGTCATAAATGGTGCGATTGTATCAATATAATTACCTTTATCGGGCATTTCTTCAATAAACCAACTGCCATTGCGACAAGTCACAATAAGCAATTTATAATTCCGCCCAACCTTGATTTGAACTATATCATAGATATAACCGTCTTGAATCGTGATTGGGAAAAATCCTTGATATACGCCTTTCATATAGTTTAAGGCGAACATATTACCCGATTCTAATAACCCATAAATCAACTTCGATTCGTCATTGACATAATGCAATTCGGTTATTTTATCAAATGTAATATCCTTGGCATACTTTGCAAGGTCGTCAACTTGGAACCTTTCTGTAATCAAATCATAATCAACCGCATATAATTTTGTGCCGTCACTAGACCCATACAGCATAATGTCGTCTTTGAACGCAGGTGTAGAATTACCCGCTGGCATACGGTTTCTTAAATTAAACTCAACACTTTGATTCGTTGCTATCATACCACTGGCCCCCGAATCAACCAATGCCAAACCATCTTCTGAAAAACTATATAGGACTTTCTGCCCACCAATTATATTTGATATTCTTGTTTTTAACTGGTTGCATCTCAAATTCAAATAATCATCATATTGAATAGTGCTAGTAGTAGGCGAAGTCGTAAATGTTTCATAATCGCCGAATTTACTCGCAATAACTGTCTGCGGATTATTTTCAAAACCACCAAACCATAATCTATTTTGGAACAATGCCACAGATGTCGGATAACCACCAACAGTCGACCACAATGTTTGCGTGTTTGCAGGATTAAATGCGCCAAAATTCAAAACCCCAGTATTATTTTGCAATCTATATGGTATAACACCATCGCAAGCAATAAACAATTCATTAGAATCTTGTGCGTATTTCAGTTTTTTTAATTTATCTTCTGTATATGCAACAGTTTCTTCAAATGGGCTAGAACTAGCAACATTAATAAAAGATGCTGAACTGATAAACACCCCATACACACCTGCTCCCGATGTAAAATATACACGCCAATATCTATGATTCTGTGAATATTTGTCTTGTGAAATTGTCATCAAGCATTTACTTGTATATATATCCGGAAGCCCATGCCCCGCATGATAATAATTCACTTGGGTATATTGCCCAACAGTATAATCTGTCTGAACCCCAATCCAAGTGTTCCCATCATCAGAATATTGAATAACTGGATTTGTCCAATATAGATATCGATACCCGTCATTCGAATTATTCCAAAACCAAATTTTAATTTCCTGCATACACACATCTGTATCACTATTTTCAATAGTAATATATTGTGGTGCGTTGCGATGGGAACTGTCTAGCCAATACCCCCCCACCTTCAAATACTGGCCGTTCGCTCTCTCTTCGCTGTTTAACAAATTTCCTGGATAATTATTAGAACCAGAATTAGTCAAAAAAGATGCGCGCACAATCCAATCGCCACTTGTAATACTTGTATCGCTTACATTGCCATTAGGCCAATTACTTTTTGCAGGGAATGCAACAGTAGCCTCGCTCGCAACACTCAATAACGGTTGTAAATTACCATAAATATAATTATATCCCCTAACATTATTTGAACTGTCTGAATTGATAGCAATAATAGCATCGTTTTCGTTAGGCAAACGAAACGGGATTAAAACAGTAGGCCCAGATAAATCTAACAAATGTTTTGTGCCAAGGCGTTTTCTCAATTCGCCCTTTTCCCCAGACACGACATTTAGGGCTTTTGCTAACCCTTGACCGATAAAATCAGACCGTTCTTTGCTCTGGACTTCTCTATCATACTGCCCATTTACAAAACTATTTTGAACCAATTTTTCTGTTGCCATATTAGTATCTCCACGGGAAAGGCCACACTGTTTTTTCTAATCTGTAATGTTTCTTTTTAATCTTTGTATCTCTTGCGTTTAATGCGTTGAACGATGCCAACTGTGTCTGATATTCGGCATCTACAACCTGTTTTGCTGTGCTATCTTTGGTTAGGAATTGGCACGCTTTCTTTGCCAATGCGGCGGACATCAATTCGTCAAATTCGTCTGTCCACAGCCCAGTATCAACGACATCACGGACATAATTCAGATAAATTGTCTTATCGTGTGTAATTCTTGGCACTCTGATTTCACGGCCATATTCGGTAAAATCATCGTGTCTATCAACCTTTTGAATATACAAACAATCTTGTGGTTTTAAGAACTTTATCTCGCCGTCCGGGTCTGTTGGGTCAACAGGTGTTCCCGGTAATGCCATATTTTCAACACAAGCAAACCGTGGGCGAACAAGTTTAATCATTTTACGCCGTGTTTGTGAATAATACGCGGCGAAAATTTTATCGGATTGTGAAATGGGCTGGTCTAGGTTGGTGCAATCTGGTCGCAAACCCATAATTCTCAAAGCATCATTACATAATTCGACTGGTGTTTTCATTTTCCTTACCTTTGTTTAAGTGTTGGGGGACTCAGCCCGAATCCCCCAAACTGTTTTGATATTACGATTCAATGGTCGTTGACAAGATTTGAACGCGTGCGCCTTCCGTGCGGCAAGCACCAACTTCAATCTTGAAACGGAACATCTGAGAATTCAGATATGTTTCCATTGTCGGGAAATGTTCAACCGATTTAATATCAATCTTCGCTTCCAAAGCACCCGGTGCGACAACCAAGCAAGTGCGGGTTCCACTGGATTCAGTCAAGATAGGGTTCGTGACCGTTGTATCGGCATCAGACCCCGGAACAACATACACGCTATATGTATCGAATACTTTTTGAACGCGTGCTTTATTTGCTTCGGTGTAAGAAGTATACAAACGGTTGATTAACTTATCCAAAGCAAACAACTGTTTTTCTTCGGAACCAGTGATAAATATCGCAGCATTCTGCCATTCATCATCGTCAACCAAGCCAGAATTTTGGAAGTTTTGTGCGATTTTACGCAACAACGCTTCTGTAATACCGCCGGTTGCATCGATTGTTTTACCACCGTCAGCCGCAAAAGCAACCGTTGTCTTGGTCTGTTCCGGTGCGCCACTGGAAATAGATGCGGTCGCCGCAACTGCGCAAGCACGGTCAATTTGACGATTACCTGCCGCAACTGCGTTCATCATCAAAGACGATGTCGGGTCGGCGATTGCTTTATCAACATCAATTTCTTTGTCCATCAACAATTCCGCATAATAAACTGTGGTATACCATTGACGGTTATCGGTTGTCCAAGTGGTCTTGGTATTGCTATCAGATGCCGCGTTTTTGCTGTTGATAGCAGTGACTTCGAACGGTTTAATACGAGCCAAGTTATGGATAGCACCATTAGCATTGTCGTATTCTAACACGCCAGATTTTTGAAATTTAGATTGTTTCTGTTGTGCGGTTTTGAAATATGTATTTTTGAAAACTTCCAACAGTGCAGGTGATGTAGATAACATTTTATATCTCCTTTGTATTACATCAATTGTTTATTTTCAGTTTTCGCAAGTCAGGTTTTTGATTAAAAAACTTTTGCTAGTTTTTTTTGATAGAGAAGAAAAGCGTTAAAAACTTCTTTTGCACTAGAAGTTTCTTGTAATCGCAAGAGTCCGCTTCTGATATTTGTATAGTAAATAAATTATAAAAAAAAATCAAGGGGTTTTTACACCCCTTTGATTGACACCTATAAACTTATGCTTCCAGTTTTACCTTTGGCAGTTTTTTATAGTCAACGATAGAATCTATCTTGGTTATAAATTCTGCCTGTGTCAACTGGTCTTTTAACGATGCGTCTGTTTTAATGAGATATTTCTTATAAAATTCTCTTTGCAACGCACGAATTGACGGGTTGTTATAGGCACAACCACGGATTCCATAGTAATCACAAGCATATTGTATTTCATCCTTGCTCAAACTAAACACATCTTTACCGATAAATGTCAATTCAAGTTCACTTTCGGCTATTTCATCGATAGAACGGTTGATAACACCATCGTGATAATTGCCCTGCTTTACCAATTCCATATTTACAAACCGTTGAATATGATATTGCAATTCTTCTTCTGGGCATTCTTGAATAGTAATATCGACAGAATACGCTTCCATCTTTTCCCCATTGCGAACATTGCCACGAACGGTCAATTTGAACGCAGGCACTTTTTTATTTACTGCCTTTGTCTTTGGGGTTTCGGGTTTTTTCAATTCTGCTTCCACTTGTTTAGAATACTCATCTGCCGCTACTGGTGCCGTTTCGTGTTCAACAACACCGTGGACTTCCGGTTTATCTGATAAACCAAACTGTTCTTTTGCATTTGCCATAGTTTTTACTCCTTGTTCCAAGATTCGATTGTTTTGTTATATCTTTCTGTTGCGCCTTTCTGTAAATCGGCACAAGTTTCGTCAATACCTTGTGGGGTTGCCATATATTCGTATGCTTTCTGTGCCGTTTCTAGTGCGATTTCTGCTGTTTTGCGCTTTGATTCCAACGATTCTTTAATAACATTAGCACCGATATAAGACGATGCCTTATCAAAGTCCGCCATTTGTTTTTCTGCGCTTTGATAGAAATCTGCGACTTGTTTATCCAATTCAACCAAATCTTTTACAATCTTGTCGTCTTGGAATATGAAATAGTCAGGTATCTGTTCTGGTTCAACAATCCAAACAAATTTCATATCTTTTTGGTCTGGACAACTTGCACCACCGTTTAACCGTGTCTGACACAGATAAACATCTTTTGAACTAATCGTTAGTTTCGCGGCGTATGCTTTGTTATCGAAAACAAACCCCACAATCTGACCGTCCATAGCAAACTTGCCATCATCGGTCTTTGCGAATAAATCGTCTTTGGTTAAAAATTTCATTATTGCCACCCATATTTCTTAAAGATTTCTGCTTTTAATTCTGCTTTATTCGGTGTGTTTGGCAGATTTAAGATTTCGTCTTGCATCTTTGCCAATACTTCCGGATTTAACTTGCCGTCAGAATTAAATACCTTGTTTGAATCGTTTGAATTGCCAGATGCCGGCGGTGTTGCTGTTTCTTTTACTGCCATTTTCTCTGCCAATTCGCCAAGAACACCGTAAACTTTAATCAACTGGTCATTCTTGGTTTCGTTCAACGCATCCACTGATTCCTTTGATAAACGAGCAAGCATAGAATTTATCTTGTTTTCGGTATCTTCACGACCCTTAAACATCTCTTTTTTCTTGCTTTCCCACTCATTTGAATCATATTCCTTATCTTTCTGTGCCTGTATGAAATCTAATATAGGTTTCGTCTGTTGCTTTACAAGACCGGCACCTTTCGCAACCTTGGCGAACGATTCATCAATGTCCGACCAATCTTGCTTATCCGCAACGGCTTTAACCTTTCCGAAAAAGTTATTCCATACTTCTTCGCCGTCATTTTCTGTTGGCATAGCCCGTTCACTTTTCAACTTGCCGATAAACGATTCGTTATCGACTACTTTTTTACACAAGTCAGATACAGATTTACAACCTTGTAATGCCTGCACATCCTTATATTCTTCGGGTAATGTGAAATCGTTTTCATCCATTTTTTATTCTCCTTTTCTCATAGAATGTAACAATTTTGAAAGATTATCCGTGGTTAAACGGCTTAAAATCATCTCTCTAACTAACTCTTGTTGAACCTGTATCATAACCCTATCTTCGGGTTTATACTTGTAAATACTATCCCATTTACAGTAGGCAACGATATTTTTAATAACCAATTCGCCATATTCTGTTGAGAATATCGAATTTAACGCACGATTGTATTTAATCTGTGCTTGTTTTCGTTTCTCTGCTTGTTCTGGGGTTTCTTTGGGCTGATTCAACGCTCTTAAAATATCATCTATTGCTGATGATTTATTGGGCTGATTGTTCATATTATACACCTTGGGTTATTTGTTGTGCTTGGGCATTATTACGATTGGCTTGTGATGCTACATTCGCAATCTGTGCCTGTTGTGCCATCGCCATTTGTTCTTGGCGTTGGGCTTTCCGTTCTTCGTGTTCTAACTTTGTGGGCAGAACATTATGCAGAACAGAATCTTTAAGTATTGCCAACACAGAATCATACATGTCAATATCAGGTGCGATTGATGGGTCTAACTGTGCCGACATCATTAAACTGTTGCAAGTATTTACGAAATCTCTTTGTTGTGCTGAATTTATGATATTCGTGATAGAATTGTTGAATTTAATATCATACCAATCTTTACCGTCTTTAAGTGCTTTCTTTACAAAGTCTGGCGCATTATCAAAATCAAAGAATCCAGGGTGTCTTGCACAGATATTTACAATTCTACGATAGAACCCGTGAATCTGTGTCAAATGGCGCATAATTACACCCGACAATACTTCACTCTGTAATGCCAAACGATTTACAAACTCTGTCGCTGTCATAGAACCTGTTTGAACGATTGGAACGATAATATCTAACTTAAACGCTTTAACCAACTCTTCGGACAAGTAAGTAAGCAATTTATCAAACAACGGTGCGATATTTCCGATATTCTGTATAGGAACGATTGGATTTGCACCACTTGCAAAGGTAGAATCCAAAGCAATTATAGCACCTGCATCTGTATCCATTTCATTATCTTGTGCCAAAGCATTATCATAAACCCCGATTGCTGGGTCTGCCATCTTTCCTGCCGCTTGATATGCTAGATAGATAATACCGTTGATTGCTGCGATAGTGTTTATAAAGTTAGATACATCGGAACGACCATAAACTTCGCCACGGATACGAGAATAACGGGCAACTGCCAATGGATTTTCCCAGTAAGTATTCCGTGCGAATATCTTGTTTTCGCCGTCAAACATCCATACAGATTCATATTGTGCTTTCCGTTCGCCCATAACTGCATTTGGACTGTATTCTGTGTTCTTGTGTAAGATACAGAACAGTTTATACCGTTTATTCCATTCGCCGTCTTGATAATCTTTTTTCAAGTCACTTGGCATACTTTCATACAATTTGCCCGATTCACCACCGAAATAGTCAACGATAACCTGTGGATACCAATTAAAGGTCAATACTGCATATTCTGGTTGATTGTTTTTGCCGTCTTGAATTGCCATATTATCGATACCAAACTCTTGGACAATGAACGGACAGTTGTCATTATCTTGTTCGGTCACAAAGAAAGCAGATGTTCCGAATGTTTCCCAATCACGATAAAACATATCACGAACTTCAAAGAAACCCGAATCAGAACTATACAAAGCATCAACCAACTTATCTGATTGCTTGTTAAACCAATCTATATCCGATGAACGCAATTCGCTTTCTGGCATATTCGCTACCAAATGGAACGGATTTACTGTTGGAAAGACAAGAGATGCGTAATAATCACAAACCGTTTCAACTGCTCGTTTGCACATTGGGTCATAAGTTTGGCGGTCAAGCGTAGAATCTTCACTGAAAGTCAATTCCCCAAGAGATTCGCCATAAGTTTCGCCAGTGCCAACGATTTTACTAATCAAAGACCATAATCCAACATACTGGACACGCACTGCTTCAAGATTAGATTTTAGATTTGTGTAGAAATTTATACTTTTAGCCATGATGGTTTCTCTTTTTTCTTGATAATAGCCTTTCCACTTGCTACCGTATCAAAATTATTTAGTTTTTTCAAGCCATATTTTAGCCCCCAAACTGCCATTGCCACCGAATCGGAATAATCGGGCGAACGACCTAAAATCCGTTTGATTTGGTCTTTCTTTGCTAACTGAATCTTGCCTAACTTGTTGTCTTGATTGATAATATACTGACTACGCAAATCTTCCTTGCACCGTGATACTGCCTGCGGACTGCCTAACAAATGCAACCGACCTTGTCTTGCTATCTCTTCCAAATTACCATACGCCGCCGCCCTGCGATTGAAATACACCCCCTGTGGTTCACTTGTGCCGTGGAACTCTATAAGGTTAGGATGCCGCCCACGAACTTGTAATACTGCTAAACCCTGCCCGTCTGCATCCCAAACTTCCCAATTCGGCTTGAAATTCGTCACTTCTTGCATCACACGACCAACCAATGAATTGGTGTCAAGGTGTAATCCTTCGCCCACTTGGACATAAACATGGTTATCATTACCTAAAATCGCCTTGCTGATAACCGAATTATCTCCACCACCAATCGCAACATCAACCCCGATAGATGTGTTCAACGGTCTGAAATCGCTATCATAATCCGCTGTCATAGATTCTAACTCTACCGGACTGAATAACCGAACATACTCATCATCATCGCTATACAGAACGGATGCACGCCACAATGTTTCGTTTTCTTCCTTTAATGAATCCCAAATTGCTTTGGTTGTCGGGGCCAAATAAGGGTTTTCCCAGTAATCAATACGAATATACAAGGACAAACTGACTTTCTTATATGCTTCGGCGAAATCAAGAATATACTGTGGCAAGCGGTTAGATGCTAGGATAATGATACCGTCTTTACGCAAATAGGTGTTTAAGGTGTCCATTGCCGCCTTTTCGCCCCAATTCTCAACTTCATCGATGAATATCAACTTACCGCCCTTTTCGCCACCTTTCAATGCGGTTTTACGACTTGGGTGGAATCCTTGATAGATAATCGTCTGTCCTGTTGCTAGATAATGTTCATATTTGGTTGAATTGGGTAATAGATTCGATTCTGCTATCTGTTCATTAAGGGTTGTGATAGAATCGGACAGTTTCTTTTCGACAATCAACCCTTCAATAGCCGTATCGGAATATCCCCACAATAATAATTGATGGACGGCTTGAACACTTCCCCAGCTTTTGGACGAACCCCTCGAACCCTCTAAAAGCAAAAGACCCCCGCCATTTTCATATAATTTGATAATGGCATTTTTAATCTTATCGTTCATTGTGGAACAATAATCTGCAAAATTAACTATCTTCGCCATCAGTATTATCTTTTACCATATAAGGAACCGTTTTAATATCTTTGACGGTTATCTCTGTTGTTGGTTTTTCGCCCATAAGGTCACGAATAAACTCTGCCGCCTTTACATCGCCCATCTGCATTTTCTTTACTAGGGCATACATACCCTTAACTAACTGGGTTGTTTCTACGCCGGGAATAATCTCACTATCTTCTACTGGTTTGTTGAGAATTATCTCTAATGCCTTGCGCATCCGCTTGTCTTCACGCTTGGATTCTCCACTGGCTACACCACCCAATTTGCCAGCCGCTGATTTACCGCTGGTATCTCCTTTTCGGAAACAGTGGTCTTTTATATTGTCAAAACCTGCCATTTGTATAGTATCCTTTCCGTTGTATATATATAACATAAGTTAAATTTTTGTAAATGTCAATACAAAACCCCGTGGGGATTGAGAGCCACGGGGGGGAGAAAAATCAATGAAAAATCATAGTTTGCGTTGCCGCGTTTATAATGTATCAAAAATATTTTTTATTTCAATAATTTTTTCTTGACTTTAACTATAGTTAGTGTTATTATAGTAATCGAACAAGGGCAAAACCTTGAAAAACTAACAAAAAAAACAAAAGAGACTAAAATGATTTATACAATAAAAACTGTAATTGAAAAACATTATATTGGTGGCGATATATACAATGCTTCCTTGATTCTTAATTCAGATGACGGAAAACACGATGTCCAAATGCCAATCGCAATAAATAAAAAAGATTACGCAGAATTGACAGATAATATCAACGGAATCAAATCTCGTTTGGAATTATTGGGCAATGATGTGAAACTTGATGTCGTTGTTTGGGAAGACCCGAACTTTGAATCACAAGAAGAAGCAGACGAATATCTTATGAATCATTAAAGGGGTATAAAATGACAGACATTGATATTCTTTACTGGTTTTGGTATAATATACCTGCCAACGATTATTAAACAACAAAAAGGAGAGAAAAAAATGAAAAAAACATCTATTTACTGCAATCTTGGATTTCATCAGTATCATTGGGATTGGCGCAAATTGTGCCATACCTGTATGAACTGTGGGAAAGTAAAAAACAATTTATTCCGTAAAATCAGAAACATAATCATATTTTTATCTGTGTTGGCGTGTTTTATTTTGGTTATTTTGGCATTGTATAATGCACGGGCAAATCAGATGCAGAAATACGAACAGGCGCATAATTGCCGGTATGATTATAACGACCTGTGCTATACTGAACAAGAAAAACCCTGGTTGTTTAATGATTGACTTTTGAAAAAGAAAGTGATACGGTTAAATAAACAGACAGTTGCAGTGTCAAACGAGTTTGGGGCAACCCATATATAAAATCCCGAGAATACTGCAACTATTCTCGGGTATTTTATAACACAAAGGAATGAAAAGGAAAGAAAATGAGCAAAACACACGAATTTTACCCTATGATAACAGGAACAGTAAGAACCATAATGTCGTTAGCAAACGAACAAGAAAAAAAACAAATCCTGTTTATATTACAATATTATCCACTAGAAGGAATACCAAAAAAAGAAATGTCTTATTGTTCTGGTGTTCCAAAAGAATTATTAAAAGAACTTGACCGCCAATACTCTCGCTGGAACAAAGGGGGGAAAAATGAATTGGACTAAAATCCCCACTAATCTAATTGTAGAGCATACCCCCGATAAAGATATGCTAGCGATAGTAAAATATCAGCTGCTTTGGGCGGTATTAGAACATCGCCCCGATGACCGCACAGCACTGCGCCACATGTCTGCCAATCAGTTGCGAATAGCGTGTCAGTATATTGACAGCATATCGGGGAATATTTCATTAGATATAAATTCTTGCAATAACCACCGTAGCCGCCAAAAGTTATACTATGCGAAAATCCGCAGTGTTGAGCAAAAAACTGACGGTCACACTGACGGTCATGCTGACGGCCACAATGACACACACACTGACGGTCATGCTGACGGGATAGATAAGATAAGAGAAGAGAATAATAAAGAAAATATATATAAAAGAAAGTTCACAGTTGATAGCATAATAACGGTCAATGGGCAGGACTTTAATCAATTTCCACCAGAAAGTATGCCTTTGTTAAAGAAACACTGGACAGACGATAAAATTGAATACATACGTAAAGACCTTGCCGCAATGTATCCGCATGAAACCACGGTGGCTATTTTGCTAACAAAATACGAAAGCAACAAACAAACGAAAAAGAAATTCGCACCACCTACTCTTGACGAATGGTTGGAATATAGCGCAGAGAAAGGGTTAAAACTTAAAAAAATGGAAGAAGCATACGAAGCATACGAAGTCGCAGGTTGGCACGATTCGCAAGGCAAACCTATCTTAAATTGGAAACAAAAAATTCTAAATGTCTGGTGCAAAGATGAAAACAGGGAATCTTTCCCAATGAAACAAAAAATGCTTTAATAAAGGAGAAAACGATGTTTGATAACGAAAAACTTTGCGATTGGCCTATATCATACTTGCAAGACAAAACAATGGGCATATTCACTGGGGATTTGATTTTAGTTGGTGCTGGTAGCGGATGCGGGAAATCTACTTTATCACGCCTAATTACGATGTCAGCAAAGAAACAAGGTGTTCCAGTGGTGCTTTATTCGCTTGAAAACCAACCCGGGACATTTGTCAGAGAAGAAACCAGAATGGCATATAATGCTGACACGGGGTCTTGTATAAACGAAAGGGCTTTTAAGCAAGCACACCACGATAATCCTGCCAGATATGAAAAATACCGTAGACAAGTTTACGAAGAATCTAATCGGGCAACCGAATCGGGCTTAAAATTATTCAAACTTCATGAAAGTGTATCCGATTCAAATTGGGATGTAAACAAAGTAATCCACTCTATGTCGGAAGAATACGAACAAGGCTATCGGTTGTTTATCATTGACCATATCGACATGCTTATTACCGACCCACGAAACGAATTAACACAAACATATTCCAACATGAATAAACTTTGGGCTTTTGTGGCTAGTAAAAATATAGCGTTGATAACATTCTCACAGTTGGCAGGATCAATGCGCGAAGGTGTATTAGCCCCTAGTGACGAAGATTTGCGCGGAAGTAAAACCAAAGGCCAGCGCGCAACTGCTGTTATCACTCTTTCGCGACATGATTACGGGTATTATATTCTTGGGTCTAACCCACACGCTGCACCGACTTATGTCCGTCTTGCAAAATTTAGAGATGGAAAAACCGGTTGTGCAATAGTTTTCTTTGAAAATGGGGAATATATAGATTATTACCAAGAAATTCTATGTAATAAAACCGGAACACTTGTAGATGGTCTAAACCAAGAACAACTTGTAAAATTCAAAATACAACAAGGGTCAAAAAAATGAAACACATCGGCGAACTACTAAACGACTTTATAAAAAGGATTGAAAATGAACGAAACACTAGAAAAAATCAAAGCGTGGGAATATCTAAAAACAGAAATCGGAAAGATATACGACCTAAAAACGCGTAGTTTGTATTATAGGGCTTTTTTGACCCGTTGTATAGACGAGTGGGGGTTTAATCCAGAAAACCCCGCCAGCGGTCAAAAAAACACGGCTATCGTTGATGATTGGGAAAAAGATTTTATACAAGATATTCAAGACGCGATTTCTTATGGAATTGATACTCGTGAAGAAAAACGGGAAAAAGAAGAAACAGAATTGCGTGGGAATCTGCGCCTTATGATTATCAACGGGGGAACTCTTGCAGATATACCAGACGACATTCGCACACCGCACATAGAGAAAATATATTTAGAAGAATTATATAAATATGGCGATGAATTATGCAAATGTGCGGATGATTTAACTAAACCAAAGGAGTTATAAAATGATTACTTACATAATTCAAGATGAATACAATAGAATTTGGGCTATATTTGAAGATGAATCCGAAGCCAAATGGTTTATGAAGATTTTAGAAAAAGATAAAAATTGCGATAGAATATTCAGTATGCGTATGTGGATTGTCGCAAAAAAAGGATTAAGCAAAAAAGGTTATAGACAAGTAGCCAAAAGATGTATTGAAAAAGATAATGCTAACATATGGGGGTTCTAAAATGAAAGACACAAAGATACCTATTAAAATTGTTATATCTGGTAATCGTGCTTGTGGGAAATCTGTAATGGCACAATTTTTAGCCGATATGTTTGAACAATTAGGCGCAGATGTTATACATCGTGACTCAGACCTAGACAGAAAGATGTTTGCTAAACAACAGAAAGAATATTACAGAAGCGTTAAAAAAAGATTTGATAAACAGGTAATAACAATAAAAGTCAAAGATGTTGTATGCACTGAAAAAAACTACGAAAAACAATTCAACTACGCACAGAAATATATAAAAAAATGGGGAGAATAAAATGAATCTAATTGAATCTGTTGATTTACAACGATGTATTCGTGGAACTGCGTATAAAAAAGCAGCACAGTTATACGGGGAAAAGAACCGTGCGCGTGGGTGGGAACCTAAACCAACTGTGAACCAAATTCGTGGTGTTTTCCGAATCGGTTATAACCAGTTATATAAACGACACCCCCGCACAACTTGGTTGAACTTTGAAGACAAGCCTTTTTGGATATCTAAGTTGGATTATGTCGCCGCGCGTGGTGGCAAACCATTGTTGGAAGAATTACTGGACATTATATCTAAAATTGGTGGGCAATTTGCGATGGTAAATCCAACAAAACTGATTCGGTATCCAGGTGTGCAAGCACCAGAACCCCCGCTAGAACTAAACGAAGCATTTGATAAGGCACTGGATTTTATGGAGAATGAATAATGATGAAAAAGATTTATGAAACTTTACACATAAACGATGAGTGTTATACACCCGATTATGCTGTTCGCCCGTTATTAAAATACTTAGAAAGATTTAAGGGCAAAACGATATGGTGTCCTTTTGATACCGAAGATAGCGAATATGTAAAAATCTTGACTGCTAATGGGCATAAGGTTATTTATTCGCATAAAGATTCGGGCGACAACTTTTATGATTTTGGCGATGGTTTGTTCGCGCAGGATATACCAGATTTTGATTTATTGGTATCAAACCCACCGTTCCATAATAAGGCACAATTAGTTGAAAAAGTAATAAATCTTGGCAAACCATTCGCATTACTATTGCCACTGACTTGGTTAAATGATTCCGCACCTTATCGGTTGTTCTCACAGGGGGGGGTGGAACTTATGATATTTGATAGGCGTGTCCGTTTTAAGAACTGTGGGAACCAACCAAGTTTCGGCGTTGGATATTATTGCCGTGGGATATTACCCGAAAAAATAGTGTTCGAATCATTGAATATAGGTGGATAAAATGAATAACGCAGAAAAATGGGGTGCAATCTATAAAAAACTAAAAGAGATTGACGAAAACCGTAAATTTCGTAAAACTATTGATAAACGGCAAATCACACTGGAAGTTGCGATAGCGAGAGCAGAAAGGAAACAAAAATGTTTGAATCAAAAAAACTAATTGAAATGATAATAAACGCAGTGGAAATTGAAAAATTTACCACCTACAACCGAATCGCATCCGAATCGGATATTTCGGTCATTTCTTTATGGAAAATTCGTAAAAATAAACAGAATCCAACACTCGCAACAGCGCAGAAAATCGCCAAAAGTATAAAAAAATTAAAAAAAGTAAAAAAATGATTTGACATTTAATTATAATTAAACTAAAATACACATCGTAAACAACAAAAAGGACTAAAAATGAAAGTATTCAAAGAACCACAACATTACATAGATTGGGAATCCGTAGGCGGTTATGAAAAGTTTATGGATGACTACAAAAATTGCCCAGATTATAATCAACGCAGAATCTTGATTGAATCCCTGCCATTACAAACAAATCCGAAATGGTTAGAAGAACGCAGAGCGCATATCACTTGTTCTACTATGAAAGATTTTTTAGGTATGGACAGAACAGGAAAGAAACCCGGCGCAGGTTATAAGAAAGTTGTGAAACGCCTTGTCGCAGAACAAGTCGGTTGGTCGGAAGCAGAGCAAACTTGGAATGAAAAAGCAAGTTGCAAAAGAGGCCTGTTATTCGAACGCCGGGCAATAGAATTATTTGAACAAGAAACAGGCATTAAATTAAAAACAGACATCGGGTTTATTAGCGATGATATTGACGGATTGCCATTGGGTTATAGCCCCGATGCGTATGCGGGCGATGCAGATGCACAAAAATTTGATTGCTTGGCAGAAGTCAAATCGTATGAATTAAACCGTATTCTGGACGAATTGGAAGTATTACATAGCCCAGATGTGTGTGAACAGATGCAGGGTGGTATGTTTATTGCTAATTGCCCACGTTGTTATAAAATCTTGTATTGTGCAGAATTAGATAAGATATTTTATCTTAAATACACAAGGGGACTAGATTTCGCCAACAGATTACACGAACGCATTCCGGTGGCGATTGAATACAAGAAAGAAATTGAACATAATCTTACATACACGGATTTAACCGATAAGATTATGGAATAGGAATTGCTAGGGCGGTGTTAGTCTCACCGTGTTTACAGTTGCGCCCGACAACTTCCTAGCAATATCGGGCATTTAACCGGGGCAGGAATCCCTCCTACATTCTCAAACCCCTGCCCCACCAGTAAAAACGGGGTGCCACCTTTCGTTCCTCCCTCCCTACGGCACCCCACCAAGATAAAGGCAACAGATGAAAAAGACAATGAGAAGTTTTAACAGCACGCTACGAACCGAATCGGTTAAACACCGGGAAAAACGGTTGGCTGGTCTGTTGCCCAAAAAACGGTCTGCATTAAAACCGATGTCCAAAAAAATGAAATCACGGGTATCAGATTGGCGCAAGACCGCAAAAGAAATCTGCACAGTGAACGGCGTTTTGCGTTGTGCATTGTGCGGGTATGCAATCACTGGCGAATGGCACGCGCATCATTATCGTGAACGCCGTGGCGTGGCACATAGTATTAAAAATGACAAATATGTATGTGCATTACACCCTGGTTGTCACTTGGGAATTGACCACAATTCCGCCGATGCGTATAATTTTGCCCGTGATAGAATTGAACAAAACTTAAACCTATGGAGAAAATAAAATGAAAAAAATCATATCATCATTAGTGTTAGCAACCACAATTTCAACAGCAAACGCGATGCCACCATATTATAATCACGGTTATAATGTTGGTTATCATAATGGTAAAAGCGACGCCTATAATAATGTGGCGTGTGCGGTGGTTTTTACCGGTGTTGCAATAATCGCTGGCATTGCGATTTACCAATTAGGGAAAGAAAGCCGTTGGGGCGTAAATCAAAACGGTGTGACCTATCGGTTTTAATGAGGTTGGGCCCCGTGTGCTTGTTGAAACGCTCGACACGGTCTTTTGGGATTCCGCCAGTAATCCGCCCAAAACTGGCACAATAAAGGGGACACCAATGATATTACCAGACGCATTATTGAACGCAAAGAAGTATATCCACGAACCGAAATACCACAACAAGGAACGGATGTGGGGCTACGAACGGCGCGTGAACGGGCAGTGGGTGACATACTTTACCTTCACGGAAGAAGCGTGTTGGGAAGCGTTTTATAAACAATTCCGGGCGATAAAAGAATCTTTGATGACGGGCAACGAAAGGGGGAGCAAATGAAATACACAAAAGGCGATTTATATAATTTTTTTGATGAAGAAGCGAAAAAGCATATAAAGGATTGCTTCGAAAAGGAAAAAGATAAATATGCCGAATATATCGTAGTTGAGGTCAACCGTTTACAATGGGAAAATGATTGTGAAATTGAAAAAAACGAAAAAACTGTTTTGAAATATCTTGGACAAATTCCCTTTGTTATGAAAGACGAAGACAATGAAAATGATTTTCTGGACGTTTATTTCGAAGTCAGGGCAATAATAGACAAAGGTTATGTTGTTCAAAATCAAAAATTATTTAGTGGCAATATTAAGATTGCCGCCCCAAAAAAGGATTGGGTGCGTCCTGTATTTACGCCGGCAGACGAAGCAGTTGCAAGATTTCATAAAGAAGAATTAAAATGGCAAAAAGAACGCGACCGCGGGAATAATAGTTTCTGCGAATAAAAAAACACTGAAAGCAACTTATAAATAAAGGAGAACAACAATGATTGAAAAAACTAAATATATTATGTGTGATTGTGGGGCCGAAGTTTTGGTTATCACCAAAGATGAAAGTTATGGGGTTGATTTTGCGATATTCAAATACAATCCGGGGCGTAGTTTAATAGAACGGTTGCGGTTGATATGGCAAATCATACGACATGGTGAACCATATACAGACCAAATGTGTCTTGGGATGGATAAAGTTCGCGACCTTAAAAATTATCTCGATAGATGCTTAAAACAGTAATTAAAGGTGGCGACAATGAATAAACATCAGTTTTATTGTATCATGTGCGGCATATCGTATATTTCAGCGATTGTGTCGCAACAACACCCATTTATAGAGTTTTTGTTTAGTGCCGTATCAGTTATGTATGGTGTGTTGGCATTATGCACAAAGGACAAATAAAATGAAATTGTGGTGTTGCGGTTGTAATGATTATGTGGAAGCGGAATTATGTGGTGGCGACATCATATACCCGCACCGCCCAGACCTGTATAAATTAAAGTTTTATCGGTGTCCGCATTGTAAAAATTATGTTGGCACGCATAAAAAATGGGGCATGGGAACGGACGGCAGAAAACATAATATTCGTGCATTTGGTTGTATTCCAACGCCCGAACTTAAAATCGCACGCCACAAGATACACGAAATACTTGACCCGTTGTGGCAGGGCAACAAGCCGTCCGGAACGCGAAAAAAAATATACAAGCGTTTGTCAGACGCGTTGGGCTATGAATACCACACAGGCAATACAAGAACAATAGACGAGTGCCGAACCGTATATCGTCTAATACTAAAAATAGCAAAAGGTGGAAACAATGAGTGATATGAAATGTGGCGCACCAAAAGATTATAAATGCGCGCCGTATAACCATAAAATATGTGCGAATTGCAGATATATTATTTGTGAAAGCACAAGAAAACACATAATACAATACAAAGGCAGCAACAATGAGTAAAGATATTTGGCATATAGCAGATGTAAAACCAAAATCGCTAAAAACATTTGTGTATAAAACAGATAAAGGACATATTGGAACCAGTATGTTGGTAATAGATAGCGGATGGACCCCTGTGCTGTTGCCAGAATTTTATAGTATGGATGACTTCGACAAAGCAGAACGAATTACCAAATGGTGTTATCTCGATGACTTGCTTGCTGCTGAATCCGATTTGGAACACACACGCAAGGCATTGGATGTCGCTGTGGGTCAATTAAAGAAAACCCACGATTACATAGAAGATTTCCGATACCAAGAAACAAATTACTTTTTAGTTGATAGTAAAGATGTGTCAATCATCCTTGACGAAACTAATGAAGCCCTAGAACAAATAACAGCACTAGAACAAAAGGAAGAGTGATGAAAGTAAAAAGACAATATATTGAGATTTTACAATTTCTATCCGGTAAAAATGTATATGATTCTACATTATGGGTTTGTATTGATTCGTATAAAATTACTGATTTAGGAAAGGTTGTTGGTGTAAAAAATGGCAAAGAATATGATTTGTTGCCAATCTTCCCTGCTATTAAAACAGCAAACAAAATGATAGAAATGATATTAAAAAATGCGACATTGGCAATATCAGGAGTATGGCAATATGACGATGATGGGGTAATGGATTATAAGAAAGTGGCATTTATACCAGGTGCCATAATGCCAAAAGCAGTTGGTTCTGCTGGGTTAAAACCATTATCTACTGGACGACATTTTAATATTACTTGGGAAATGGTTATTAGTTTGCAACAACAAATAAAAAACTATTTTGCAACAGCACTAGAACAAAAGGATGTAAAATGAATATGCATATACACAGACCAAATAAAAACCGCAGTTGGTGGATTTGTGAAATTGGTGTCAGAAGATACAAACTAACCCACACGACATACTGGTATTTCACATTTTTGTTCTGGGTATTGTGTGTGGAAATAAGAAAAAAAGGGTGGTAAAAATGATAAACCTATGGAAAATTATACCACACCGCCACATATACCGCCTTGGTGATTATGGCGGCAAGCGGTGCAGACGGTGCGGAAGATTTAGAAAATTGGAACAAAAGGATTGAGTGATGGCATACATATTTGATATTGATGGAACTTTGGCAGATTGTTCACAACGATTACATTTTATACAACCGCCCGAAGGTTTGGTGCATTTTGAAGCAGGTGAAACAGATTGGAAACCCGATTGGGATGCGTTTTATAAAGATTGTGTAAATGATAAACCAATATCGCCAGTTGTAGAATTGGCACAGGTATTAAAAGATTCTTATCAAGATTTAATATTCGTCACAGGCAGACCAGAAAAATATATGGAAGAAACAACAGAGTGGTTATGTAATCAGTTAGAAACCGATTGTATAACTTTATTTATGCGAAAAAATGGCGACTATAGACCAGATTATATCGTCAAAAAAGAAATATATGAAGAAGACATTAAACCATACCACCATATTGATGGTGTGTTTGAAGACAGAAAACAATGCGTTGATATGTGGCGGTCTTTGGGTTTAACTTGTTATCAAGTCGCAGACGGAAATTATTAACAAAAGGATTAAGTGATGTTTACTTATAACGAAATTAGAGCAAAATGGAAAGATATTGAACCAAAAGTAATACAGGGAATAAAAGAAGGGTTATATAGCGATTCTTATGAAAGTATTGTTAGGAATCTTGCAAAATTACTTTTAGAAGAAGCTTATTCAGAAGAAAGATTTACTGTAATAGATTGGGGCGATTATCAAGGAACACGCATATATTTATTTGCCGAATGTTGTTATCAGCCCGATGAAAACGATACTTATATTGTTAGTAATTATTATGGGTCTTGTTCTGGCTGCGACCAATTATTAGGGATTGTCGGTCTTAATTTTGAGCAAGAACCTATAACAGATGAAAATACAATAAATGATTTATTATCGCTAGTTCGTGATATTTATGAAAGAATTAGACCACTATCTGATTTACAAAAAATACCAAGATTAGCAGAACAAAAGGATTAAATAAGTAAACTTTGTTATAGTTAAAGTTTACTTTTTGGGTGTAAAAGTAAATTTTTCGCAAAAACTATAATTAAAAAAGGAAAGGAAATGGGAAAACAAAAATTAAAATCATTTGATTTTGCTTTTGCAAAAATGATGCAGGAAAAAATGGGCGTAAAGTTTGTAGATGAAAACGGCAACCCAATAAAATTTGAAGAAATAAAGGAAAGGAAATGAAACAATACCAATATCTTTATATAATGGCTTTACTTACATATATTGCCGCAAAAGTATCAAATTATACTGGTTTTTTATGGGGAATATTGTCAGTAGTATTTTGGGTGTTAGGAATTATTTGTGCGTGTAAAAACAAATAAAAGGAAAGGAAATGATAATAAACTACGAAAATCCAGTGTATAACCCAAAGACTGATACCTGGGAAATACATATCAAGGTCAAGGGGCAATACGAAATCTACACGCAGATTGTAGAGACAGCAACAGAAAAGGCCGCACAGGAATACATACGATATGTGGACTTGGCAATTAAACAAAGGGAGAAACAGAAATGAAAGCATTATTTGTAGAATCATATAACGGTTTTCTTGCCAAAAATGCGACCGATGATTTGCGCTGGTCGGGGTCAATGGACAAGAAAATTTTTCGCTTGCTCACTTCGTTCGGTAGTGGCGTGTGCGTGTGTTCAAAACACACATACGACTTATTACCACAAAAGATGCTTGACGACCCAGCACGCACTTACATTGTCGCAGAAAAGGTCGGCAGTAAATCGTTGCCCGCGTTGAACAATGTTTATCCTGACGCAATTCTTATTGGGGGCCCTGCATTTATCAAGGTCGCATACAATATGAGCATACTTGATACTATTGTAGTGACTACAACCAAGAGCAATATTACGGGCGACCCAAAGTATAAAAACCCATTGATTAAAAATTTGCGGCATCCAACAACCCAAATTGATTTTGGCGATATTATTGTCAGAATTTATAAAGCACAACACGGAGCGCAGAAATGAAAGAAACAATCAAAACCATAATGGATTGGCACGAACAGACATTCCCAGATGCAACTCTGGAAGGTCAAATAAATAAATACGCGGAAGAAACTAATGAGTTTTTGAATACAGATGGCCACAAAGACTTGTTAGAACTAGCAGATATGGTAATAGTATGTGCTGGCATAATGCGATTTTCACGTGGTGTAGGCAGTTGTTTCCTGCAAAATACCTATGTTATTTGCTGGGAAATTGGCGAGTATGATATGACAGAATTGTGGGACGCCGTAGAAACTAAAATGGAAAAGAACCGTAAGCGTGTATGGAACAAAACAGGCAACGGAACTTACCATCATGAAAACGGTATTGAAGATTAGGGTTAAAGGGAAATAAAACCCCACGAGAAAGGAGAGAAAAAATGAAAACATTATACATAATGACGAGTGGAGCGTATCATCGCCCGATTGACACACCCGCGGGGAAAGCAGGTTGGGTTGGCGAAATAACTTTTTATAGGAATAATCTTGACCCTAGAATCGTAAATAGACCTGATATTACAGAGAATTTTGATACAGAAGATGAAGCAAAACGATTCGTTTCAAAAACCCTACACGCACTATATAATCAAGATGAATTTCGTGTCCGTGGTTATGCCCGCAGAAGTTATTTTACCCAATTACCAGAGTAAATTAAGGCACAAATATACGATTCATTGACTTGGGTGCATAGATGGACAAATGCACCCAACCTTTCGTGTGCCTTGGGTCTTCCATCCATAAACCACAATTTACCAATAATTCTTGATGCGCATTTAACCACGATGCTAGTTTCCCCTTGGGGTCAGCAATATCAACCGCGCAGCCGTATAAATGTGAACTACCCATCGCATTTGGGTTTACCCTTTCTTGATCTTTTAATGACCGCAAGCACGAACTTGCCAGCATCGGCGGTTGATAGCCCAGTGCGTTGACTTTGCGAATAAGGTCTTCAAGATTTCTGATAGTGACCTTATCCACTTCCCATATTTTCCACTTGTGTGACCCAGCATTTAAGAGTTCTTCCAAAGAGAATTTCATTTAAGCACCTTTTTTGCTAAATATACCCCAACGACTACTGCCAAAGCCCAAAAAGACCACTGCCATTTTAATTTTTCTTGTGTAATTTGGTCTTTCTCTATATCACAAGCAGATTTCATAGCCCGTATTTCGCTTTTTATGACTGCTATTTGCGTGGTTATAGGTTCGGTCTTACAAGTATCCGCCAAAGTTTTTTCTAACGCCGTGGTGGCATTTATTGCATTTTCTGCGATAGTTTCTGTAATTGGTTTGGTTTTGGCACATCCAACCAACAAAACTGATAATATTGCTAAAATTGTAAATTGTTTCATCGTGACAACCCCCCATTTCTTATAAATTCAAGCCGTTTCCACACAATCCAATCTTCTGTCGTTTTCCAAATTTCATATTCTTCTGCCGTCAATGCGCCCTTTTCTGTATTACAAGATTTGCACGCATATACAATATTTTCTGGGCTGTTATCGTGGAATCTACTCCACGGGTTGATGTGGTCTTTTGTCGCTTTCTTCATTGGGAATTCTTTAAGACAATAAGGGCATATGAAAGTCGCATTACTGTCATAAAGTCGTTTCCATTTTTTCATTATTTATTTTTCTTTTTTAATGCTTTTGCAAGTATTTCGGCATCTTCTTTTGTGAACACAACTGAAAATTTATCAAGTATTTTTAATATTTTCGCCCATATTGCATCATCTTTTGTAGACGGTGTCCATTTGATTATTGCAGAACATATCAAAACCAAAGCACCATAAACCGCCAATAAATCCTGCCAATGTGTTAAAATCCAATCTAACATTTTTTACTCCTTTTGTTGTGTTTGCAATACTCTTTATAGAGTTCGTTCATATAAGAATTTCCGCCTATTGCTCTATAATCATCATAAAGTTTATGCACTGTTCCCCTATCGTCACGCCGCATTGCCGC
>Ga0247609_10000856_pt1 | contig 39142 bp, 34 predicted proteins | sample 172DNAGHGlowgp2_FD_193487 | JGI IMG/M metagenome (GOLD analysis project Ga0247609, IMG submission 193487) | Sheep rumen microbial communities from Palmerston North, Manawatu-Wanganui, New Zealand - 1728 DNA GHGlow gp2 | ecosystem: Host-associated > Mammals > Digestive system > Stomach > Rumen ... | reverse complement strand
AAGGACTACTATCCTTCTCTATCAATTGACAGTTCGTTACTTTCTACCCAAGTACCTCCACCAAGGGAAGTACTCGCTTCTTGTACTACTTGTCTGTTTATGTAAATCTTTCAAAGAACTCTTTCTTTTGGTGCTCCGCCCGTTATTGAGCGAAAGCGGGTGCAAAGGTACGCACTTTTACGTTACCCTCCAAATATTTCGGCAATTATTTTTCAAAAATACGAAAGATTTTCGCGTTTATTTACAAAAAGCCGAACTTACACCTTATTATATATAAAAGAGACTTTTTAGTCGCGTCTGTCGCCAAATATCCGAAGCAGATAGAGGAACAGGTTGATAAAGTCCAAATACAGTGACAAGGCACCGAGGAGAGCAAGTTTCTGCGCTCCCTCACCAGCATCGGGGGCCTGAGACAACATCTGCTTAATCTTCTGAGAATCATAGGCAGTGAGGCCGACGAAGACCAGCACACCAATATAGTTCAGGATGATGGCAAGACCCTGGCTCTTGGTAAACACGTTGACGATAGAGGCAATGATGATGCCGATAAGAGCCATCAGCAGAATCTTCCCCATCGACGACAGGTCAGTCTTGGTGAAGTAGCCAAACAACGCCATGACGGCAAAGGTGGCCGCCGCTATGAAGAACACACTGGCAATACTTGAAGCGGTGTAGACCAGGAAAATAAATGACATCGTGGCTCCGTTTATAACCGAGTAGAGCACAAACATCAGCGTTGCCGTGGTCAGCGACAACTTATTGATAGCAGCACTCAGTCCGATGACCAATGCAATCTCACCGATAGCCAGTCCCCAGAAGAGCATCTGATTGCTGACAAGAGCCATCATCAGCGTCTCATTGGTGGCAATGTAATAGGCGGTAATACCCGTAATGGCCAACGCCATAGTCATCCACAGATAAACTTTGCGCATGAGAACGGGGAAAGCGCCTGACATCTCGAGTTCGCGTTCACGCGAAACAACATTTGAAAATTCTTCGTAATCCATTTTCTAACTTAACTTTATGATTAATGCGGGGGCAAAGATACATAATTAATCATAAAATCAAAATATTTACACCAAATTATTAGTATTTTTGAAAGTTTTTCACTAAATTTGCACCATTCATCTGAATCTAAAGCTATAAGTAATACTAAAACAAACATGAGAATCGGTTTATTCATCCCCTGCTATGTGGACGCAGTGTTTCCGGAAGTGGGTGTGGCAACCTATAAGCTACTGCGCCACCTGGGACTCGACGTGACGTATCCACAGAAGCAGACCTGCTGCGGACAGCCTATGGCCAACGCAGGATTTGAGAAACAGGCCATTCCCCTGGCCGAAAAGTTTGAAGACCTGTTCAAGGACTTCGACTATGTTGTTGCACCCTCTGTCAGTTGTACAGCCTTCGTGCGTATCAACTACCCCCGCCTGCTGAATCACGAATGTGAGACGGCAAAGAGATGCATGGACGTAGTGGAGTTCCTGCACGATGTGGTAAAGGTGAACCGCCGCCTTGGCACGTTCCCCCACAAGGTGAGTCTCCACAATTCTTGCCACGGCGTGCGCGAGCTGGGTCTCTCCAGCCCCTCGGAGCACCATGAGGCTAAGTTCAACAAAATCAAGGACCTACTGCAACTGGTTGACGGCATCGACGTGGTAGAGCCAGAGCGGCCTGACGAGTGCTGCGGCTTCGGCGGCATGTTCTCTGTTGAGGAGACCGCCGTCTCGGCACAGATGGGCCTTGACAAGGTGGAGCGCCACATACAGACGGGGGCCGAATACATTTCCGGTCCCGACTGCTCATGCCTGATGCACATGGCCGGCGTAGCGAGGAAACAAGGCAAGAAGATTGAGTTCAAACATGTAGTAGAGATTTTAGCCGCAGGACTCTAAGGATTTACTATTTGACGATTTACGAATTACGATTTGTTTACGATTCCGATAATTGACTTTGTGAGCCGTAAATAGTCAAATAGCAAAATGAAAAAACAAATAGTAAACAGATAATTGTCAAATCGTAAATAGACAAGATGAGTACACAACACAGCAAAGCAGCCAAGCAGTTCCTGAAGAACCAGCAGTATGCCCACTGGCATGACGCCACCTTCTGGGCGGTACGCAGCAAGCGCGACAACATGGCCTACGGGCTTGACGAATGGGAACAGCTGCGCGAGAAAGCATCCCAGATTAAGCGCCATACCATCACCCATCTGGATGAATATCTTGATCAGTTTGCCACCAATGCCGAGAAGAACGGCGTGGAGGTACACTGGGCAAAGGATGCCGAGGAGTTCAACGAGATTGTCTATGGCATCCTGAAGAACCATAACGTCAAGAAGATGGTGAAGTCGAAATCGATGCTGACAGAGGAATGTGAGATGAATCCATACCTTGAGGCAAAGGGCATCGAAGTAGTGGAAACAGACCTTGGCGAGCGCATCATCCAGTTGAAAGGACAGAAGCCCAGCCATATCGTAATGCCGGCCATCCACCTGAACCACGACGATGTGGGCGAGCTCTTTGAGGAGAAGGGCATCTCGAACGAGAAAGGCAACCACGACCCTACGTACCTTACATATCGGGCACGTCTCAGCCTGCGCAACGAGTTCCTGACAGCCGATGCAGGCATGACCGGCGGCAACTTCGGAATTGCCGAGACGGGCGACATCGTGGTATGTACCAACGAGGGCAATGCCGACATGTCGACCTCATGCCCTAAGCTGCATATCGCGGCCATCGGACTGGAGAAGATCATCCCCAACTATGAGTGTCTGGCCGTGTTCCAGCGCATGCTCTGCCGGGCAGGCACCGGTCAGCCGACGACAACGTACACCTCGCACTTCCGCAAGGCGCGGCCCACGGCTCACCACATGCACATCATCCTGGTGGACAACGGCCGCTCAGAGTGGATAGGCAACCCCGAACACTGGGAGTCGCTGAAATGTATCCGCTGCGGCTCATGTATGAACACCTGCCCCGTCTACCGCCGTTCAGGTGGCTACTCGTACAGTTACTTCATCCCCGGCCCTATCGGCATCAACCTCGGTATGCTGCGCAACCCGCAGGCTCACAGCGGCAACGTCTCAGCCTGCACGCTTTGCAACTCCTGCCAGACCGTATGTCCGGCCAAGGTGAACCTGGGCGACCAGATTTACCTGTGGCGCCAGCAGCTTGACGACCTGGGTACCGCCAATCCGGAGAAGAAGATGATGTGTAAAGGCATGGGTGTGCTCTATGGATCGCCGTCCCTTTACAATCTCGCTACGGGGATGGCACACTGGGCTAACATCCTGCCCCCACCCCTCTTGAACTGCGGCCTGAACCCCTGGGCGGAAGGTCACCAGATGTTCAAGTTCCCCAAGAAACCGTTCCACGAAATGATTAAGGAGATAGAGAAATGAGTAGCAAAGAAGATATACTGAAGAAATACAGGGCAAATGTGCAGCAGAAGTTTGACATGCCCGACCTGAGTGACATCCGTGCCATCACCTACCCCGACCCACTGCTACAGTTCATGAACATGGTGAAGAGCGTGGGCGGCAACGCCATTGAGGTGGAAGAAGGCAGCGACATCAACCAACTTGTGAAGAAGCTCTATCCCGATGCCAAGGAGATAGCCTCGAACCTGCCCGAAATTACCATTGCCACGCGCAATCCTGACGAGGTGGGCCGTGCCCGCGACCTGAACGGCACCGATGTGGGCATCATCCGCGGCATGTTCGGCGTGGCTGAGAACGGCTGCGTGTGGATACCTCAGCAGATGAAGGAGAAAGCGGTATGCTTTATCTCAGAGAACCTCATCATCCTGCTGCCGAAGACACAGATAGTGAACAACATGCACGAGGCCTACAGACGGCTGTCAGCACGCGATGCCAAGAGCGGAATGGACCTGTTCGATGAGTACGGCTACGGCACGTTCATCAGCGGACCGTCGAAGACAGCTGACATTGCACAGGTGCTGGTGATGGGAGCCCAGGCGGCACGCTCGGCCACCATCCTCCTACTTCCAGAGTAAAACAACTCTACTTGGCAGCCCTGATGACACTACACGAAAGCGTTTATCAGGGCTGCTATGTATAAGGCCTCGTCATCGGTCATAGCCTGATGGCAAGGGATGGACAATTCCTCACAGCTCAACAGCTCGGTGACGGGGAGCGACAGATGGTTCCACCCGGCATAGCAACGCTGCCTGTGAGGGGGGATGGGATAGTGTATCACCGTTTCCACACCGTGCTCAGCCAGGTAACTTTGCAGTTCATCACGCCGTTCAGAGAAAACAGGAAAGATATGGCAGACCGAGTCATGGTTGCAACGGGGTATGCGCACAAGACGGCTCTTCACCTTATTAATATATAAGGCAGCTATCTCACGGCGACGCTGATTAGAGGCATCCAGGTCGCGGAGCTTGGCCAACAAGATGGCACATTGCAGTTCGTCAATACGACTGTTGCGCCCCAAGTGGTCGAAGACATAGCGACGGGCAGAACCGTAGTTGCCAATAGCGCGTACCATAGCGGCCAGACCATCATCGTCGGTGGTGACGGCACCCGCATCGCCAAAAGCCCCCAGGTTTTTCGTAGGATAGAAACTGTGAGCGGCGGCATGTCCAAGAGAACCAGTCCTTTTCAGAGGTGAGGGATGTGAGGAGCCGGAAGGAGCATAGGTGCAACCATGAGCCTGCGCATTGTCTTCTATCAATATGAGGTGATATTTCCGGCATATCTCCCCTACCCGCTCTGTATAGGCGCAACGTCCGTAGAGATGAACGAGCATCAAGGCTCTTGTACGAGAGGTAATGACAGGTTCAATCTTGCCATCGTCTATCTGCAGGGTGTCAGCGTCAGGCTCAACGAGCACGGGCACAAGTCTGTTCTCTGTAACAGCCAGAATGGTGGCAATATAGGTATTGGCAGGCACGATGACCTCGTCGCCCTCCTGCAACACGCCCAACTCCTTATATGCGCGCAAGATAAGCATCAGGGCATCAAGGCCATTGCCACACCCCACACAGTGTTTCGTCCCGATATAGGCCGCGTATGCCGCCTCAAACCGTTCCGTAAATGTCCCTTTCAGATACCACCCACTTTGCAGCACGTCATCAGCAGCATGCTCATAGGGTTTGTTGATAGCCTTCAGGTCCTGGTATTTTATCATAGTTCCCATTGATAGATGTCATAGCACAAGCCCCGGGCTCCAAACCCCTCTTTCTGGAACACCAGCGTCTCGTTAAGTCCGCTGCCGTCAGCATTCTCTGTAGACCGTCCGAAGTCAAAGTACGGGTAGTCCTTGTAGTCGTGGTGCATTATACGGTCATAGATGAGGTCGATGGCGCCAAGGCTCTTACCCTCAGGCGTGGCCGAACTGTATTGTGCATGTACCACCTGTGGCGACACATATAGCACCACACCGCCCAGCACCTCACCATCACGGACGGCCTGATAAAGCACGATGTTGTCGGGGAAGCGACCGTGAAGGAGTTCAATCTCGGCGAGGGAATGTACGGGTCTGACACCATACTTCGTACCCAGATTGTCGGTTAGCACTTGCCAGAAGTCGGCATAGTTGTCGCTCGTCTCCACATGCAAGCCTGCCCGTTCGGCGCGGACGATGCCACGCCGCCGCACACGTTCCCAACGCAGATTGGCCCCCAGAAAGATGTTGGTAGAATAGTCGCGAGCTACGATACGGGCTTTGCACTCATGATAGAGCGCATAGAGGTCTTCCTCGGCCGACAGTCGGTGATAGATCCAAGGAATGGCCTTGTAGACGACACGTCGGAAGCCCTCGCCACGCAGCAACTCGTTCATCTCACGCAACAGCGTCATCGTCCCGGTTATCGTCAGCTGGCTGCTCATCACCAGTCCGCCATAGGTCAGTCCCTGGTGCGAATAGAGCACGTCGCCGCTGGCGTTGGCAGGCAGCACCGCCATCAGCCGTCCGTCGATGTAGCACATCAGCGAGTGGTCGTGGAAGCGGTCGCTATGATAGTCCATGTAACTACGGTCGAAGAGGAATGTTCCGTTCTTCGACTGTACCACAAATTGGTTCCACTCACGAGCTTTGTCTGACGTGTACCTAACTATTTCGAGCATCCCACGTATTTCAAGAATTCGTCGTAGTCATAGATGTAGTCTTCCTCATCATAGTGTTCGGAGGCCAGCACCAGACAGACGGCACCGCTGGAAAAGTCGTCCAGCGTGCGCCACGTATTGACATCGATGAGCAAGCCCTGATAAGGATGGTTCAGCAAGACCGTCTTGCGCTCATACCCGTTGTCCAGTGTCACATGGAAAGAGCCGCTGAGTGCCACCACAAACTGCTTCAGCCGCTTATGGGCATGACCGCCACGACTCTCGCCTCCCGGCACGTCATAGACCCAGTATGCCCGCTTGATATCAAAGGGTACAACCTCCTCGCCTTCGGCAACAGTCAGGTTTCCGCGTGGGTCGGCAATCTTTGGCAGGTCTATCAGTTTAATGTCTAAGGTCGGCATAGGGGTCTGTTCCAAGTACGGTCTTTGCCAAGCGCTTGGCCTTATCGCGCAGTGCTGTAGTGTCGTCGCCAGGCTCGCCATAGCAGAGCACCACGCCCATGCGGCGCCCCTTGTGGGCCTCTGGCTTTCCGAAGATACGGATGCGCGTGCGGTCCTCCTTGAGGGCCTCTTCCAGATTATACGGCAGCAAGGAACGGTCAACGGGGGTGTTAGCCTCCACTGGCGACAGGATAACCGCCGAGGCCCCGGCATGCTCCAGATGGATGCCGGCGATAGGCAGTCCCATAACGGCACGGAAATGCAGTTCAAACTCCGAAAGGTTCGTAGTGTGTCCCAGCGTCACCATGCCTGTATCGTGCGGACGCGGCGACAACTCGCTGAAGATGACCTCGCCCTGCTTTGTCAGGAAGAACTCTACGCCCCAGATGCCGGCACCTGTCAGTGCCCGGGTCACCTTGTCGGCCATATACTGCGCCTGCTTCAGAGCCTCGTAACTGATCTTGTAGGGCTGCCACGACTCACGATAGTCGCCCGACTTCTGCACATGGCCGATGGGCGGACAGAACAGCGTTGGCCAGCCGTGCTGCTGGGTGACGGTGAGCAGCGTGAACTCAGAGTCGAAGTCGATGAACTCCTCGATAATGACTTCCTTCACGTCGCCGCGTCCCTCTTCCATCGCCTCGTGGAAAGCCTCCTCCAGTTCGCCATCGTTGTGAACGTAGCTCTGGCCATGACCTGACGACGACATCAGCGGCTTCACCACACAGGGGAACCCAATCTCGTCGGCGGCTTTTTTGAACTCCTCGAACGTCTTGGCATAGAAGTACTTGGCTGTGCGCAGGCCCAGTTCCTTGGAAGCCAGGTCGCGGATGGCACGGCGGTTCATGGTGTAGTTGACGGCACGGGCCGACGGCACCACCTGGATGCCCTGCTCCTCAAACTTAAACAGACGCTCCGTGCGGATGGCCTCAATCTCGGGCACGATGATATCCGGCTTATGCTTGTTGACCACAGCCTCAAGAGCATCGCCGTCGAGCATTGAAAACACCTCGCGCTCGTCAGCCACCTGCATAGCCGGTGCATTATCGTAGCGGTCGCAAGCGATTACATACTGGCCAGCACGCATGGCGGCAATCACAAACTCCTTGCCCAGTTCGCCTGAGCCTAAAAGCAATATTTTCTTCATATTGAGCCACTATATTTCTCTCCCTGAGTAGGGGGAGTCAGAGGGGGTCTGCGCTCGGCCGAAGGACGCTTGCAAGGCAAGAACGACGAACATCTGCCGCTTGTTCAGACCACCCCTAACCCCTCCTAACTTAGGAGGGGAAATGGTTACCTATTCTTATACATATTCTCGTAATACTTCTGGTAGTCGCCGGAAGTCACGTTGTCGAGCCACTCCTGGTTGTCGAGATACCAGCGGACGGTCTTTTCGATACCCTCCTCGAACTGCAGGCTTGGCTCCCAACCTAACTCGCGCTGCAGCTTAGTGCTGTCGATGGCGTAGCGGAGGTCGTGGCCGGCACGGTCGGTTACGAAAGTGATGAGGTCCATATCCTCGCCATCTTTGCGGCCAAGCAGACGGTCGACGGTCTTGATGACCACCTTGATGATGTCGATGTTCTTCCATTCGTTGAAGCCGCCAATGTTGTAGGTCTCGGCAATCTTGCCCTCATGGAAGATGAGGTCGATGGCACGGGCGTGGTCTTCGACGAAGAGCCAGTCGCGCACATTCTCACCCTTGCCATAGACCGGCAGGGGCTTACGGTGGCGGATGTTGTTGATGAACAGCGGAATCAGTTTTTCCGGGAACTGGTAGGGACCGTAGTTGTTAGAGCAGTTGGTTACGATGGTGGGCAGTCCGAACGTGTCGTGGAAAGCGCGGACGAAGTGGTCGGACGAAGCCTTGGCAGCACTATACGGCGAGTGAGGCTGGTACTTCAAGTCCTCGGTGAAGAACTTCTCGCCGTAGGCCAGATGATGCTCCTCGCTGGAAGCCTTGGTGGTGAACGGTGGTTCGATGCCCTCAGGATGTGTCATCTCCAGCGCGCCGTATACCTCGTCAGTCGAGATGTGGTAGAAGCGCTTGCCCTCATACTTCTCGGGCAACGACTCCCAGTATGCCTTGGCAGCTTGAAGGAGCGACAGCGTGCCCATGACGTTGGTCTGAGCAAACGTAAACGGGTCTTTGATACTGCGGTCGACGTGCGACTCAGCAGCCAAGTGGATAATGCCATCGACCTGCTTGTCCTGCATCAACTTCAGGAAGGCATCGAAGTCGCAGATGTCCATCTTCACGAATTCGTAATTAGGCTTGTCCTCGATGTCCTTGAGGTTAGCCAGGTTCCCGGCATACGTCAGCTTGTCGAGGTTGATGATGTGGTACTCAGGATACTTGTTCACAAACAGGCGCACCACGTGACTTCCAATAAAGCCTGCGCCGCCAGTAATGACGATTGTCTTCATATTATTTACGATTTAGTTATTTTCGATTTTCAATTTATATGTTTCGGGGGTCTGCCAAAGTGATAACCTCCAAGTCCTTGAACTCTTTTCCGTCGATAGTCAGGCGTACAAGCGTGCGCTCCTTGTGCCAGCCCTGTATGCCGGCTGCTCCCGGGTTGATGTGCAGCAGCCCCAGCGTCTTGTCGTATTTCACCTTTAATATATGTGAGTGACCAGCCACGAAGAGCTGCGGCGGATTGGCAAACAGCGTGGAACGCACGGAGTAGTCGTAGTTGCCGGGATAGCCGCCAATATGCTTGATGAGCACGTCCACGTCCTCACACTTGAAGCGGTTCAGTTCACGGAACATCAGCCGCAGGTCGCCACCGTCACAGTTGCCGCAGACAGCACGCAACGGCCGGAAGGCAGCAAGTTTCTCGGCCACCTCTGTAGAGCCGATGTCGCCGGCATGCCATATCTCGTCGCAAGACTCAAAATAGTGCAAATACTTTAGGTCCCAATAACTGTGTGTATCGCTCAGTATACCTATCCTTTTCATAGTCCGAAGCGTTTGCGAATAAACCCGGCAATCAACTTCTCGGTTTCCATCAGCCCCAGCAGCGACGAGTCGATACACAAGTCATAGCCTGAGGCATGACCCCATTTCTTGCCCGTGTAGTAGTTATAGTAATCGGCACGTTTCGCCTCCCCATGCTCAATGAAGCGGCGAGCCTCCTGCGGTGAAGCAAAATGCTGTTTAGCCATCACCTGCCCAATACGGAATTCCATGGAGGCCGTAATAAAGATGTTGACCACATTCGTGCGGTCGCGCAGCACATAGTCGGCACAGCGTCCCACGAACACGCAACTGCCTTCGTCGGCAGCCTTCATGATAGCCTCGCTCTGAAACTGGAAAATGGTGTCCTGCGAAAAGCCCTGACGGCTGTAGTCGGTACCTGTCATGCCGTTAGGCAGATGCAGGAATGACCGCAAGAAACTTTTCCGCTCATCGTGCTGCTCAAAGACATGTTCTGAGAGTCCGCTCTCCTTAGCCGCCAGGTTCAGCAGTTCGCGGTCATAGTATTTGGCTCCGAAGTCAAGGGCCAGCATGCGTCCGATGTCATGGCCCCCGCTGCCTAACTGCCGACCTACACAGATAATGATATGTTCACTGTCCATAAGTTCTGAATTTTCTAAGATACCATAATAGTAACGGCCATGTCATGGCAAACGACCCGAAGTCGCTTGCCGGCATAGAGTACCACACACCGTCGAGCTGCCACCAGAGGGGCAGCAGATAGGCCAGCGGTAACAGCATGAACAGCTGGCGCGACAGCGAGAGGAAGATGCTGATTTTCACCTTGCCTATGCACTGGAAGAAATTGGTGATGACGGCCTGTGATGCAATGATGGGGAACACCAGCATATCAAGCCTGATGCCCCGTGTAGAGAGTGCCAGCAGTTCCGCATCGGTGGTAAAGATGCGTGCTATTTGCTGCGGAAACAGCATGGCCAGCGCCCATCCCACCAAGAGTATCAGCGTGGCCACAACAATAGCCAGCCACAGGCATCGCAACATGCGGTCGAACTTCTCAGCACCATAGTTATAGCCAACAATAGGCTGCATGCCCTGGGTGACTCCCATGACAAACATAAAGAACACCATGGCCATGGAGTTGGCTATCGAGTAGGCACCGACGGCCATGTCGCCGCCATAGCGCACAAACTGGTTGTTCATGAAGATGACGATGACGCACGAGGTGGTCTGCATCAGGAAGGGAGATACGCCGATGGCCATGATGTTACGCACCAGGTCGGCCCTCAGCCGGTAGATGCCTCGCCGCAGGTGCAGCAGTTCCCTTTTATCGGAGAATATCCACATCTGCCAGCACAGCGCCATCGACTGGCTGGCCACCGTAGCCAGCGCAGCCCCACGGATGCCCCATCTGAGCCACCACACAAAGGCGATGACCAGCACAATGTTCATACCTACGGTAAAAAGTGTGGCATACATGGCATGACGGGGCTTACCAGCAGCACGCAACACTGCATTCATGCCGAAATACATGTGCGTCACCATATTACCCAGCAAGATGACCACCATGAACTGTCTGGCGTATGGCAGCGTCACGTCTGATGCCCCGAAGAACCGCAGGATGGGGTCAAGAAACAGCAGGCAGACCGCCATAAACAGGAATCCCACGATGAGGTTCAGTGTCACCGTGTTGCCCAGCAGGTGCTCAGCCGTCTTATAGTCTTTCTGGCCAAGCTTCATCGAGATACAGGCTGAGGCACCCACGCCCACCGCCGCTCCGAACGCCGCACTGAGGTTCATGAACGGGAACGTGATGCCGAGACCGGCAATAGCCTCCGGGCCTACCACCTGACCGATGAAGGCACGGTCGATGATATTATACAGGCTGGAAGCGGTCATGGCCACAATGGCTGGCAGGGCATACTGCCACAGCAGCCGCCCCACAGGCTTTGTGCCCAATTCCAGTGTCGATTGCATATTATCCATAATTCAGCGGCAAAGTTACGAAAAAACGCGCGAAAGAAAAAGAAATCCAGTTTCTTTTTTTTAAAAAGGCCCTAATTGTTGCATATATTCGTCGTAGGTGATATGCCGTCCGCCCATCGACTTCAGGTGAGGCGTCTCAAACTGGCAGTCAATAAAGCACGCGCCAAGGTCTTCCAGTGTGCAGGCCAGATGAATAAGAGCCAGCTTCGAGGCGCTGGGCACAAGCGAGAACATGCTCTCGCCGAAGAACGCATTTCTCAGTACCACACCGTAAAGTCCGCCCACAAGCCGCCGTCCCTGTCCGTTGTCAGAGTCAGCGGCACGTTCCCACACTTCCACACTGGCAGCATAGCCCAGACGGTGCAGCCGCGTGTAGGCCTCGACAATATCAGGACCGAGCCAGGCTCCCGATTCCAGGAAACGGCCGTCGGCCTTGGCGCAGCCATTGATGACACCAGAGAAATCGTTGTTGATAGTCAGCTCGTAGCGTTGCTGACGCATCAACTGGCGCATGGAGTGGCTGACGTGTATCTCACTGGGGAAGATGACAAAGCGGTCCATCGGGCAATACCAATGGGGCTGACAGCCAGACTGGAACGAGAACCACGGGAAGAAGCCATGTCTATAGGCCAGCAGCAGGCGTCTGACAGACAGGTCGCCGCCTACGGCAATGAGTCCGTCGTCCTCACCCTGATGGGGGTCGGGGAACCACAGTTCGTCATCCAGCTGATAGACTGCCATCTGTCATCTCCTTGATGATGAGTTGCGATTGCTCTGCCTCCACCGTCACGCGACCGCCCTGCTTCAGACAGCCGAAAAGAATCTCGCGCATCAGCAGCGGTTTCAGTTGCCGGCCGATGACACGGTCCATCTCGCGGGCACCGTATTCCGGCGTGAACCCCGCCGACAGCAGATGGTCGAAGGCAGCCTGCGAGAGTGTCATCTGCACCTGTCTGGCAGCCAGCTTTTCGTCCAGCTCACGCAGTTTCTTCTGCAGGATGAGCGTTGCCATCTGCCGGTCCATATCGTTGAACACCACAGCCCCCGACAAGCGGTTCAGGAACTCCGGCTTAAACGTCTTCTTCACCTGCCGCATCATCGTCTCGCCACGGCTCACCCTGCTGTTAAAGCCGATGCTGCCTTGCGACGCATACTGAGCACCGGCATTCGACGTCATGATAAGCACCACGTTGCGGAAGTCGGCCTTCCGCCCTTTGTTGTCTGTCAGACGGGCGTAGTCCATCACCTGCAGCAGGATGTTGTAGATGTCCTGGTGAGCCTTCTCTATCTCGTCAAGCAGCAGCACGCAGTTGGGCGTCTTGCGAATGGCATCGGTAAGCAGTCCGCCGTCCTCATAGCCCACATAACCGGCAGGCGAGCCTATCAGCTTGGCCACGGCATGACGCTCAGTGTACTCGCTCATGTCGAAGCGCACCAGTCCGATGCCCAGTTCTCTGGCCAGCACACGTGCCACCTCTGTTTTGCCCACGCCGGTAGGTCCCACAAAGAGCAGCGATGCCAGCGGCTTGCCGTCGTCGAGCAGTCCTGCCCGCGACATCTGCACAGCCTCCACCACCTGGCGCACAGCCTCATCCTGACCGTAGATCTGCGCCTGCATGCGCTGTGCCAGACTCTCCAGCTGCTGGTAGTCATCGTCTTGGGCCACCGTCAGCGCATCCACCTTACAGATTTTCGCCAGCACATCGGCAATCTCCTTCTTACCGATGGCCGTATGAAGGCCGGCAATCTCCATGGCTGCTCCCGCCTCGTCAATCAGGTCGATAGCCTTGTCGGGCAGGAAGCGGTCGCTGATGTGCTTGGCACTGGCAGCCACGGCATAGGCAACGGCATCGTCAGCGTAGGTCACGCCATGGAAAGTCTCGTAGCGGGGTAACAGCTGACAAAGGATATGCTCCGTCTCTTCTACCGACGGTTCGCCAATGTCTATCTGCTGGAAACGGCGGATAAGTCCTTTGGAACGGGCAAAGTGGCGATTATACTCTTCGTAAGTGGTAGAGCCAATAAAGCGTATGTTGCCCGCTTCAAGATAGGGCTTGAGCATGTTAGAGGCATCCATGGCGCTCTCGCTCGTGGCACCGGCCCCCACCAGGGTATGAATCTCATCAATGTAGACAATGTTACAGCCGTCGGCCTCCTGAATGCCGTCCATAATCATTTTGATACGGTTCTCGAAGTCGCCCCGGTACTGGGTGCCTGCCAGCAGCGTACCCATGTCAATCTGATAGATGCGACTGCCTTTCAGCCGCTCAGGCACCCGGCCCTCCTCAATCAGCCGCGCCAGTCCCCAGACAAGGGCCGTCTTGCCTACGCCGGGTTCGCCCACATGCAGCGGATTGTTCTTCTCACGCCTACAGAGCACCTGTATAGTGCGTTGCAGCTCCTGTTCACGGCCTATCAGCGGATTGTGCTGTTTGTAGTGGTCGTTCATACATACCACCAGCTTCTGCCAGGCGGCCTGCTCGTCGTCATCGTAATCGTCCTTCTGCTGCTCCAGCTGGTCATCAAAATCATAGAAATTAATAAGGTGACTCATGAAGTGGCTCTCCTTGTGATACAGACTATCATGCAGCAGATAAGACGCCCAAGAGTCGCTCAGTTGCAGCAGTCCCTTCACCAGGTGTGGCGTGTCTACCGATTCAGCGCTGCTCTGTGCCACTGTCTGCACAGCCGTTTCAATAATCTTTTCCATCTGCGCCGACACCTCCGGCTCATACACAATGCCTTCAGGCACCTTCTCTACCGTGTCAAGGAAATCCTCCACCTTTCTGGCCAGCTGCAGCGGAGCATAGAAGATGTTCAGGGCTGCATTGAAGTTAAACTCGTCAATCATCACCAGCAACAGGTGTTCAGGCATGACAAACTCATGTCTGTATTCCTTGCAGCGCTCCAGTGCCAGGTTTAGCAGGCGCGATGCCCTTTCTGTCTGCTTAATCTCTGCCATTGCTACTCGTTCACGACTCTTCAGGTTCCACGGTAATGCGAAGGGGGAACCCGCACTCACGGGCCATGTTGGTGGCTTTCCGCACCTTCGACACGGCAATGTCGTAGGTGTAAATGCCCACAACAGCCTTGTCGGCATGGTGTACCTTCAGCATTAGTGCGTTGGCGCTCTCCTCATTCAGGAAAAACACCTGCTCCAGTATCATCACGACAAACTCCATCGTGGTAAAGTCATCATTGTGGATGATGACCTTATAGCGGCGCGGCTCCTTCAGGCTGGTGTCCTGCCGCTCGCGAATACTTGACTGTCCTTGTGCCATAATCGACCACAAAGGTACGCATTTTTCCTCATATCCGTCAATTTTCCACGTTGTTTTAAGATTTGTTTATCATACGATTGTTGCGGGATTCAGTATTTCTTTGTACTTTTGCAGCCATGAAACACGTTCTCGCCATCATCCTGCTGCTACTGTTTGCCCTCACCATCCATGCCGGCAAGCTGACCAGATACCCCGGCGAGCGCAAATACATGTACCGCCTGACGCTGACCGACAAGGGCGAGTCTAACTACTCCTTGTCGCACCCCACCCGCTGGCTGTCGGCCAAGAGCGTAGAGCGCCGCCGCCGGCAGGGGTTGCCCTTAGACTCCACCGATCTGCCCGTCTCACCCCGCTATCTGAAGATGATTGCTGCCCAGAAAGGCATAAGCATCGTCGGCAAAAGCCGCTGGAACAACACGGTGGTTGCCCTGAGCACCGACACCCTCGCCCTTCAAAAGCTGACCGGCCTGCCTTTCGTCAACAAGGCCGAACTGGTATGGGTATCGCCCGACAGTGTCGAGAAGAAGTTATACAAGGAGAAATACCATGAGCACTTCAGCCCCTGGGACTCCGTTCGCGGCGAACGCTACGGCAGCGGGAAGGAACAGATAGAGAGCCTGGGCGGACAGCGGCTGCACGGCATCGGCCTGCGTGGCCGCGGCATCACTATCGCCGTGCTGGACGGCGGTTTCCAGAATGCCAACAATATCCCCGCCTTCAGCAACGTCCGCATCGAAGGCTTTCGCGATATGGTGTGGCACGACCCGCTGCTGCCCCACCCCGACAATGCCGACGACCAGATATTCTACGAGTCAGACCACGGCACAAGGGTGCTGTCGGCTATGGCGGCCAACAACCCTGAGGTGCTGATAGGCACGGCCCCTGAAGCACACTACTGGCTGTTACGCTGTGAAGACCAGCGCACAGAGCAGCCCGTAGAGCAAGACTACTGGGCTATGGCTGCCGAACTGGCCGACTCTGCCGGTGCAGACATCATCAACAGCAGTCTGGGTTACAACGAGTTTGATGCTCCATACCCCAAACTGAGCCTGCAACAGCTGGACGGCCGGTCGACGCTCATCTCGCGTACCGCCTCCATGCTGGCCGCCAAAGGTATCATCCTCATCAGTTCCGCCGGCAACACAGGCATGGGTCCCTGGAAGAAAATCTGCATCCCCGCCGATGCCGACGACATGCTCACCGTGGGAGCCATCACCCCCGAGGGCACCAATGCACCATTCTCGGCTGTCGGCCCCTCACAGGACGGCCGCATGAAACCCGACATTGTAGCCATCGGCTCGCCTGCCGCCCTCATCTCCGGTCGCGGCTCCGTAGTTCACGACATGGGCACATCGTTCTCTGCCCCCGTCGTCTGCGGTCTGACGGCCTGTCTGTGGCAGGCCCTGCGCCATCGGACAGCACTTGAAATCATCAACCTCATCCGTATGACCTCCAACAACTGGACCACTCCCAACAACATCTTCGGCTACGGCAAGCCAAACTTCTGGAAAGCCTATATGACGGGACGGCTGCTTGAGACACAAGGCATGGAGATAGAAGAACATATCCATGAGAAATGAACAACGAATGACCCTGCTTGAGCTCAACGGTCTGGTGCGCCAGGTCATAGAGCTCGGACTGCCTGGGGAATACTGGGTAGAGGCCGAACTGTCGGAATGCCGCGAAAGCCGTGGCCACTGCTACATGGAACTCATCCAGCGCGACGACCGCCAGGCAGTGCCCGTGGCCAAGGCCTCGGCTAAGTGCTGGGCTTCGAAATGGATGATGGTTCGCCCGTACTTTGAACGCACGACAGGCCAGCGGCTGCAGAGCGGCATGAAGGTGCTGCTGAAGGTCTATCCGCAGTTTCACGAGGCCTACGGCTTCTCATGGATTGTCACCGACATCGACCCGGCCTACACCCTCGGCGACCAGGCCCGCCGCCGTCAGGAAATCATACGCCAACTGAAGGAAGAAGGCGTCTTCGACCTGCAACGCGAACTGCAGCTGCCACGTTTCTGCCTGCGCATTGCCGTCATCAGCAGTCAGACGGCAGCCGGCTACGGCGATTTTGCAGCCCAGCTGGCCGACAGTCCGTTTAACTTCCAGACGCGGCTTTTCCCCGCCATCATGCAGGGCGAGGGCGTGGAACAGAGCATCGTCGGTGCCCTGGACCGTATCAATGCCGAGGCCGACGACTTCGACTGTGTCGTCATCATCCGCGGTGGCGGTGCCACCAGCGACATGTCGGGCTTCGACACCCTGCTGCTGGCAGAGAGCGTTGCCAACTTCCCCCTGCCCATCATCACCGGCATCGGCCACGACCGCGACGAGAGCATCCTCGACATGGTGAGCCACCAGCGGGTGAAGACGCCCACTGCCGCAGCAGCCTTCCTGGTTGACCATGCACAGGCGCTGCTCGACGCACTCAACACAGCACAGCGCAGCATCACCCAGAGTGCCCAGCAAAAGCTCTCGGCCCTCAACCTGCAGCTCACAACACTTTCCTCGGCTGTTCCCCGGCTCTTCTCTGTTGTCAAAGTGCAGCAGGAGGCACGCCTCAGTACGCTGTTCAACCGTCTGCTGGCCTTGTCGGCCCAGCGCATCATGAACAGCCGGAGCCACCTTGAACGCTTCGAGCAGCACCTGCCACTACTCATGGACCGCCGCCTCACCGCTGAGCGCCACCGCCTGGAACTGGCGTCAGAAAAACTGAAGATGCTCGACCCCACGCTTCTGTTAAGCCGGGGCTACTCCATCACGCTGAAAGACGGCAAGACCGTACGCGACCCCCGCCAACTCAGCCAGGGCGACCAGATTGAGACCCGGCTGGAAAAAGGAACCATCCAATCAACCGTTATATGAAACAAGAAATGAAATACGAGCAGGCCTATCAGGAACTGCAGACCATCGTCCGCCGCATGGAGGCCGACGAGTTGGACATCGACCAGATGTCGGAACAGCTGAAACGCGCCCAGCAGCTCATCAAGCTGTGCCGTGACAAACTGACGAAGACCGACGAGGAAATCAAGAAAATTCTGGCTGAGGCATAACTTTTCAGCAAAAAATTTGGCTCTTTCCGCAAATATGCGTACTTTTGCGCCTCAAATCATGACAAATCGGAAACCATTAATATTACAGAAAATGAAGAACTTAGACTGGGCAAACCTGTCGTTCGGTTACATGAAGACCGACTACAACGTTCGTTGCTACTATCGCGACGGCAAGTGGGGCGAGATCGAGGTCTCGTCAGATGAGTATATCAACCTGCACATGGCAGCTACCTGCCTGCACTACGGCCAGGAGGCCTTCGAGGGTCTGAAGGCCTACCGCTGCAAAGACGGCAAGGTACGCGTGTTCCGCGTCGACGAGAATGCCGCCCGCCTGCAGTCCACCTGCCGCGGCATCATGATGCCCGAGGTACCCACCGAGCTGTTCACGGAGATGGTGAAGAAGGTGGTGCGCCTCAACCAGGAGTGGATTCCCACCTATGAGAGCGGTGCCACGCTCTATATCCGTCCGCTGCTCATCGGCACCAGCGCACAGGTAGGCGTGCATCCCGCCAAGGAGTACTGCTTCCTGATTTTCGTCACCCCCGTAGGTCCTTACTTCAAGGGCGGCTTCGCTGCCAATCCCTACGTCATCATCCGCGACTACGACCGTTCGGCTCCTTTAGGCACCGGCAAATACAAGGTGGGCGGCAACTACGCTGCTTCGCTCTTTGCCAACAACCTGGCCCACGAGAAGGGCTACGCCTGCGAGTTCTATCTGGATGCCAAGGAGAAGAAATACATGGACGAGTGCGGTGCCGCCAACTTCTTCGGCATCAAGGACAACACCTACGTCACACCGAAGTCTACCTCTATCCTGCCCTCTATCACCAACAAGTCGCTCATGCAGGTGGCTGAAGACCTGGGCATGAAGGTGGAGCGCCGCCCCATCCCTGAGGAGGAGCTGGAGACCTTCGAGGAGGCTGGTGCCTGCGGAACGGCTGCCGTCATTTCACCTATTTCTTATATTGACGACCTCGACACCGGCAAGCGCTACTCCTTCGGCGAGAAGCCCGGCCCCATGTCGAAGAAGCTGTTCGACACCCTGCGCGGCATCCAGTACGGCGAGATTGAGGACAAGCACGGTTGGACTACCGTCGTCATCGAGTAAAGCACAACGGTCATGGGAAATAACCAAACCTACAAAAACCGGGCGCTGGCCTCGTTGGAGGGGAAATGGGGAAAGACAGCCATTGCCACGCTCATCTATTTCATCATCTCAGGAGGCCTCAGCTACACGGTAACCGCCCCTATGGGCAATAATACCACGCTGTCGTTCAGCACACAGGGACTCTGGACGCTGCTCTGCCTGCCTCTGGGCTGGGGTTTCACGGTCTACTTCCTGAACCTCGTCCGTAACCTCGACATCAACTTCGAGCGCCTGTTCGACGGCTACAGGGACTTCATCCGCATCTTCCTGGCTGCCTTCCTTGTCCAGCTGTGCATCGTGGTGGGCTTTATGCTCCTCATCGTGCCGGGCATCATCGTCGCCCTGATGCTGTCGCAGACATCCTTCATCCTGAAAGACAACCCCGACATCAGCGCTGCCGATGCCATGAAACAGAGTGTCAGCATGATGGATGGCCATAAGATGGAGCTCTTCTGGCTCTTCCTGAGTTTCATTGGCTGGATTATTCTGGCCTGCATGACCCTCGGCTTTGGCTTCCTGCTTCTTGGCCCCTACATGTACACTACCCTCGCCCACTACTACGAGGACCTGAAAGCTGAACAAGCCTTTTAGGCATCAGCATGGCCATCAGGACCGGCCGGAAGCAGGGAAACGTGCTTCCGGCCGGTCTCACTTTTCCAAACGAATTATTTGGTAAATAGGTGAAAATTTCGTATTTTTGCCGACACAAACGAAAAAGCAAAGAGTTATAGCCCCGAAAATAATGATAAGCATGATAGCCGCCGTGGCCCGCAACCGCGCCATCGGCAATCAGAATCGCCTGATATACTGGCTGCCTAACGACATGAAACGGTTCCGGCAGCTCACAACAGGCCACACCATCCTGATGGGACGCCGAACCTTCGAGAGTCTGCCAAAGGGCGCACTGCCCAACAGGCGCAACTGTGTGCTCAGCCGGTCGGTGAGCCAGCTGCCCGGCTGCGAGTGCTTCACGTCGTGGGATGAGTTCCTGCCGACGTGCTCGCCCGATGAGGACATCTTTATCATCGGTGGAGCCAGTGTGTATGAAGGTCTGATAGACAAGGCCGACCGGCTCTGCCTGACAGAGGTTGACGACACGCCCGCAGAGGCCGACACCTTCTTCCCCGACTACAGCAGCGGGTGGCAGGAGGTGAGCCGCGAGGAGCACGAGGCCGACGAGCGTCACCAATTCAACTACGCCTTCGTTGACTACGAGCGCAACAGGCCGCAGGAACAATAAAAACAAGTTGTTATGGGAAAAGGGAAATTAGAAAAGTTTGCCGATATGGAGCGCTATGAGAACGTGTTCCAGTATCCGTATTCCACATGGGAAGAGAAACCGTTCACCATGCAGGGCCGCTGGCGCGAGCAATACTTCAAGAACGATAATCCGATAGTGCTGGAGCTGGGCTGCGGCAAGGGCGAGTATGCCGTGGAACTGGCACGCAACTACCCCGACAAGAATTTCATCGGCGTCGACATCAAGGGTGCACGCATGTGGACGGGAGCCACCCAGGCCCTGAACGAGGGACTGCGCAACGTGGCTTTCCTGCGTACGAACATTGAGATTATCGACCGCTTCTTCACCCCCGGCGAGGTGCAGGAGATATGGCTGACGTTCAGCGACCCGCAGATGAAGAACCCGCGCAAGCGACTGACGTCGACCTACTTCCTGGAGCGCTACCGCCACTTCCTGACCGACGGCGGCACCGTTCACCTGAAGACCGACTCCAACTTCCTGTTCACCTACACCACGCTGATGGTAGAGCATAACGCCCTGCCCCTGCTGTTCCGTACCGACGACCTGTACCATGACGAGCAGTCGCCAAGCATGGTGGAGCCGGCAACGCTGTCGGTACAGACCTACTACGAACAGATGTGGATGGCACGCGGGCTGAACATCAAGTACATGAAGTGGCAGCTGCCCCACAACGTGAGTCTGACGGAGCCTGAGGTGGAAATAGAACTGGACGACTACCGCTCCTATCACCGCACCAAGCGCAGTTCACTTGAAAAAGCAAAATAAAACACAGCTATAGATATGAAAAAACTACTTACACTTATCGCCACCCTGATGCCCCTGATGGCTTTGGCACAGTCGCTGAACGTCAGTGTCGACAAGGCCGGCACCCTGGCAGAACAACTGCCCGACAGCATCCGCTTCAAGATTGCCGAACTGAAAGTGACAGGCCCGTTGAACGGTGCCGACCTCAAACTGCTCTCGCAGATTGTCACACGCACGAAGACCAACAAGAAGATTGCCGACGAACGGCTGGTGACCAGCATCGACCTGAGCGAAGCCGTCATCACCGAGGGCAAGGAGGGCCAGAAGACGGAGGCCAACGTGCTGCCGGCAGGTCTTTTCAGCGGTGCCAAGAGTCTGGTCAGAGCCATACTCCCCAAGGGAACGCTGACCATCGGCCACAACTGCTTCGACAACTGCGAGGAACTGGCCGAGGTTGAGATGCCCGAGACGGTGACCACCATCGGCTACAATGCCTTCAGCGACTGCAAGAGTCTGGCTGCCCTCACGCTGCCGTCATCGCTCAGGACCATTGAGCACGATGCCTTCGAGGAATGCACCGCCCTGGCTGCCATTGAACTGCCCGACTCGCTGACGACGTTAGGAGCCAACGCCTTTAACGGCTGTTTCTCGCTGCAGAAGGTGACCATCGCAGGCAACATCGGCAGCATTGCCACTGCCACCTTCATGAACTGTGAGTCGCTGTCAGAAATCTCACTGCCGGAGAGCATCAAGGCGGTGGGCAGCAATGCCTTCCGTGGCTGTAAGATGCTTGAAGAGATCACGCTGCCCGATGAACTGGACGAGATTGGAAACTCGGCTTTTGAAAAATGCCGTAACCTGAAGCGTATCGGCATCAGCAAGGTAGGCAAGATTGGCTCGAACGCCTTCGAGGAGTGCTCCAGCCTGGAGCAGCTCGAACTGGAGGGTATCACCAAGATGGGCAACGGTGCCTTCGCCAGATGCCTGGCCCTGACCTCCGTCAGCCTGCAGGGCACGCTGGCAGAACTCGGCATAGAGTCATTCAGCGAGTGCGGCAGTCTGGAGAGTGTCACACTGCCCGGCTCCCTGAAGGAGATTGCCCACCGCGCCTTCAAAGACTGCAAGAGCCTGCCTGAGGTAAATCTGCCCGCGTCGCTGACGAGGCTGGAGAACAGCGTCTTCGAGAACTGCGCCAGTCTGAGGCATATCACCATCCCCAACATGGTGAAGACGATGGGTTCGGGCATCTTCGAGAACTGCACCAGTCTCGACAGCGTACAGATCAACGGTTTCGTCAGCGTGATTGAGAGCGACGCTTTCCGCAAGTGCCACAGCCTGCGCTCCATCTCCTTTCCCGTGTCGGTGAAGAAGATTGGCTCTAACGCCTTTGAGGACTGCTCGGCACTGACACATATCAGCCTGCCCGTCACCCTGCTGCAGATAGGTACAGCAGCCTTCCGCCGCTGCGTACAGCTGGCCAGCCTGGTAGTGCCTGCCGCCACCCGCGAGATTGACAGCGACGCCTTCAGCGAGTGCAGCCTGCTGGCCACGGTCGAGCTGCCTGTTGCCCTGAAGTCGCTGGGCGGCAGTGCCTTCTCCAAGTGTGTCTCGCTGCGCGAAGTCAGGGTGAACGCCCCCGTACCGCCAAAGATGTCGAAATCCACCTTCAAGGGGGTTGTCATGCAGGCCTGCAAGTTCCTTATCCCCAGGGGAACGGCCCATCTGTACAAGCAGGACAAGCAGTGGCAGAAGATTAGCCAACTCATAGAACATTAAACCGTCATTCAGCATAGTATCATCATGACATTATATCCCAAACTTATTATGGACGCGCTGGCTACCGTGACGTATGCCGGCACCAAGAAGAACCTGGTAGAGAGCAACATGGTGGCCGACCAGCCTGCTATCAACGGCAACAAAGTGAAAGTTGTCCTGGAGTTCCCGCGCGATACCGACCCGTTTCTGAAGTCAACGGTGAAAGCCGCCGAGGCTGCCATCAAATACCACTGCGGCAAGGACGTGGAGGTAACCATCGAGACGGAGTTCAAATCGAAGCCCCGCCCGGCGGTGGAACAGCTGCTGCCCGGCGTCAAGAACATCATCGCCGTCAGCTCCGGCAAGGGAGGCGTCGGCAAGTCGACCGTCTCTGCCAACCTGGCCATCTCGCTGGCCCGTCTGGGCTACCGTGTGGGCCTGCTCGACTGCGACATCTTCGGTCCGTCTATCCCCAAGATGTTCGACCTTGAGGATGCCAAGCCCTACGCCGTCAAGGTCGACGGACGCGACCTCATCTGTCCCATGGAGCAGTATGGCGTGAAGCTGCTCAGCATAGGCTTCTTCGTGTCGCCCACCACGGCCACGTTGTGGCGTGGCGGCATGGCTACCAGTGCCCTGAAGCAGCTCATTGCCGATGCTGACTGGGGCGAGCTCGACTACTTCATCCTCGACACGCCGCCGGGCACCAGCGACATCCACCTGACGCTGCTCCAGACACTGCCCATCACCGGCGCCGTCATCGTGTCGACACCGCAGCAGGTGGCCCTGGCCGACGCTCGCAAGGGCATCGACATGTACCGCAACGACAAGGTAAACGTGCCCATCCTGGGACTGATTGAAAATATGGCATGGTTCACGCCCGCCGAACTGCCTGAGAACCGTTACTACATCTTCGGACGTGAGGGCTGCAAGCAGCTGGCCGAGGAGATGAACGTGCCTCTGCTGGCTCAGATTCCGCTGGTGCAGGGCATCTGCGACTGTGGCGACCAGGGAAAGCCCGCCGCCCTGAATGTGGATACCATGACGGGACAGGCCTTCCTCAACCTGGCCCAGTCCGTCGTCACCGTCGTCAACCGCCGCAACAAGGAGCAGCCCAAGACCAAGATTGTAGGAATGAAATGATGAGAACAAGGATTATCTGCGTATTGGCAGCGGCTCTCGTGCCCGTATGCGCCGGAGCCAGGGGAGTGGCACGGAAACAGCTGTTTGACAGCGGCTGGCAGTTTGCATTGAACGACAGCACCAGGTGGCGCCCTGTGGACCTGCCGCACGACTGGAGCGTGGAGGGCAGCTTCGACAAGGAGGCACCGGCAGGCAACGACGGTGCCTACCTGCCTACGGGCAAAGGGTGGTACCGCAAGTCGTTCACCCTGGACAAAGCCATCCAGAACCAGCGCCTGCGCCTGTACTTCGAGGGTGTCTACATGAATGCCGAGGTCTATGTCAACGGCAGTAAGGCCGGCGGCCACCCCTACGGCTACTCATCGTTCTTCGTCGACATCACGCCCTATGTAAAGACAGGTAAGAACGAGGTGGAGGTGCGCGTTGACAATGCTCAGCAGAAGAACTGCCGGTGGTACAGCGGTTCGGGCATCTACCGCCATGTGTGGCTGCTGACGACGCCACGGCAGTATATCGACGAGTGGAGCGTCAGCGTGACAACACCCGACATCCATACCGTGGACATCAAGGCCGAGGTGGTGACGGAGGACGGACGGCGCAAGCCCGTGAGCAAGCGTCTCAGCGTGGAGAACCCTCGTCTGTGGACACCCGACGACCCCTACCTCTATACAACCACCATCGAGGCCGGGGGTGATGTGCTGCCCGTTACCTACGGCATACGCACCGTCACGTTCTCGGCCGACAAGGGGCTGCTGCTCAATGGTAAGCCCATCGTGCTCAACGGCGGCTGTGTACACCACGACAACGGCATCCTGGGGGCTGCGGCCTTCGATGCGGCTGAGTACCGCAAGGTGAGGCTGCTGAAGGAAGCGGGCTTCAACGCCGTGCGAACGTCGCACAACGTGCCGTCGGAGGCTTTTCTCCGAGCCTGCGACGAGCTGGGACTGCTGGTCATCGACGAAGCCTTCGACGGCTGGCGCGAGAAGAAGAACACCCACGACTACGCCACGCTGATAGACCAGTGGTGGCAGGAGGACCTGAAGGCGATGGTGCTGCGCGACCGCAACCACCCCAGCATCTTCTGCTGGTCTATAGGCAACGAGGTGATAGAGCGCAAGAAGATTGAGGTGGTGAAGACGGCTCACCAGATGGCCACGCTCTGCCGACAGCTCGACGAGCAGCAACGGCCCGTCACGTCGGCGCTGGCAGCATGGGACAACGACTGGGACATCTACGACCCCTTAGCTGCCGAGCACGACATCGTGGGCTATAACTACATGATTCACAAGGCCGAGGGCGACCACCAGCGTGTGCCAGAGCGGGTGATGATGCAGACGGAGAGCTATCCGCGTGACGTCTACAAGAACTACCGCATGACGACGGACCACACTTACGTCATCGGCGACTTCGTGTGGACAGCCATCGACTATCTGGGAGAGTCGGGCATCGGACGCTGGTACTACCAGGGCGAGGTCGGCGGCGAGCACTGGACACAGCCGCTCTACCCCTGGCATGCAGCCTACTGCGGCGACATCGACCTCACCGGACTGCGCAAGCCCGTCAGCCACCGGCGCAGCATGCTGTGGAACGCCGACGGCGAGCACCTCTATATGGCGGTGCGCGAGCCCGACGGCTACCGCGGCGAGGTGAAGACCACGATGTGGGGCACCTGGCCTACGTTCGAAAGCTGGAACTGGGCGGGCCATGAGGGGAAGCCCATCGACGTGGAGGTGTATGCTCACTATCCCAAGGTGCGCCTGACGCTGAACGGACAGGTGGTGGCCGAGCAGGCGGTGACCGACGGACAGGCCACCTTCACCCTGCCCTACCAGCCGGGAACGCTGAAGGCCGAGGGCCTTGACGGTCAGGAGGTGAAGGAGAGCCGGTCGCTGACAACGGCCGGGGAGCCTGTCGCCATGCGACTGACGGCTGACCACCAGCCGCTGAAGGCCGACGGTCAGGATCTGGCGTTTGTCACCGTCGAACTGGTGGATGCCAACGGCATGGTGAACCCCACCGCCGCCAACCGCCTGAAGGCCAGCGTCAGCGGTCCCGCCACCATCGTCGCCTTTGGCAATGCCGACATCAAGGATTGCGACCCCTATACCGACAGCCAGCACCAGGCCTGGAAGGGCCGTGCCCTGCTGGTGCTGAGGAGCACGGGAAAGAAAGGCAAGGTCACCGTTAGCATTCAGGGCGAGCAGCTGAAGACTGCCACCCTGCGGTTACAGTTCCCCTTTTTGCCATAGGGCAATCGCGATAAGACCATAGCTATATAGCCAACCCAAAAACAACCCTCACCTCTGACACCCAGGGGTATAACAGCCTGATAGTCAGTGTCATTTTGGGTGCAAGAAAATGGAGTTGGGTGCCACCTAAACTAACACCCAATAGGAATCTCGTAACTGCTCAGTCGGCATGCTTTTAGGACAAAAATCTTCAAAAATCTTACGAAAATGGCTGCGCGTGAGAAGATTTTTGTTGAATTTTTGAAGATTTTTGTCCTTATATCTCCCCTTTTTGTGTTTTATGTGGCATGACTGAGCCGTTACGAAATCTCCCAGCCTCCCATGAAAAAATCCCAGCCTCTCGTCCGGATGAGAGGCTGGGATTGTCAGGTGAGAGGCTGGGTGAGACTTGGGTGTCACCTGACTACTGCCCTAACCTGTCTGTCAGTCAGGGAGTTAAGTGTCTGGTGAGCCGGGTGTCAGTTATCCGTGTAATATATAGGGCGAGGGTGAAAGGGCGCAACGACAGCCGTAACCCGCTGGACTACTGGCATTTATGCTTTCAGGATTCTTCCCGCACCGTTCATGTGCTTGCTCCAATGGCCACGGCTGACTATCTTTGCAGCTGGATTTTACCATCGACTGATGACCGACGACAAGACGGACAGATGCCAAAAAGAAGCGTGAAACACTGCGGTAACCCGAAAAAAAAGTGGGTTACCGCAGTAAAATAAGCACATTTTTCTTTTTTCTTTCAATTAGAAATATTATCTTTGCACCAAATTAAAGGCTATCGGGTATGGAGAAGAAAAACATCATGGTAGGCAGGCAGCATGAAATGGCGCTCCTGCAGGAAATAATCAGTTCACCTAAGGCTGAGTTGGTTGCTGTCTATGGACGCAGGCGTATTGGTAAGACATTTCTTGTTGACAAAACGTTTGCAGCCAGATATGATTTTTTTACTACTGGCATCTACGAAGGGACCCGCAAGGAACAGTTGACAAACTTTGCCACTCAGTTGGGCATCTATGCTAAAAGGAAATACAAAGTTCCCAAGGATTGGATGTCGGCATTCCTCATGTTACGCGAATATTTAGAGACGCTGCTCGACAAGGAACGGATAGACATATTCATTGATGAACTGCCATGGCTCGATACGCCCCGTTCGCGATTTCTTAAAGCTTTCGATTTGTTTTGGAATGGCTGGGCCTCGAAACAAGACAATATTAAATTAATTGTTTGCGGATCGGCAACAACCTGGATGACCAACAAGTTGCTTGGCGATAAGGGTGGACTGCATAACCGCGTAACGAAGCAAATCTATTTACGACCATTCAATCTCAGTGAGACAGAGGAGTTCCTGAAGTTGCGAGGTTTCGATCTTTCCCGTCAGCATATCATTCAAATCTATATGTCGCTTGGTGGAACCCCTTACTACCTTGATATGATGAGCCAGAGCATGAGCGTTGCTCAGAACATTGATGCCTTGTTCTTTTCAGAGAATGCACCACTACAGAAAGAATATCATTTTCTCTATAAGTCTCTTTTTAAAGAGTCACGCCTCTATCGGCGAGTAGTTGAAGTCCTTTCAAAGCAGATGAAAGGCATGACAAGAAAGGAACTGATCCGGGAAATAGGTACAGAAGACAACGGCTATTTTTCCGACGTACTCGATGATTTGTGTAACTGTGACTTTATACGCAGCTATAATGCATTCGGGAAAGCTGAACGCGACGTGATGTATCAGCTTACAGACCTCTATTCTTTGTTCTATCTCCGCTTCGTCAAGAACTATCATGGAGGTGACGAACACTACTGGAGTCACTTAGGACAGGACATTTCCACTTGGGAGGGCTATGCTTTTGAACAGGTCTGCCTGCACCATATTCCTCAAATCAAGCATAAGTTAGGCATCAGCGGTATCCTGACTAATGTTTGTTCATGGTCGTGCAAGCCATTTATCGGAAAGGATGGTGAAGAACATAAGGGTGCCCAGATAGACCTGATTATTGACCGGGGGGATAAGACCATCAACCTCTGCGAGATGAAGTTCACCAACAAGCCCTTTACCATTTCTCCAGAATATGCTGGGCGAATGTTGGAACGGCGCGACACATTCCGTGAGTTTACCGGCACCAATAAATCGCTTCAACTGACAATGGTCACTTCTTCGGGAGTAGTACACAATGCGGGGTGGCAAAGTATCAATAACGAAGTGAATATCGACGACCTCTTTCAGGCATAAATCATTAAAACAAATAGTGTTACTTCTTCTTGCGACGGCGTATCTTTTCAACCACCTCCAGCTTGCGGCCTATGCGGTCGAGGCGCTCCAGGGCGTTGCGGCGGGAGATGACAATCTGGTGGCGGTAGACGAGGCAGGCCACTACGAAATAGAGGAAAGCCTGAAGCCAGAGCAGGCGGTACTCAAGGACGACATCGTTGAGGGTGGCGCCCATCGTGTTCATGCGGACGTATGCCCGTACGCCGAAGGTGGAGGGGAAGAGCCATGAGATGCTCTGCCAGAAATTGGGGATGTTGGACTGCGGCCAGCTGACACCACTGAGGAACAGCAGGGGCACGGAGACGAACACCATGAGCAGCATGACATTCTCGCGATAGCGGACGATACACGACACAATCATGCCGAAGAAGATGCAGGCCAGGGTGTAGGGCAGCATCATCAGCAGCAGATCCTGCCAGGGGGCCAGCTGCACAAACGAGAAGAAGCGCGGAACGGCGGTAGTGAGATAGGCCGCCATGACGGCGTAAATCATGAAGTAGCACATGGCCTTGCCGCCAATGATGCGGAAGACACCCTGGTAATGGCGGTCGATGGGTATGAGCTCATGGTAGCGGTTGTTCTCGCGGGCGGTGCCTGCCGACAGGCCGATGCCCAGCACGAGCGTCTGCTGCAGAATCAGGATGAGCACGGCCGGCAGCACCGACGTGCCGTAGCCGCCGGCAGGACTGAAGATGGGTACATCGTCGACAGCTAAGGGGCGCACCGCTATCTCTGCCTCGCGCCGGCTGTTGGGGCGCGACAGCTTGGTCTGCAGCTCTGCTCCCATGGTCTGGGTGACAGCCATGGCCGTCTGGTAGATAGCCTTATAGGTGAGCATGAGACTCATGTCGCAGTAGACGCTAAGGGTCGCCTGCTCCATGCGGTTCAGATGCTTGTCGAAATCGGCAGGGATATAGTAGATGCCCTTGGCCAGCTGGCGGCTGACGAGCGACTTGGCCTCGTCCAAATCGGCAGCATAACAGAAGACCTTGACATCGGGCGAGGCATCGCAGCGGCGGATGAACTGCCGTGAGAGCGATGAATGGCTGTCGTCGACCACCACCACGGGCACATCGCGTACCACCTCATTATTATATATCCACGAATAGAGCAGCGGATAGACCAGCGGCACAATGATGAAGAAGATGAGCACGCCCTCGTCGCGGAGAACCTGCCGCATCTCCTGCCTCCAAATATAGCAGGCATCGCTGATGGCTTGGCCTATGTTATGGAATATAGACATAATTCAGCATTGCGTTTTTGATTTTACGGATGACCAGCCAGGGCAGCAGGCAGAAGAATGCCAGCGCCGTGAGATGGAACCACGCCTCGAGCAGCGGATAGCCGTTGAACACCGTAATCTGGTAGAGCATATAGTAATGGCGCAGCGGGAACAGCCACGACAGCGACTGCAGCGGCGCATCCATGCCCATGATGGGGAAGGCCGAGCCTGCCATGGAGAACGAGAGTACAGCCCAGAGCGAGCAGACGCTCATAGACATGCGCAGCGACGGCATCAGACCGAAGACGAAGATGCCAAAGCCCTGTGCGGCAAACACCTGCAGCAGGCTGAGCAGCACGATGGTCCATGCCCCACCCTCATGGGGGAAGTGGAGCACGCCGTAGATATAGTGCTCGTAGCCGAAGACGATGGCCAGCCAGATGAGCGTATGGGGCAGGAATTTGCCGAGGATTGCCACCAGCATGTTGCCGTCGGCCATGGCCACCCACTCCTTGGAACGGCCGAACTTCAGTTCCACACCTATGGAGTAGGCCGTAATCAGGAAAATGAACAGCATGATGACGCCCGGCACAAAGACCGTTGAGAGGTAGACGTTATAGTTGGCCCAGGGATTAGCCACCTGGTGCAGGTCGACGCGTATGGGCTGCAGGAACGACTGTATCTGGGCGTCGGTGGCACCACGGGCCCTCAGGGTAGCCTGTCCGACGGCAGCCGAGCCGAGGGTAGAGATGGTCTTCAGGTCTTTCATGACCAGGGCGCCCGACGTGAGCGACGTCAGACCGTAATAATAGGAAATCTTGGGCTGGCGGGCCGACAGCAGTTTTTCTGTGGTGCCCTTAGGCATATAGAGGAAGCCGTAGATTTCGTTGCGCTGCATGGCATGGCGCGCCTCGGCCATGCTGGGATAGCGGGCAACCACCTTCGAGCTTTGGAACGCGTCGAGCCTATGAGCCAGGGCGCGTGTGGTTGACGTGTTGTCGAGGTCAACCACGCCCACGGGCAACTCCGCCGGCTGTCCCTCGTCGAGCAGCGACGTGAAAAAGAGCATCACTGCAATGGGGAACACCACCATGCAGAAACCGAAGATGTGATTCTTCCAGAGAATACGCATCTCGCGGAGCATCACGCGCCAGATGTTTTGCAGACTTTCCACGGTCAGGACTCTACTTCACCACCAGTGTCATGCCCGGGCGCAGGCCCTCAAACTTCTCTACGGGACGGGCCTTCACCTCGAAGGTCTTCAGGTCGTACTGGCCGTTGGCCTTCGTAGCCTTCCAGACAGCGTAGGAGCCCTGGTCCTTCATATAGTAGACCTTCATCTTCACGTCCTTGTTGAAGGCGGGTACGAAAGCCGTGAACTCCGTACCGATGTTCATGCCGCCAAGCTGGTCTTCACGGACGTTGAACGTGCCCCACAGGTCGTCCATCATCGAGATGGTCATGATAGGGCTGCCGGTGCCTACCAGCTCGCCCACCTTGGGATAGATGGCACTGACCTCGCCCTCCATCTGGGCCGTCTGCACGGTCTCGCCAAGATAGGAGCTGACCTCGTTGACGGCACCACGGGCACGGCTGACCTGTGCCTGCGCCGCCATCTTATCCTCGCGGCGGGCACCGTTGACAGCCATGTCGTACTGGCTCTGGGCGGCCTTGCACTGAGCCTCCATCGCCTTGTACTGGGCAAAGGCCTCGTCGCGCTTCTGGGCAGAGAGGACACCCTCGTCGAAGAGGCGCTGCACGCGGTTGTATGACTTCTCGGCAATCTCCAGTCCGGCCTTGGCCTGCTGCAGCACCTGGAATGCGCCGCGCACCTGCTCCTCGCGGGCACCGTTCTGGGCCTTCAGCTCCAAGGCGGCGGCGGCACTCTCTGCGCCGCGTGCCTGCTCCATCTTGGCCCGCACCTCAGGGGCATCGATGATGGCCAGCGTATCGCCCACCTTCACGTAGTCGCCCTCCTTCACACGTATATCCCGGATGCGGCCGGGCACCTTGCTCGACACGCGGTACTCTGACACCTCCACCTGTCCCTGCATCAACTCGGGATCGCGCCCCAGGGCAAAGAATCCTATCAAGGCAACGATGATGACTACTGCCACAAAGCCTACGATGGCGAGCAGGATGTTGTTATGCTGTTGTTTTGCTGCTGACATAGTTTTTATTTACGATTTACGATTTTCAATTCACAATTAACAATTCACAATTCACAATTAACAATTAACAATTCACAATTCACAATTATCAATTTTCAATCTTCAATTCCCAAAGTGCCCATGGCCTTACGGAGGTTCACCTGCGACAGACGGACATCGATTTCGGCATCTATCTGCTGCGACTTAGCCTGCAGCCAGGCCGTCTGAGCCTCCATGACGGTGGTAGGAGCAATGACACCCTCGGCAAAGCCCAGGTTGGCGGTACGCAGGTTCTCGTCGGCCCGTGTCACGCTGCTCTGCGCCAGCGTCAGCCGCTTGTTGGCCTCCTCTAACTGGTAGGCGGTCTGCGTGGCCTGCAGCTCTATCTTCTCGCGAGCCTCAGCCAGTTCCAGCGTCAGCATGGTAGTGGCACCCTTGGAGGCCCGCACCTTATACATGACGTCGCCCCAGTTCCAGATGGGCACACGTACCAGCAGGCCCACGTTCCAGAAGCCTCTGAAGTTTTTCTGGAATCCGTTCAGCACGTTCGGGTTGCTGATGCTGTAGCCACCGGTCAGAGCCACCATCGGCAGGTTGCCGGCCTTCAGGATGTTAGTAGCCTGACGTGACATGTCGGTCATGGTCTGCAGCTGACGCAGCTCAGGGCGCAGCTCCATGGCGCGCTCAACATCGAGCTGAGGCTCCACGACGACGGCAGCCACATTCTGAGCTTCCTCCTCAGGCAGGGTGACGGTCTCGTTGACAGGCAGTCCGATGGTCTGGCAGAGCAGCATACGCGAGAGCACCAGACCGTCGTTGACGCGGGTGAGAGCCATCTCGGCCTCGTTGACGCGGACATCGACGCTGAGACCGTCGGAGCGTGTAGCCACGCCCTCTTTTATCATCTTGTTGACATTCTCGTCGAGCTTTTTCACCAGGTCTAAGTAGGCCTGTGCCAGCCGCTGCTTATGGCGCAGCGACACCACCTGCCAGTAAGCCTTGTCGGTGGCATAGATGACTGCCTGCTGGCGGGCGTCGGCACTATTGGCCGACAGTTGCTCGTTCAGGTCGGCCAGACGGTTCAGGGCCACGATGCTGCCTCCCATGAAGACGGGCTGTGTCAGCATGATAGAGCCGGCCCAGACATTGCGCGTGTCGGTATCAAAGGCATCGACGATACGCTGTCCGAAGCCGTCGAGACCATTCTTCAGCGTCTCGGGCAACTGCTGCACCTTGGACCCCAGGGCCTGTATCTCCTCGGCCGACAGTCCGAGCATGCTCAGGACGGGGCCGGCATTACCCAGCACCTTGCCCGCCATGGCCATGTCGGCCTGGAAGGAGGGTGAGCTGACCAGGCCGGTGCCCAGATGGCTGATGGTGGTCTGCTGGTCGGTGCTGAGCAGCGATATAGGCTCTGTGGTGTGCATATAGGTACCCACCGCGCTGACGTGGGGCAGGTACTTGGTACGGGCAGAGCGCCGCAGGTTGGCGGCAACGTCCTGCTTCACCCGGGCAATGCTGAGCTGCTTGTTGTTGCGCAGAGCCATGGCCCGGCAGCTGTCAAGCGTCAGCAGGCGCTGCCCTTGAGCCGCGACAGGCAAACTGCCCAGTGCCAGGAGCCAAAAGCTAAAAGCCAAACTTTTGTTCATATTCTTAAATTAGTTGAGACTAAAGGTTCTGCTGCCAATCATGTTGCCGTCGACAAAGATGCTGACGCGGTAGTCGCCGGCCTCCAGGGTCTGCGACACCTGCCAGAAGAGCGTCATCGGTGTCTCCTCGCCAGTGTACTCCACGCTCTTCTTCATGGTGTATTCCAGCGAGCGGTTCTCATAGCTGAAGGTGCCGCCGCCGCTCAGGGTGTTGCCGCCGGGGTTCTGTATGCGCACGTAGACGTCGCGCTGTCCGTTGGCGGCGGTCACATTGCGGCTGATGGTGAAGCTCACCTGCATGGTCTTGGCATCCTTGATTTTCTTGGCCGGCTTGTTGTTCTTCTTCAGGGCCGTCAGCTGTATGTTCGTAGCGTCGAGCTGGGCGGCAATGGCCACCTTCTGCGACAGCGAGGCACGCTCGCTGCTGAGTCCCTCTATCTGGGTGTTGCGCTCGGCCAGCTGCTCCTTCACCTGTGTGTTCTCGGCCCTCAGCCGCTCGTTCTGGCGGTTCAGCGAGTCAATCTGCATGACGTAGTCGCGCAGCACGGCACGCACCGTGGCCAGCTCTTTCTTCAGGCGCGTAATCTCGCGGGCATCGTCGGCCTTGGTCTTCTTCAGTTCCTCCAGCAGCCGCTGGGTCTTCATCTGCTCCTCGGTCAGCTGTGCAATGATAGAGTCGTTGTTGATTTTTGTCTTCATCTCGCTGTACTGCAAGGTGAAGCGCTCGTATTCATTTTCCATCTCCTGTTTGTCGAGCCGGGCCAGCTCCTGCATATCCTCGTTCACCTGCTTCTGTTCCTGCAGGTTGATGAAGAGGTAGGCCAGTCCGCCTAACAAAACCACAACCAATGCCGCCAACAGCGGCACTAAAACTTTTTTCATAACAATCTTTATCGATAAAAACGCTGCAAAATTAAAGATTTCTCATGAAACGGCAAAATTTTTTCACAATTATTCATAATGCGCCTCAGAACTCAAAGCCCAGGTTGATGTAGAAGTAGGCTTTCTTCGTCTTGTTGGAATAGCCTGCCTCTGCCCCCAAGGGGCCAAGGATGGTGTTGTAGTAATAGCACAGCGAGCCACCCAGCATAGTCCTGTTATCCAGCAACTGCTTCAGCTGGGAAGAGTGCTGGGCACCGGCCAGCCGCAGCTGCACGTAGTGGCTGCCACCGATGCGCTGCTGGGCCTGCAGCTGGAAGCCGACGAAATGGGGGTCGGTACGCTCTACGTGGCCTACGCCGGCGAAGGGCATCTGCTGTTCAACGTAATGGCTGAACATAGGACCGCCTATCAGGTTGTTGTGCAGGATAGGGCACTCTGAGCCGAAGAGCAGCCGTCCGTAGACCATGGGCTGCAGGGTGAAGCGCTTGCCCAGGGTGAAGGAGGCGCGCCACGAGGCAGAGACCTCGCTCAGTCCGAGTTTGCCGTTCATGCGCACGAAATTATCGGTATGGTAGGCATACTTGGCCAGCAGGCGCATACCGCGCTCGGGGAAGTACCAGTCGTTCTCGGTGTTACAGATCATGCGTCCAAAGTAGCTCAGGTAGTGTCCGTCATCTATAGGCTCGTACGTTCGCTCCACCTCATGGTCTATCAGCACGCCACTATAGTTGATATAGTCCCAGCGCCCGCCAAGGGTGAGATTGATGTTGGGCAGGTCGAGATTCAGCAGGGCCAGTTCGGCTGTGTGCTGGTTGTAGGTGATGTTATAGTCTTTGTTGCCGTCCTCATAGACATTGACGTCGTTGCGCCTGAACATATAGGTCACCGACGGCTTGGTGAAGTTCATGGGGTGCAGCGAGAAATCGGCGCGGGCCATGATACGGCGGCCCAGGCGCAGGGTCAGGTCGAGGTCCATGGGCAGACTGGAGCGAATGGGGATGTCGCTGTTCAGCTGCAGGGCCACCATCTCCTCGGTATCGAAACGTACTCCGAGACTCAGCTGCGTTGACTTTTTCTCGCTGGCGGTAAACACCACGCGGGCACCGCCGGGACGGTGGTAGAAGCGGCTGGTGGCATCCTTATAGAACAGGTCAACGCGCATGGAGGTTGTCACCTGCTCGGCTCGGGCCTGGTCGATACTGTCGCCGACGTCCAGACCGAACTTCTGCCGGATAAAGTGCTGGTCTACCGGCGTCAGTCCCTCAAACTCCAGGGCCAGAATCTTGACGCGGTCGGGTTCTGCCTGTCCGCGTGGGGTCAGCTTCTTGGGCTTGTAGTCGTCGCCGATGCCTATGCGCTGCTTCAGGGCTTTCAGGTCGTCCCAGTGCTGCATGGCTGCCTCCTCGCCCCGGCGTATCAGCGTGTCGATGGCCACTTTGGTAAAGCTGGCAGCACCGTAGCCCTTGGTGTTCACCCTGATAGGGACATCGGTGATGGCCAGATTGTCATCGTACTTGTTCTTACAGTTCACGTCGACAATCTGTCCCAGGATGCTGGCAGTGGAGCCTAAGTCGTCGGCCGTGCGCGGTTCTCCCTGTACGGTGACGCCGATAATGATGTCGGCTCCCATCTCGCGGGCCAGGTCGGCGGGGTAGTTGTTACGCAGGCCTCCGTCCACGAGAACCTTGTCGTCCACCTTGACAGGCGCGAAGACAGCGGGGATAGCCATGGAGGCACGCATGGCCTGTGCCAGTCGGCCGTCGTGGAAGTCATGTTCAGAATTATCAACAATATTGGTTGCCACACAGGCAAAGGGGATGGGCAGTTTGTTAAAGTCGATAGGGTCGTTATAGCCCGCCGTCAGCCGCTGGAACAGCGTGGCCAGGTTCTTGCCCTTGATGATGCCGCCGTCCTCAACGTCCTTCTTGCCCAGCATCATGGCCCTTGTCAGCTGGTAGGTGTTCTGTTTCTGGCGCTCCATGAGGCTCTGGTGGCTCAGGTCCTCCTTGTCGGAGAGCACGAAGAGCCAGTCCTGCTGGCGTACGATGGAGTCGAGCAGGTCGGCATTGTAGCCGATGGCATAGAGTCCGCCGATGATGCTGCCCATCGACGTGCCCGTAACAATGTCGACAGGAATGCCGGCCCGTTCAATCACTTTCAGCGCGCCGATGTGGGCCATGCCCTTGGCACCGCCGCCGCTAAGCACCACGGCTACGCGCTTGCGGCCCAGAGAGTCTGTTTGTGCGAAGGCACTGGCAGCCACCATCCATGCCAGCACTACTGCATATAAGGTTTTTCTTGTCATAGTCAAAGATTTTCCTGCAAAGGTAACAAATATTAACGAGAACGCAAAAAAATAGCCGAAAAAGTTGGAGGTTTCAGAGAAAAAGCCTATATTTGCAACATTATTACTACACCTATGCGAAAACACGGCTTTCTCTACAGGGTCTTCGACCTCTACTACGACGGCTTCCGCAGCATGACGCTGGGCCGGACGCTGTGGGCCGTCATCATCGTCAAGCTCATCATCATCTTCGCCGTGCTCAAGGTTTTCTTCTTCCCCGACTACATCGGCGAGCATGCCAAGGGCGACAAGGCCGACTTTGTGGCAACGCAAATCCTAAACCAATAATATTATGACAAACCTATTACTGAACATCGACGCAGGCACCATCGACTGGTCACGCGCGCAGTTTGCCCTGACGGCCATCTACCACTGGCTCTTCGTGCCCCTGACACTGGGGCTGGCCGTCATCATGGGCATCATCGAGACCAAGTACTACTGTACGAAAGACAAATTCTGGATGGACGCTGCCAAATTCTGGCAGAAGCTCTTCGGCATCAACTTCGCCATGGGCGTGGCCACGGGCATCATCCTGGAGTTTGAGTTCGGCACCAACTGGTCTAACTACTCCTGGTTCGTGGGCGACATCTTCGGCGCCCCACTGGCTATCGAGGGCGTCGTGGCCTTCTTCATGGAGTCCACCTTCGTAGCCGTCATGTACTTCGGCTGGAAGAAGGTGTCGCCGGGCTTCCACCTGGCCTCTACCTGGCTCACGGGCCTGGGTGCCACCATCTCAGCCTGGTGGATTCTGGTGGCCAACGCCTGGATGCAGTATCCCGTAGGCTGTGAGTTCAATCCCGACACCATGCGCAACGAGATGGTCGACTTCCTGGCCGTGGCCTTCTCGCCCTTTGCCGTGGGTAAGTTCTGCCATACGGTCATCTCAACCTGGATTATCGGCGCCATCTTCTGCGTGGGCGTCTCGTGCTGGTATCTGATGAAGAAACGCCACATCCGTCTGGCCACCGAGAGTCTGAAGATCGGTGCCGTGGTAGGCCTGATTGCCTCGCTCGGAGCAGCCTTCACAGGCCACGTCAGCGGCCAGCAGGTGGCCGAGGTGCAGCCCATGAAACTGGCAGCCATGGAGGCCCTCTACAACGGCGGCACCGACCAGGGACTGACTGCCGTGGCCTGGGTGAACCCCTTCTGCCAGCCCGACTACGAGCAGCTGGAGGCCGCACCCCTGAAGATAGACATGCCCTACGCCCTGAGCATCATGGCTACCAACGACCCGCACGGCTTCGTGCCCGGCATCAACGAACTGCTGAACGGCTACACACGGCCCGACGGCACCCAGGAGCCGTCTGTCGACGAGAAGATGGTCATGGGCCAGAAAGCCATTACGGCGCTGGCTGCCTACCGCAAGGCACGGGCAGCAGGAAACGAAAGCGAGGCTACGGCACAGGCCGAGGTGCTCAAGGCCAACATGCAGTACATGGGCTACGGCTATATCCGCGACAAGCACGACGCGGTGCCCTTCGTGCCCGTCAACTTCTGGGCCTTCCGTGCCATGGTGGGCTTAGGCTGCCTGTTCATCCTGTTCTTTGCCGTGCTGGTCATCCTGGCCTACCGCATACCCTACCTGTCGGTCATCACCCGGCGCCTGCTCGCGGCCCTGGGCATACTGCCCGAGACCGCTGCCGACACCCACGACATGACCGGCCTGCCGGCATGGCACTACTGGCTGGCCATCGCCCTCATTCCCTTAGCTTACATCGCCTCTGAGAGCGGATGGCTCGTGGCAGAGTTCGGACGCCAGCCCTGGACTATCCAGGACATGCTGCCCACCTGGGTGGCCGTCAGCGACCTGCAGTCGTCGAGCGTCATGCTGACGTTCTTCATCTTCCTCATCCTCTTCACCACCATGCTGGCCGTGGAAATCAACATCCTGCTGAAGCAAATCAAGAAAGGACCGGAATACGAATGTTGAAACAGGCAAAACGTGAATCGGAAAACAGTCAATCACTAAACAGACAACAGCTATGACATATACTTTTCTGCAGCATTACTGGTGCTTCATTGTTGCACTCTTAGGAGCCTTGTTAGTATTCCTGCTCTTCGTCCAGGGAGCCAACTCAGTGGCACGAAGCCTCGGCTACACCGAAGAGGGACGGCGGCTGGTGTACAACTCCACAGGCCGTAAGTGGGAATTCACCTTCACCACCCTCGTCACTTTTGGCGGAGCCTTCTTCGCCTCCTATCCACTGTTCTATTCCACCAGCTTCGGCGGTGCCTACTGGCTGTGGATGATTATCCTCTTCACCTTTGTCCTTCAGGCTGTCAGCTATGAGTTCCAGAACAAGATCGGCAATTTTCTCGGCCCGCGCACGTTCCAGTTCTTCCTGACACTCAACGGCATTGTCGGCCCGCTGCTCTTAGGCGGCGCCGTAGCCACCTTCTTCGAAGGCTCGAACTTCATCGTCGAGAAAAACAACCTCATCGATGCCACAGCCATGACTCCCGTCATCAGCCACTGGGCCAACGGCTCCCACGGTCTCGACGCCCTGCTCAACCCCTGGGTGCTCGTCTTCGGCTTCG
>Ga0247609_10000854_pt1 | contig 39173 bp, 35 predicted proteins | sample 172DNAGHGlowgp2_FD_193487 | JGI IMG/M metagenome (GOLD analysis project Ga0247609, IMG submission 193487) | Sheep rumen microbial communities from Palmerston North, Manawatu-Wanganui, New Zealand - 1728 DNA GHGlow gp2 | ecosystem: Host-associated > Mammals > Digestive system > Stomach > Rumen ... | reverse complement strand
AGATTTAGAATAAAAAATCCCTGATTAATTTCAGGGATTTTTATGATTATGTTATTTCTTATTCTTTAGGTTCTTCAATTGGTTCAGCTTTTTCTTCTTTGATTCCTTCTGGTTTAGTTTCTTTCTTATTTTTCTTTGATTTAACCAGTAAGAATATTCATCAAGCTGCAACTATTAAACAACATATTCAAATAACTGGTCTAACTGCTAACCAAGCTATGCCTATAGTTAAGAATCATACGATTAATGTTAGTCATAGGGCAATAATACCTGTTCATACTCAGATAATATTTGCGAGGAAAGGAAGAACTTTTGCAATAGTTTCGATGAATTTGAACATCATTGCAAATCCAGAGTACATTAGGATAAGTCAAATTAATCTAATAATCCATGTTATCATTTTATTCTCTTTTTGTGCCTCTAGAAACATGTCTTCAGCACTTACATTACCTTGACTTAGTAGATTTATATTTCTTCAATTTGAAACTTTATAACTACTTATTTCGTTATTCATTTGTTTTCATACAACACTGACTGTTCATGGTTTTACAGAAGAGAAAGTGATTCTTAAATCTCATACAGCTGGTTTTGTAGGGTCTAGTCAAATATAGATTTGATTACCATCTATATGAAATTTTTCATTTGAAGTGGATGTAGTATTTGTAGTTTCGTTATCTCCATATAGGTAACTATTATTGTTATCTTCTACACTTGTTGTTTCGTCGTTTTGAATTGTTTGATTGGATGCTCATATATATTTTTCTGGGATATTGATGTTTTGTTCTGATAGATTTATTGTTTTGTAATCTGTAAGTTGTTTAACAAATACTGTATTAAGTGTATAAACTCATAATGTTATAGGTTCCTTTACTCGTTCATATGATTCATATTCCCAAGTTGAAGGATTTTCGTGGTTTGCTTTGTACTCAAAATCATTTGAATCGATTGGTTCATCATCCCACTTTGTATCATAAGTGTAAGTTGTTTCACAATCTTCACTTCATCAGTAATTGTCATGACATTCTGTGTCAGAATCTTCATCCCATTGATACATTTCAACAGTTCTCTTTAACTTTAAATTATCTGTTACAACTCAGAATATATCATCTTTTAGAGCTTCAGCATCTGATGCGGTTTCTCCAGATACGTGAATCTCTTGTCATTCCAATTCTGGATTAATCTGATCAATAGTAGCTTCTTGGACGATTTTTGCTCATTCTTTTAGAGCAGCTTTAGTTTCAACATAATTTTTTTCGTTCCAAGCAAGCAATGCAATTGAAACTATAACAAGGATAATTCCTCATAAAATAGCCTTGAAACTATTTCCTACACGAGATCCATAGGAATGATGAGACGAAACGGTTACTCTATCTACCATTTATTTAAATTATAAAATAAAAAATCATACCTTTTAAGTATAGCTTTTTATAGTAAAATCAAGAGATAAATCAGATTTTTAAATTTTATGAAAAAAGCCGGACGGTGTTCCGTTCAGCTTTAAACTGATACTTCTTCTGCAAATGCTAGTGAATTGTAACTAGCTTGCAGGAATTTCTGTACATTTTTTGGAGAGATTTTGTCGATTTTCAGGAGAAATCCCATTTCGTAGCATTTCAATAATGAATTGTACACAGGAAGGAAGCAGGAGAGTCCACTCTTCTTCCCATCAACGAGGTCAGCATAGCTGAGAAAGAGTGTAGGTTTTGCTTGTTCCTTTTCTTTTAAAAATTTTGTTAGTTTTACTTTGTCTTGTTTGTAGTCTCCAGAGAAGTTCAGTTTTGAATCTACATTGAAAGTTTCTAGTTCTACTTGAGAGAATGCTGGTTCTCTTGGAATCAGTAGTGCAGTCGTCCCAAAGTTTACCCAGAACATTTTTAGAATAGTTTTGATACTTTCTGTGTCGTAGACGTTCTCTTTGAGAGAAACCTGACCGAGAATGTACTGAATGCCATTATGTTCTGTTTGGTAATTAATGAGAGGACCGAGGCCACATTCCCAGATGGAGAATAATCCCCACATTTTTCTTTTTGCTTCTGGATTTACGAAAGAGCGACCTAGCTCTAACGTGTAATCAGCATAGTTCTTAGAGAAATCGCTGGAAAAATCGTAGTACTTGAACGTATTCAGATTAAAACCTTTTTCACAGCGAGCGTTCTTGCATAAGACGTGTCGGTATCCAGATACAACTTCATTGTCCTCATCTATGTCGATGCTTACAATATAGCTATATTGGTTATCAAAGACATCTTCTGCACAAGGTAGATTGAAAGCATTTGCGATGACTTTCTGAATCTCACCGAAAAGAGACGGATTATCCATTTTCTTCATGTTGAAGATATGGAGGACGTCCTTGAATTTAGTAATTAATTCCATAGCTATATGTATTTGTTATTTTTTCTGATTTTGTATTTAATATATTATAATAAAAATCTGAGCATTGTCAACTGATTTGAATGTGGATTGTTGTTCAAAAAATAAAGAAAAGTAGGGGACTAAAAAAGTCTCTCAAAATTTGACATTTTTGATATTTATGTATATAATTAGGTATGTTAGTTTTTATAATTTAATTTCGGTAAAATGGTAAAAACAGTTAATACACCAACAGGTTGAAATGATAAATTAAATTCCATTATGGAAGAATGGAAAACTTTATCTGATAAAGAAAAGGAAGATTTATTAAAAATGTTTCAAGAAGATAAAATGGAAGGAGAAAAAAATTCAGAGATTCCACAAGAGCTTAGAGCTTATCGTGAAGCGTGGAAAGAAAAAATAAAATGGCTTGATGATAAAACTAAAAATAAAATAATCAAAGCAGCAGAAAAAATTCCAGTAAAAGTGGAAACAGATAGCGATGGAAGTAAATTAGTAGAGTTTAAGCTGTGAAACAGGACATATAAAATTTTGAATCCAAAATTAAAGACACACTCTGATGATAAATACCAATATAATGATGGTATTAGCGATGTAGTATCATTAAAAGGAATGTGGTGAGATGATGTAGATAAATGGGAAAATAAAAAATTAAAGGAATATGTAAAAGAGAAACAATCGCATTGATTTCATATACCAACGGTTGAAGAAATAATGAAAATTGTACAAGAATTAAGAAAAAGTGCTGACTTAGATTTTCCATGGGAAAAAACAGCTTTTAGTTACGAATGAAGAGAAATAGCTATGCTTATGTATTTAACTGGAATGTATTGAATGTATTGGTTAAGTATGTGAACTCACGAAGAATCAAATAGTCAAATACTGCAGCGTTACCAATGGGAAGCGAATTCGCGTTCCTTACTCATTTGTAAAGACAATGGTCGTTGACTATCCTTAAAAAATTTAGACACTATTGATTACTCAGCAAATTTGTGTATGATTTCTTGTGAATAGATGTTATTTTACAAAAAATTAGCTTCACAGAAATGTGGAGCTTTTTAATTATTGATGAAATTATAATATGAATCCAACTTTTTTATAAACATCTTCCACTTTCTTTTCTGCGATTGGAGCTACAGATTCTTTTCATTTCTTTAATATTTTGATAATTTCTTCATCAGAAATTTCTGCATATCTTTTTTGGATTGGAGTAAGAGTCTCCATAATTTTCTCGAATAGATAATCTTTAGCTTCTTTGAAACTTAATCCACCATTTAAGTATTTAGCTCTGAGAGCTTCATCTTCTTCAGGAGTGAGAAATAATTTACAAAGCTGATATACGTTACATTCATCTGGATTTTTAGGCTCTTCTACAGTCTGAGTAGAGGTTGGAATTTGTTTTACTCTCTTTAAAACTGATTTCTCGTCATCGAGGAGTCAGATGTAATTATTGTATGATTTAGACATTTTACGTCAGTCACTTCAGATTATTGTTGCTACTCTACTATCAATTAATGGTTCTGGGACTTTGAAAGTTTCTCAGTATTCTCTATTAAATTTTTCTGCGAAATCTCTGGCATATTCTACGTGTTGTTTTTGATCTTTACCAACTGGGACGTAGTCAGCATCGTAAAGTAATATGTCAGCAGCCATTAAGATAGGGTAGTTGAATGTTCAAACACTGATAGTTCATGCATTTCATTTAGCTAAAGCTTCTTTATATGAATGCATTCTTTCCATAGTTCACATAATAGTTAAACAAGAAAATACCCGATTCAATTGTGCATGAGCAGGGATATCTGCAGGATTATAGATATAGAATCTGTTTAAATCTGCTCCACAAGCTGCGTAAAGTTTTACAATATTTATTGAGTTATTTCTAATTGCATTTCAGTCATGAAGTGCAGTGAGTGCATGCATATTTGCCAAGAACATGAATATTTCTGCATCTGGGTTTTCTTCTGACATTTTTAGAAATGGTTTGATAGCTCAGAAAAGGTTTCATAAGTGTAATTGACTGTCGGTAGGTTTTACTCCAGTTAGGATTCTTTTTGCCATGAATTTGAAAGTTTTATATAAATCTGAATTGTATAGTAGAAAATTCTGATTTTTTTTCAAGGTGTGATTTTGAAATAATCTGTTTGACATTATTGAGAAAATATTTATAATAAACTTATGTAAATCGATGTAATTTAATTCATATAAACTAATTATCATGCAAGTTGTAGTATGGATTGTAATTATTCTTGTTGTGATCTTCTTGATATGGCTATTGAGGAGATGGATTAGAAGAATAATATTTATTGTTATTTTGTTAGTGCTTGCTTTTTTCATTTATTGAATTTTTAATCCATCTGGAGCAGCGAGAGTTTGGTATAATGTAAGAACGTTTCCTCAAAGAATGGCAGGTTGGATGTGATCAACTAAAGAATTTTTAGATTATGATAGCTATAAATCTAAGATTTCATCGATTTGAGATAGTATTTGAGATAAAGTTGAATCATTAGGTGATGGAATTGAGAATTTGGAAGAAAAAATAGATATTAATGTAGATATTGAAGATAATTCGGATATGAATTCTAAGGTTGAAGAGAAAAATGAAGTTAAAGATACTGAAATTGTTGATACAAAAGAGGAAAAATCTGATAAAAATTGAAAGACTATTCGTTCATTTGCAAAAAATACATCGTTGGATTTTGTTGATGTAAAGTCTGTTGAAATTGAAACTTCTAGGCAGCAAGATAATGATATTCTTACATGATATTCTAAGTCAGATTTATTCTGAATTATAAATACTTATCTTGAGAAGAATTTGGATGATGATACAGATATCCTTGTAACAGTAGAGTATGAAGATGATAGTAATGATCCACAGAAAATTATTTTACAAACTCAACCAAAATAATTGATATAAATTTATGCTAAAATATCATATAAAATTATTTATGAAGTAGACATCGAAGGGTGTCTACTTTTTTTGGAATTTCGCTTGCATATAACCTAAAAAAATATATAGACAATTAATCATGTAATTTGTTTTAGTTTTTTAATTAAACAAAAATGTATAAAAAAAGAGCTTTGGTACTAGGAGGTTATTTATCTTTGTTGGCTTTAGCTGCTTGTGGACCAAAAGTTATTGATGATGCAGATATAGTTTCAGTCGATTATGTATATAGTTTTAGTGATGGAACTGTGGTTGAACAGTGAACCAAAGATTTTACAGTATGAGATGCTGGGAATTTGTCATGGATTGAAAATATAGTTAGATGAGCAAAAATAGATGATGAATTTAATTGAGAAATAAATTGACAAGAAGTATATCAATCTGAATATCGTTCTAGTAAAGTTCAGTCTTTCCCAAATGTAATTTTAACTGAGGTTATGTGAATTGAAAATCCGAAGGTTTGAACTGAGATAGATGTGAATAGTGTTTGACATGGTGTGATTACAAAAATTGAAAAGGATAGTGATTGATACGATTCTTATGTGGTAGAATTTAATGATCCAAAAACTTATTCAGAATTATCTTATTCAATAAAAGTAGTGAATATAGAAAAGAATTAGAAATCTGATTTAAAATAGTATAAAAATTATGCAATTATTCAGGAGACTTCTATTGTCAAATTTTCCGGATTCTTTAGCAAAAGATTCTTTTAATCCTGCGTCGATGTTTATTTCTTTTATTTCGGCAAAGGATTTTTTCACTATTATTGATAGAAAAATCATAGAAAATTATAAACTGAATTTCTTCGATCTTTCTATGGATATTTTTGAATGAAAATTGTGATTATGAACTAATAAGGAAATGATACAGTCTAAGATGGCTGATTCATATTATTCTTATATTGCAGCTGCAAATTTTAACTGATATAAATTTTATAATATTTGAAATACAGCAAATGCAATGACATTGCTTTGTTCACTGTATTTGTATGATTCCTTCGATAAAGAAGATGATGCAATTTTTGTGGATGCATTGTATACGTTTTATCTTCTGAGTTTTTTGTTCGCAGCTAGGATAAAAGTTTTCCCATGAATGGATGAAAAGTCTGATTTTCAGTGGTTTGTTGATTTGTATTTTAATTTTTTTGAGATTGTGATATCTCAGTTGAAGCATAAAATTACAAAAGAGCATCTAAAAGAAATAAGGACAAAAATGCTGACAAATATTGAAGTATTTTTTATGATGTTCTATTATGAAAGACGCGTAAATCAGTTATATCTTGATTCTGCGAAACTTAACAAGAATTATTATAATGAATTTTATCAATGGTTGTTTTGATCTCAACCATCAATTATACAGAAGAATTTTTTACAAAATAGAGATAAAATAACGACTGATTCTAAATTTTCTGAAGTTGAGGAAAGTTTACTTTTTGATGTAGCTCCTGCAGATATCCATTTAAAGTATTTATTTTTGGAGACTGATGTGTCAGATGTGATTTCTTGTTTAATTTCTAATGTTTTTGATAAAGATGTATTAGACAAGAAATTGACAGCATTAATGAAAAATGAGGAAGAATTGGATTTTATATTGGATTATGTTACAGATCCTGATAACTTTAAGAAATGATTTTTTAAGTGAGTGAAACAGTATGTTTCTCATATGCGTTTGCAGAATCAGGATAGTTATGAGGAACTTGATGAAATGATGTCTGAAATTTGAGATGATATTGATAAACTTGATCAGATGCAAATTCCTGCTAGTATAAGGAAAGAATCTAAAATAATGGAACAGTTCCTGAATTTTTATGTAAGTTTTTTGTGATGATTATCTATTTCTAGGGCAGATACGTTTTTCTTTAGATTTTTTAAGTGAAAACTTGTCCCAGAATTAATGCAGTATTTTGATGTACGTTTTAAAACGGATCAAGCGATAAATTATTCATGAATGAACCATTTAGTATACACAAAGAATCAAGCTTATTATCAATTTGTTAATAAAAAAATTCGTTCATGAAAGGAAAAATTCTTTATTCCAGCATGACCAATAAAATCTGATTCAGTAAAAGCGACTGCTTATTTGTTGAAGTCTGAAGATGAAATAGCGTTGACAGCTTTACTTCAGGATTGTAATCCTCGTATTTGAAAATTATATGTGAAAAATAAAGCTTTATTAGATCGATTTCAGGCTCAGTATTCTGAAATGATTTCGCCATTAATTAAATTGCCAACGAATGAATTTGTGTACCAATATTATGAGCCAATTTTTTCTAATTTTAGGCTTTGAGAAAATGTTCTAAAGATTTTGCAAAATGCTTTTACAGATCAAGATGTGGTTCGTTTGAAAAATTCATTATATGCGTTTGATGTTCAGTTATTCCGTGAAGTTATATCAATGCTTCCATGGAAGAAGTTCCAGAATCTGTATAATGATACTGTAATGTTACAGCATTTAGCGTTGCTCCGTGAAACCTTATTTTGATTCTTAATATATTATAGATATTTACAAAATATTCAGGGTACCGATAAAGAAAAGTCTAAATATAATTTATTGTTATTGAAGAAAATATATATATTACATATTCTTAATTGGGATACATCATTATTCTCTGCATGATCTAAATTGATCGATACATTATTAGAACAGTTTGGATCAGCTTTTTCTATTTTTGTAGAATTTGATGATAATAAGGAATTCTTTTCAATATTAAAAGAAAATCGAATGGAATTTCTCAAAAAAATGTGAAAGAAATCTGAATTAGAAAAAGAGAATTCATTCTCAATTGAGGATTTTCTCCGATTACGTTGAGTATTGAAACATATAACGTATTACAATAAAAGATATTTAATACCTAATTAATTTGAGTTTTATTTCTAAAAAATAGCAAACGATGAGATGCGGAAAATGTAATAATTCTGATACAAAAGTTGTAGATTCTAGAATTGTTGATAATTGACAGACGATTCGTCGTCGTCGTGAATGTGAGGTTTGTGGGTACAGATTCACTACTTTTGAACGTGTGGGAATGACAGAATTGATGGTAATAAAAAAAGATTGATCAAAGGAAATGTATGATCGTTCGAAATTGAAAAAGGCTATTCTTTTAGCATTTGCTAAAACTGATTTTACAAATGAAGAAATTGAAAATTTGTTAAATACTCTCGAAATAAAGTGGCAAAGTGAGGGATCAGAGATTCAGTCTAGTGTAATTTGAGATGATGTTTTAGAATTATTGAAAGATAAATATCCAGTTCCTTATGTCAGATTTTCATCTGTGTATAAGAGCTTTTCTACATTGGATGATTTTAAGCAATTGATTTGATAAAAACATTCTTGCATATTTTACATAAAATATTATTATGAATTGATTGTTTTATATTATTTCTTCTCTAAATGCCAATAAAAACAACAAAAAAATCAGATGCAAAAATTTCTAAGACTTCAGAAAAAAAAGTATCATCAAAATCTGAAAGTACCAAAGATACAACAAAGAAGGTGGTGGTTAAGAGAAGAAAAACAGATTTAAAACCAACTAAAGCTAGTGCAGTGGCGATTGCTTCACAGGCGAGTCGTGCGAAAAAAGCGTTGATTGAAAAAGTAGCATCTAATGATGTTCCTTATAAAAAGGTTGAATCATCTTCAAGTACTAAGATTCCTCTTTGGGTGTGGACATTTTTTGGGTGCTCATTATTGCTTTTTTGTGTATCCTTTTATAAGGCTATAATATTCCCTCAGTTAGGTGGAGAAAAAATATCTGAAGAAAGTGTTGAATTTTTGGTAGAGTGAAATTGAGATATTAATTCTGATGTCGATTATCAATATGTTGATGATTCTGAAAATTTTGTTGGTGAATATGATAATGATCTTGATGAAATAAGTTTTGAAGGTGATTCTTGAATCAATAATGTGCCAGAAACAGCAACAGAAGTTATTGAAGAATTTTTTAATCGTTTGTCTAATCGTCAGTTTGATGAAGCATTTGCTTTAATGGTTCCTGCTGTGAGAGATGCAACTGAAATTAGAAGTCATTTCGGTTCATTTAGAATGGATCCATTCTTGGATGGAATTCAGTGATGAAGATTAGTTCCAGTGAATTTTAATTATGTATCATCTCCAGCTTATTGAAAAGATACATATAGTTTTGATTTATCTTATGTGATGAGTGCAGATCAGAGTCAATATGATGAAATTTGGGAATTTACAGTAAATACAAAATGAGATGAGCCAAAAATATCTAGTATACGTTGTACAACTAGTAAATGTTCATATCACCCTATTTTTTGGCCAGAAAATTTTGGTTTGATGAGATAATTTAAATTTATTTTGAAGTCTGATATATGGAAATCGAAGATATTCTTTTGGATGCTAAAGATTGTTGTATAGGTTTTTTGGATAAAAATTTAGATTGAACGATAATTATTTGGTGAGCGACAGCTACATGAAAAAGCAAGCTTTCGTTGTTGCTTTCAGATTTTTTTGATGTTGAATTGATATCTGCAGATAGTAGACAGATTTTTCGTTGAATGGATATTTGAACGGATAAGGTTCCATCACAGTGGCGTGAAAAGATTCCTCATCATCAGATTGATATAGTAAATCCCGATGAAACTTATACTGCATGACAGTGGAAATTTGATGTAGAAAATGAAGTAGAAGAAATTCTTTGACGTAAAAAAACTCCTATAATAGTATGATGAACTGGATTGTATATCGATACAATCTACAAAAATTTTCAGATGCCGGAATGTGCACCGAATTACGAATATCGTGATGAATTGCAGAAGAAAGAAGATGCTGAACCTGGTTATGTGTATAAATTATTACAACAAATCGATCCAGAGGAGGCGAGTAAACTTCATCCAAATGCAACTAGATATATAATTCGTGCATTAGAGATTTATCATGAAACCTGAAAAACTAAGACAGAATTATTTCTTCATCAACCTGTAAAACATCCTTTGCTTATGATAGGATTATGGCGTGAAAAGGAGGAGACTAACATGCGTATAAATGCTAGAATAAAAGAAATGCTTAAAAGCTGATTGATAGATGAGGTAAAATGACTACTTAATCAGGGATATTCTCCAGATTTACAATCGATGCAGTGAATTGGGTATAAAGAAGTTATTGGGTATATCCAGTGAGAATATTGATATGACGATATGGAAGAATTATTAAGAAAAAATACACATTATCTAGCTAAGAAACAGAGAACTCGATTCAGAAGATATATTGCTGAATGAATTCAATCTCCTAGAGATAATGTGCAGTATAAAGTTTGGTATCTGTAAAAAGGTAGTACTATAACTTTGTATTAATTATTTTTTTATCGGTTAACGTAAATATCAAAACGTCATTTTGGTAGATCTCATGTGTCGTATACTTTACCAGGTCATAAACTTGTCATTACTATAGAATCTCTTGGAGCATAATTTAAATTTGCTGCAACGACAATATATCAATCTTTATCTCTGATGGTACCATCCTCAGCTACGTGTCTTCATTCTAATCATTTGAATTTTTCTAATCATCTTCAAGGTAAAACTTTTTGAGAATACCATGTTTCCTCATGATATTTTGCTCTATTTATACGAACTCAATTATGTTCTATTATCGTAGTGTTAAGTCATACTTTTCATAGTCTTTTTGTTAGTCTACAATTTTTAAAAGCTCAAGAACTGGTTTTTCATTGCGGTCTATTTGAGACTCAGTCTACAGTATATGCTTTATGTTTGTCGAGTTTTATTCAATAAAAACTATTTCAATTATTCTTTCTTTCCCCATTTAATATATTATTCTCAATTTCTTTGATATTTTGGATGTTGGTCTTCAGTGGTTCATTTGAGTGTTCTATTAAATATTTTAGTTTCCAGTTTTTAACAAAATCTTCGCTTATAGCATCTTGTGATAAATTTGTTATTTGCATTTCTATTAGTGAGTTATTTCAGCTTCTTAATTTTCATTCTAAGATATAGTTTATAATTTCTTCTTTTCTTTCTGGAGTATATGCTCATGAATATGGGTTGTTTATGCAAGATTCTTCGATGATATCGGTTATATCTTTTTTTAGTACTTCTTGTTCATTTGTCTCTAGCTTCTTATTATTTATAAAATCTTGTAAAGATTTAACTAATGTTCATATTGTCTCTTTTCATGGTTTTCAGTCTTGCCGTGTTAGTTTGCTATCTGATTGGAATTGTCTAATGGCTTGTTTTGTGGTTTCATTATATTCTCCGTCAATTTTTCAAATATTATATTTTTTGGAATCTATTGCTTTTAATGCTATTTGGATAGCTAAGATTGTTCAGGTAAAGTTATTTTCTTTACTAATCTCTCAGAATTTCTGATTTTTTATTCACTGTAATCTTTGGTACACGACTTGTAGGTAATTTTTTATTTGTTCTAAATTGAAAATAATTCTATTTCATTCGAGTTTGTAGAAATTATCGATGTAGTCTGGTACTTTGAAATCTACTTTTTTTCATCATAAAATATTATTAAATTTTAAATCATTTAAATCTGAGTTTATATTTTTTATTTCAATTCATTTGGCCTTATCTATGGCTTTTTGAATATCAAGTTGGGTTGTCTTTGAGTCTGTTTCTATATATTCATCATATTTTTCTCCAGGCATCTTTCTTTTGTGTAGAATTTAAATTGTAAGCTATTTTAGTATTTAGTTATGTTACTTTAAGTATAAGCGTAATTGTTTAAAAAGTCAAAATTTTATGGACTTTTTTATGACTTAGTGGATGTATGAAATTATTTATTAAAACCTGATGATTTTTTTATACTTCCCTTTGACTTTAATGCTTCAAATCATATAATTTATATTAGATTTTAATATTTAAATTTAAATTATGACTTATTCTTTGGATACAATCGTTGCACGAGCAAAAAGAAGAGCTTTTGCTTTTCCTGGATCAGATATTTATGGATGACTAGCAAATGCTTGGGATTTAGGACCTTATGGTGCATTATTACGTAAAAATATATTAGATGCTTGGCGGAAACATTTCGTTCAAGAACGCCAAGATATGGTTGGATTGGATGCTTCAATTTTAATGAATCCAAAAGTTTGGGAAGCATCAGGTCATGTATCATCATTTTCAGATCCTCTTGTTGATTGTCGTAAATGTAAATATAGAGATAGAGCTGACAAACTAATCGAAGACCATATCGCTAAAAATAATATATCATTAGATGAAATAAAAGATAAAATCTGAGCTGATTCACTTACTCCAGAAGCTTGGACATTTGATCAGCAAACAGCTTTCTTGTCTGAATTTAAGGTAAAATGTCCAAAATGTGGAAGCTGTGATTGGACAGAGCCAAAAAAATTCAACTTAATGTTCAAAACTCAACAATGAGTAATAGACTGAGAATGAAAAGATATCTATTTACGTCCAGAAACTGCTCAATGAATTTTTGTTAACTTCAAAAATATCTTAGATACGACTAGAATGAGAGTTCCTTTTGGAGTTGCTCAAGTTTGAAAATCTTTTAGAAACGAGATTACTCCGGGTAATTTCTTGTTTCGTGTACGTGAATTTGAACAAATGGAAATTGAATTTTTCTGTGAAGCTGATGAGAAAAAATGACTAGAATGGTTACAAAATTGGAAAGAAACTTGTGAAGAATGGCGGATTGAAAAAATCTGAATTACCAAAGAAAAACTACGTTTCCGTGAACATGATCCAAAAGAATTAGCTTTCTATTCAAAGTGAACTTGGGATGTTGAATATTTATTCCCATGGGGATGGGGAGAATTGCAATGAATCGCATATAGAACTGACTACGATTTGCAGCAACATATGAAATTCAGTGGAAGAGATATGCAATATACTGATCCAATTACAGGTGCAAGATACGTTCCTCATTGTGTAGAGCCATCTTGGTGATTAACTAGAGCTGTTCTCACAGCAATGATTGATGCTTATGATGAAGAAGAATATACAAATGGAAAATGAGAACAAGAAAGCAGAACTGTTGCACATTTCCACAAAAATATTGCTCCAATCAAATTCGCGATTTTGCCTCTAGTGAAGAAAGATGAAAAACAAGTAGAAATCGCTGAGAATATTTTTCGTAGTCTTTCAAAAGATTATTTCTGTGAATATGATGATAACGGAGCTATTGGGAAGAGATATAGAAGACAAGATGAAATCTGAACTCCATTCTGTATAACAGTTGACCAACAAAGCACAGAAGACTGAGAAACTGTAACTATCAGAGATAGAGATTCTATGGAACAAAAAAGAATTAAGATTTCAGAAATCGCTGATTATATGAAATAATTAATTTATTATTACATACCATATAATGAAAAAACTTATAAAAAAGCTTATCTGCTATGATAAAATTTATGAAACGTTAAAGGATAGTATTTTTTACCAAGCATATAAGAGGGTTCGTGCAAAATTGGCAAATATGTTATATGATAATCCATCAAAAGATTTTTTTGTTATATGAGTAACATGAACTAACTGAAAAACTACCGTTGTAAATTTGTTGCATAAAATATTAAATGAAAATGTTGCTCCTACTGTTGCTATTAGTACTGCAAATATAAAAATCTGAGATGAAATTATGGAAAATACAAAAAAAATGACTTCTCTAGATTGTTATGATCTTCAGCAAACTTTAGCTTCAGCAAAAGAATCGTGATGTAGAATTGCTGTTTTGGAAACTAGTTCTCAGTGATTAGATCAGTACAGATTTGAATGAATTAAGTTCGATTTTGCTGTAATAACAAATATTACTCAGGATCACTTAGATTATCATAAGACAATGGATAATTATGCTGATGCTAAGAAAAAGTTGTTTAAGTATGTACTAACTAACTGAAAAGATAAAAAGTATGCATCATTTTGTGTTGATGATAAAATAGCTAAAAAGTGGTTCGAGGAGATGGCTTTTGATCAAAAAATTTCGTATAGTATACATAATTCTTCAGTAATTAAAGCTACTAAAATTGAGGAATGATTTGAATGAACGTATTTTGAGTTTTCTTATTTGTGACAAAAATATTCATGAACTACTCAATTAATTTGATCATACAATATATGTAATATAATGTGAGCAATTTCGGTTGCTGTTGCTCTAGGATTAAAGGTAGGACCAGTGTTAAAATCTATAGAATCATTTCAATGAGTTTCTGGTAGAATGGAGCCTATATATACAGATTGAGCAAAATATTTTGTGGATTTTGCTCATACTCCAGATGGGTTAGAAAAAACTCTTAGTTTCGCATCATCAAGAAAATGAGAATGAAGATTGATTACAATTTGTGGGGCACCATGAAATCGTGATAAGGAAAAACGTCCTATAATGGGAGATATAGCGGTAAAATATTCTGATGTTGTGATTTTTACGGATGATGATCCTGATACTGAGAATAGACTTAGTATCTTAAACCAATTATCAAAGGTTATTCAGGATAAATGATATCCTTCTAAAAAGAGGGTATATATTATACCAGAAAGAAAGTATGCATTACAATTTGCTACGGAGATTGCAAATAAATGAGATATCGTAGTTTCATGTTGAAAATGACATGAACAAGTTCAACTTACAAACTTTTGAAAGCGTAAGTGGAATGATAAAACTGTATTAACTAAGCTATTAATGTCTCAAAATAAAACAATTCTGAATACAAAAGAAATTAAGGAATCGTATTTAAAGCAATTGAAGATTGAGAAGAGTAATAGTAGTATAACGAAAGAACAGTATTATTCTACTCAGAGTGTAGATGATAATAATTCTCAGAATTGACAAACTCGTTCATGAATGTTCAAACCTATAGATTAGATTTTATAATTAGTGTAAGATGTTAGAGGATTTAAGAAATTCTGTATATGTAGTACTTGATTTGGAAACTACATGATTGACTCCATATAGGGAATGAATTACGGAAATTGCAGCTATAAAATGTAAGAATTGAAAAATTATAGAGGAATTCCAAAGTTTAGTAAATCCGGAAAGACATATTCCAAATTGAATAGTAAGATTAACATGAATTACAAATGAAATGGTTGCTGATGCTCCAACTATTGGTGAGATTATGCCAAAGTTTTCTGAATTTTTGTGAGATGCTATAATAGTATGACATAATGTAAGTTTCGATTTCAGATTCTTGAGTCATTATCATTATCAATGTATGTGAACATATCTCGAAAATCAAACAATTTGTACATTAAAAATTGCTAGAAGATTATTACCAGAACTGCCAAACAAAAAACTCTGTACGATATGTGAGTATTTCTGAATAATAAATGAAAGAGCCCATAGAGCAATGTGAGATACTCGTGCTACATTAGAAGTTCTACAAATGTATCAAATGATGGAAGAATCTTCAATATAAAAAACTGATCCTAAATTGGAATCAGTTTTTTCTTAGTTGCTTTTTATTCAAAATAAGTACATTGGATATCTCATAAATCATTGGCTTGATCTTCTCAAATTGTATATCCATATTTTTCTATATATCCATTATCATATTCATTTTCGCATTGAGGTAATGTATAATTTCATAATAGAGAATCGTCTATTTTTTTGTAAAATGTAATCTCATTACCATTTAGTGTTAGTCATTTCTCTCATGGGAAATAGTTTGTTTGAAAAATTTTATTTCACGTAGGAATATCGTATACTAGTATGTCTCTTTGAGATGCACTTGTTCAACTATCTAAGACTATGTAATTTTCGTATAGTACGTATAAATATTGAGGTTGATTTTTATCATCTAAAGAAAGTACCAATTTGTTATTTTCGTCGTAAATGTATATATCTTCTCATGGCATAGAGTTTCTCATGGATGTTCAGACAGAATAAGATGATACATCATTTACCATTCTTGGTCAATCTATAATAGTGCTATTTTCTTTAAAAAGTAATATGCATATAATGACAATTAAAATAATGGCTATCAGTGTTATAATTAACTTTTTTTTCATGTGATTGAATAAAAAGGATAAAATATGATATATCTGTGTATAGAATTATTGTATTGAATTGCAATTCAATATTTATTAATTACGAATAGATTAAGAAATAATATATTTCTATTGATTGTTCTCTTCGCTTATCAGGAATCAGCCTGATTGAATAGACCATAATTTGTGATAAATTCAGTTTTCATTTTGTATCAAAACATTATGGCTTCATTTTTCTACAATTTTTCATTTATCCATTACTATAATTTTATCCATTTTCGCTATGGTGGAAAGCCTATGAGCAATAACGATACATGTTTTATTTTTCATGACTTCGTCCATAGCATCTTGGATATATTTTTCAGATTCTGAATCTAAAGATGAAGTGGCTTCATCCATGACTAATATATTCTTGTTCTCAAGTATAGCCCTAGCAATAGCTATTCTTTGCCTTTCTCATCATGAAAGTTTAATTCATCTTTCTCCAACGAAACTCTCATATCCATCTTTTAGATTTGAGATAAAATCGTGACATTTTGCCATTTTGGCTGCTGCAATGATTTCCTGTTCTGTCGCTGTTGGTCTTCCATATGCAATATTTTCTTTAATTGATCTATGGAATAGAATAGGATCTTGAGGGACCATAGATAATTGAGACCTGAGTGAATCTTGAGTAACCTGAGAGATGTTTTGTCAATCGATGAGGATTTTTCATCCTTGGATATCAAAGAACCTAAATAATAACTTGATAAGACTAGTTTTTCAGCTACCAGATGCTCAGACTATTGCTACTTTTTCTCAAGGTTTGATGTTTAGATTTAGTCCGTCGAATATGTTGTTTTCATTATCATAACTGAATGTAATATTATCAAAATTAATTTTTCAGCTAGTAATTTTTATCTTTTTTTCTGTTAAGTCTTGTATTTCGTGAGGTGTGTTTAATATTTCTAGCATTTCAGTTGATTCTCATAAAGCTTTGCTTAATGATTTAAGTATAAACCTTACATCTGATAATTGGTTTGCTATTCTGATTACGTATAGTTGTACCAAAAGTATTACAGAAGCAGGGACTAATCATGCTCACCAGGCTTTTATGGCGAGATATATAGATCAAATGCTGAAAATACATGTAACCATTCATGTTGCAAAGAATGTTCGTTCTCATAGTCTTCGTTGTTTTCATCTCATATTCATCCATCATGTTAATGTTTCACTGAACCTTTTGAATTCGTATGGTAGTGATGCAAAGATTAAGACATTAAAGTTATTAATAATCGAATCAGATAATTCTCATGTAGTTTTTGAATTTCGTTCGTTTGCTTGTATTTCATATTTTTTAGTTATGTTGAAAAATATGATTTGTAGTATTGTGTAGATAATAACGAAAGCTAGGAATATGAGTCAGATTTTAAAGTTTTCTTTCATTATAATGATTATGGTCATAGGTATGAATATAATCATATTCAATATTTGGAAAATGAATCTATCCATAACAGTTTCGTAAGATCATGCTAATTTGGTTATTTTCCCGATTAGTGATCATGATAAGTTGTTTGAAAAGAACCTGTATGAATGTTTGTGTATATATTGAAAACATTCCTCATAAATGTCTTTTGTTGCTTCATTTTCGAATTTTATACTAGGGAATCAAACGAGCCTCCATGCTCAGATATTCGCTAAATCTAATATTAGAATAATTAGTAATAGTTGCAGAAGCATTGAAACTAATTCAGGTTTCTCTACTCATGTCATAGATACGATATCTACAAGTTTTGTTTGATAAATTGGGGATACTATAGATACTCAAGCAATAATGGTACTTCATATTAAACTCAAAATTATTAGCCATTTGTATGGTTTACTCTTTTTCATAAAGTATTTGAATACCATTCGCAACGTTATCTTCTTTTTTTTATATTTAATCGTTGTCATTTTGATATATTAAATGTTAAAAATTGGGGTAAAAAAAGCTGCACGTTTCTCATGCAGCTTGATGTATTTATATTCTCAACAAAAAATCGCTTATACATCAAGCTCATTATATAAAATGAAATAAAATTGTTGTCTTATGTGCATTTTTACATTGGTTTACAATGAAATAAATAATTCTCCACTATTGAATACGAAATATAATGTATTTTGTGACAAAAAGTTATTTTAGAAGTATTTTCTTCATTTTAATTCATCTGGAAAATGCTGGTTATTCATTTTGATAGTTCAATCAGCTTGGCGATTTTCTGGATGATCGTGAGCGTATTCGTATCATTTTCAATATCAGAGTTCTCACATTAATTTAGTTGGAGCGTTACGGACTTGCATTGGAACTGGGAGATTTCAATATTTTTCTACATCTTTCATAGTTTCTCTATCTATTCTATCACATACATTATTTTTGGGAGCTTTTCAGAGATATAGAGCTAGCTGAAATAGAAAAACTCTACATTCAGGCATTCAGATTTTTTGTACTGCATCATAAACCTGATTTGCGAGAAGTAATGCATTATTATCTGCTGGTCAAATATCTTCACTAGCGAAACGTAATAAACGACGAGCAATATAGCGAGGATCTTCTCATCCAACTAGCATTCTTTGAATCCAATAGCAAGCAGCGTGAGGATCGCTATCACGTAATGATTTATGGATGGCAGAAATGATATTGTAATGTTCTTCTCCATCGCGGTCATAATACATTGGTTTACCAAATGCTTTTTGAATTATTTCATCATTAATTTTTCAGTCAGTAGATAACATAATTGAAGATTCAAGCAAATTACAAGCATTTCTTAAATCTCAATTAGCTAAATTAGCGATTGTAGTCAGATTTTCTTCTGTGATTTTAATTTTTGGATAACGAGATTTGATTTTTTCTTGGTTATTACGGAAAAACGTAATGATATCTTCAGGTTTTAATGCTTCAAAAACTATAACTTTTGCACGAGAGAGTAAGGCATTATTTATAGTGAAAGATGGATTTTCAGTTGTGGCTCAAATCAATGTAATTAATCAGCTTTCCACGAAAGGAAGTAGAGAATCCTGTTGAGCTTTATTCCAACGATGGATTTCGTCTAAAAATAGGAGAGTTCTTTTTCCATATGATTTATTTTTTTCTGCGTGTTCGAGAACCAGATTTAGGTCTTCTTTTTTGCTTTTTACTCATGAAAGTTCAAAAAAATCTGCCTGTAATTGATGAGAAAGTACATTAGCAATTGTAGTTTTCCCACAACCTGGACTTCACCAAAAAATCATAGATGGAACCTGTCAATTTTCGAGAAATTTTTGAATTGAAAGTTTAGTTTGTTCTTGTCATACAACTTCATCTAATGTTGTTGGGCGGAGATAGTATGCTAAGGGTTCATGATTATTCATTATGGATTATTGAAACGTTAAATGTTGAAAAGTATTTCATTTTTTTGTTAATGTTGTTTGTATGTTTATTTCAAATCATGAAATGATATTTTCAACAAAATTCTTCAAAATATTGGCATCTCATGTAGAGTAGAATTTATTTTCATTTTCTACTAATTCATTATTTATATTCAGACTATTCAAAACTCTTTGAGTTTGTAATGCAACAGCAGGAGCTGGATTTATCACAGTAATTTTATCTCAGACTTTTTTTTCATCTAATATTTTCTCTATCATAGGAATGAGAAAAGGGTAGTGTGTACATCAAAGAACGATATGGTCGATATTCGCATCTATCATTGGTGTGAGATATTTTGTTAGTAATTCTCTTGCTTCATCGCTTTCTGTTCTATTACTCTCAACTAATTCGACCAATCAATCTCAAACTTGTTCTATTACTTTTACATCTCATTGAAATTCTGTAAGAGTCCTATGATAAAGTGCTCATTTGAATGTTCCATAAGTAGCTAAAACTCCTACAGTTCACGTTTTGGAATGTAAAAGTGCGGGTTTAATTGCAGGTTCCATTCATACAAATGGAATAGAATATTCTGATCTTAAAACTTTAATGGCTGCTGCAGTTGCGGTATTACATGCGATTACGGCTAAATCACAGTTTCATTGTTCAATCAAAAAATTAGTCAGCTTTCTAGATTTATCTTGTAATTCTTCTGGAGATCTTCTTCAATATGGACAAAATGCAGAGTCTGCAATATAACAAAAATCCTGATCTGGCATTAATTTTGCTAGTTCCTTTCGTACTGATAATCAACCTAATCATGAATCGAATATTCAAATCATTGTAATTCTTATAAGATATATGCTGTACTTATAATATTTAATTTATACTTTTCAAGTTAATAAAAAATTTTTTATTAAAAAATATCTCCCCTCCAAGGAGACGAGATATTTTTCCCTGTTTAGCCTTTTGTGAAAAAGGTGTAATTGATTTGTAGTAAAATTTTTTATAAATGCAAGAGATTTTTTATCCTTGACTTTTTAAAATAAAAATATAGCTTTAATCGAGCTTATACAAAAAAACATTAATAAAAATTATTGATATGGAACAAACTGAAAATGCTCTCTTGGCCCTGGCCAGTGAGATTGAAAATGGCAGAATTAAGTCTGCAAGCTTAGCCACAAATGGCAAGAACATAGTAGTTGAGATAACAAATCAAGAAGATTGTACTTCGTTTGCAGTGACAAATGAAGTCGAACCCAACTACATGAGACTTGCGGTGGGAGCAGCTCTAGAACGGCTGCATGTACACACAAAAGATGCCAAAGATTCAATAGGTAAAGTTCTATCTGGCCTTGGTAAGGATATGATAAAACTTTATCTTCAATCATGATGACATTCAAAGACTCAAGACAGTCCGAATTATTTTAGGGCTGTTTTTTAAAAAATGAAAATAATATTGCAAATGAGATGATTTTTTCTATAGATAAAGTGATTGTGAAATCAAATTTCTATCTTTTATTTTATCAAAAAGATTATGGATATTAATTCTTATCAGCAGCAAATGGAAAAAGCCATTGCTTACCTTGAAAATGAATTCAAATGAATGCAGGTTTGAAGAGCTACTACATGATTAGTGGAGAATTTGAATGTTGAAACAGATTATGGAACAATGAAAATGAATGGAATTGCTTTGATTACGGCATTAGATCATTCAACTATTAAAATCGAACCTCGAGATAAATCTTCAGCAAAACATATTGCAAACGCAATTTATGAGGCTGATTTATGAGTATGAGTAGATAATCAAGGTTCTCATATTTTAGTAAAAGTTCCTCAACTTACTCAAGAAAGAAGAGAACAAATTGCTAAAAATATCAAAGCTATGTGAGAAGATACAAAATGAAATATCAGAAAAGTTAGACAAGACGCGATGAATGATACTAAAAAGTCTTTCACAGCTAAAGAAATCTCAGAAGATGAACATAAAGCAAATGAAGCAAATATCGAAGATTTGACTAAAAAAATGAATGCAAAAATTGATGAGATAGTAAAGACAAAAACTGAAGAAGTTATGAAAATATAAAAATCTGATTTTATTTCTATTTATTATAAATAATGAATATTTGGAATATATTGGTAACCCAGATATTGTATCGTCCAGTCTTCAATATCCTTATAATATTTCTCGCAATTTCTGGATGACAGCTTTGGATTGCTATCGTTTGATTAACATTACTCGTTAGATGATTAATGTATAAATCATCTGCTGCCTCAAATAATATGACGCAGTGAATGAGTAATATCCAACCAAAAGTTGAGGAATTACAAAAAAAATATGCTGATGATCCTCAGAAACTTAGTGAAGAAACTATGAAATTATTTAAAACTGAATGAAAATGACCATTTAAGGGTTGTTTAACTATGCTAATTCAGATTCCAGTTTTTATAGGACTTTATAGGGTTATTTGGGTAATCGCTCAGAATGGATGAATTCCTACTGATGTAGATTGGTTATATAGTTTCTTTTATGGTTTCTGACAAAAATACTTAGAAGCTTGAAATATAAACCATATGTTCTTGTGAATGGATTTATTTGAAAGTCAGAACTGGATATTGACTATAATTGTTACAGCTCTTTACTACCTACAAATGCAGTTAACTCAGTTGACGCAGAATAAGAAATCTATGCCTAAAATTCCTGGTGCCTCAATGCCAGATATGTCAAAGATGATGGGTGGTATGAATATTTGAATGAGTCTTATGATGTGATTGATGGTATACTGACTAAATTCAGCTGTCGGACTTTATCTTTTGACTTCTTGTCTATTTAGTATTTGTCAATTCTCTCGAAGGTATAGAGCTATTCTTAAAGCTAAATGGAATGAAAAATTTCATAAAAATGAACCAACAATAATTCAACCAAAATAATTTTATACATTACCATTACAACCAATGAAAAAGACATTAGAAAATTTAGCAAGAGCTTTCGCATGAGAATCTCAAGCTAGAAATCGTTACACAATCTATGCAAGTGTAGCTAGAAAAGCATGATACTTACAGATTGCAAATGTATTTCTTGAGACAGCTGAACAAGAGAAGGAACATGCAGAATGGTTATTCAAAATGATGCAAGAATTTGTAGAAAAAGAATGAGTTGAAATGCCTTACATTGATATAGAAACTACAACTATGATTAAATTCGGAGATACTAAAATGAATCTTGAAACTGCTATCGCTGGAGAGTATGAAGAATGGGCTGATATGTATCCTGAATTTGCAAAGGTTGCAGAAGAAGAATGATATCCTCAATTTGCAGCTAGAATTAAAGCTATTATGGTTGCAGAAAAACATCATGAAGAAAGGTACAAGAAACTTCACGACTTAGTAAAAGATGACTTAGTATTCAAAAGAGATGAAGAAATTTATTGGACTTGTACAAAATGTGGATATGTTTGGAAAGGTAAAGAACCTCCAAAGGTTTGTCCACTATGCGGACATGATCAAGGATATTATGTAAAGATGAACGAAGATTTCTAGAAATAGTAATTATATTAAAAAGTCAGATAAAAGTCTGACTTTTTTTATTTGAAAGATTTTTTATTTTAAGTTGTTACGTCTTTCTGCTTCTAAAAATATCTTGTGCCAGTAAGCGTAATCAAAGGCAGTAAAAACAGCTTCTAGATATATAAAAATTAAAATTCAAATGGATACCAGAATCCATGCTATTATTTCAATGGCAGAATTATCAATTATGTTCATTTGGATGCAGAATATCATTATGATTATAGGGATTCAGATAGCGATACATGAATTTAATAAGAATCTGCATCTAATTACACCTTGTCTAAGGAGTCCTCTCAAAGTTAATCATAGATTTGAAAGAGTTAGACTCATACTTTTTATTACAGCATCCCATGCTGAATAATCTTTTAATATGATATAGTAGTTTACGTATGGCCAAAGTATAATTTTTGCTAATACGCAGAAAATCCATATACAGAACACAGTTATAATTACAGGATTGTTCAAATATCAGAGCATCCAAAATCTGACAGCAAAGATGAAAACTGATCGCATACTTAATCACCACATATTTACTCATCAGAATTCTGCCATGATTCACCATTTTTTCCATCATTTTACAAATGCTGTTGCTGTTCTCATATTCGGATTATCGACACTGTATAATAGGGCCTGTCTTCATATTGGTCAAAATATAGATATTCATAAGAGAAATATTATAGCAATTGTTATTATAAGCCATAATATATTAAATCTTTGAATCGCATTAACAAAATATATGAGAGCATTAGAGATATCTACTCATGAATTATATTTTATGTTTACGAGTCAGTTAATAAAATATAATATTCAGTATATTTGATAGAATGTATAAGAATAGGATGTCAAAAGGGCAAGCCTAATGATTCTAGGCCTGTTTATCAATATTTTAATTGTGTCTTTGACTATTTGTTTTAACATCTATTCATGAATTTTGTGATAGGCAAAAATTTATTATTTTTCTTCGTCTGCTCAGTGGCATTTTTTATATTTTTTACCACTTCCACATGGACATGGATCATTTGGTCTGACTTTTTTCCTTGTTGGTAATACAACTCATTCACTTGGTGAAGACTTCCCTATATCATCAGCATCGAAAACTTCTACTCAATCTTCATCTTCAAATATCATTTTTCTAGGATCATTAGCTTGAATAGGAGCTTTTTTATTTCATGCTTGAATAACTACTTTACCATCTTTTTTAGAAATCTGAACAGGAACTCTTCATCCAAATTGTTTACTTGCCTGTTTTAATTTATCCATTAATTCAGGATTGTCTTGTACCATTTCAAATAGTAGATTTTGAGCTTCTTGTTGTTCAGCAACTGCACGATAATCGATTCTCATTAATCTTGTGGTAACGTCAGCTTTGATATTTTGTTGTAGTAATTCAAATTTTTCGAAAGATTCTTGTTTATATACGATAAGTGGATCCATCTGTGCGTAACCCATAAATCCAACCTTATCTTTTAGATATTGCATATCGTCGATATGGGCAACTCGAAGTTTATCGATTACCTGTAGATTGATATCTCTTAAAATATTGAAAAGTAAATTCTGGTCGTATTTTTCTCGTGTTTCAGTGAAATATTCTACTAATCTACGGTCTAAGCTATTTGCTAAAGTTTTGAAATCCATTTGTTCGTATTCAGCCTTTTGTTTTGCGTCAATTTCTAGTCAGAATTCTTTATTCAAAATTAATAATAAATCTGAAGTGCTTTGTCACGTAGCTTCTGCTGTGGAAATTTGAGTATTCAAAATTTCTTGAGAATCTAACATGAATTGTTGTTTAGTGGCTTTTACTCGTTCAGATTTTTTCTCTTCATCTTCGTTAGCTTCGATTATACTATCTCTCATAAAGTAGATTCTTTTCCTTTGCTTATCAATCACAGAATCGTAGTCAAATAAGTGTTTTCTGGTACTAAAATGCCAAGCTTCTATTTCTTTTTGGGATCTAGTAATAGCAGAAGTAAATTGTTTCTGTGTCAATTCTAATTCTGCCAGGTCTTCCTTTGAAAGTAGCATTCATGCCATAGCCTGAATCCTTTCTCATCACATTTTTCTCATCAATGTGTCATCTAGAGCAACGAAGAAAACTGAAACTCCAGGATCTCATTGTCTACCGGCACGTCCACGTAACTGGTTATCGATTCTTCTAGATTCATGTTTTTCAGTTCATAAGATGAATAGTCCATAATGGAAATCTTTTTCAATAGTTTCTTTAGTTCATTCAGTTGATTCTAATGAGATTTTTGCAAAAATATCAGTTTGTTCTTTTTTCTTTTCATTAATTTGAATATTGATTTTTACTCAGTCTTTAGAAATGTTTGATTTTTCAGCTTTTATGATATCTTCATTTTCTAGTCAGAATTGATTTTTTAGTCAGTCGATTGTTAATTCATATTCTTTTCTAGAATAAATATTTATCTTTATTGCAGTCTGATTTTTTAATTGTTTTGCACACCATTTTGCGTAATTTGCTGCCATTTTTTCGTTCAATCCATCTTCCAATTTGATGTCGGTTCCACGTCATGCCATATTTGTAGCAACTACAACTGATTGATATTTTCAGGCATTAGCTACGATATGTGCTTCTTGCTCGTGGAATTTTGCATTTAATACATAGTGAGTAATGGCATCTTTTTCGAGGATGCGAGAAACATATTCAGATGTGGCGATATCTGCAGTTCAGATTAGAATTGGTTGTCAGATTTCGTGATAAAATTTGATATAATCTTTCACAAATTTTCGTTTAATCTGTTGGTTGTAATATACTTTATCATGTTTATCTACTCTGAGAATTGGTTTATTTGTAGGAACGATTACTACTTCCAATTCATAAATCTTTTGGAATTCTTCGGCTTCAGTAGCGGCAGTACCTGTCATACCAGCTAATTTCTTATATTGCTTGAAAAAATTCTGATATGTAATTGTTGCCATGGTTTGAGATTCACGCTGAATTTGAACATTTTCTTTGGCTTCAATAGCCTGATGTAGTCATTCACTGAATCTTCTTCATGGCATTGTTCTACCTGTATGTTCGTCAACGATTAATACTTCTCCATTTGATACTATATAATCTACGTCTCTAATGTAAACTGCTTTTGCTCTAAGTGCATTTTCAATATGGTGAATCTCTTCAAATCAGAAATCTTTATAAAGATTTTCAACATTCAATAGTTGTTCCAGCTTAGCGATTCATTTTCCGCTTAATGAAGCTGTTTTAGTCTTTTCATCGATGTAATAATCTCCATCTTCTTCTTGTTCTTTCGGCTCATCGTTTATTAGTTCGTTCAAAAGTCATTTTGAAACTTTTTTCTTTCCACTACATGGAGTTAGCATATTTACAATATTTGCATAGTAAGTATATTTTTCTGTAGGTTCTTCTCTGGCTTCTGAAATAATTAATGGAGTTCTTGCCTCATCAATTAAGATAGAATCTATTTCGTCGACAATGGCAAAATTTAAAGGTCTCCAAATTAGATTCCTTCTTTCCATTGTTTGAACTAAATTATCTCTTAGATAATCAAATCATAATTCTGAATTTTCAACGTATGTAATATCTTTAGAATATTCTTCTCTTCTTCTCTGTAGGGGAGTTCATTTTACAACACTTCCTACAGTTAATCCTAACCATTGATATAAGTATCCAATCCATTGAGCATCACGAGATGCAAGGTAATCATTTACAGTAACTACATGAACTCAATTTCATGATAATGCATTTAAATATACGGGAGCAGCTGCAACGAGAGTTTTTCATTCTCATGTTTTCATTTCGGCGATTTTACCTTGATGAAGAATGATCCCTCAAAGAAGTTGAACATCGTAAGGAATCATATTCCAAGTTTGTTGTTCTCATTTTACATCGTAAACATCTCCGACCATTCTTTTACAAGCCTGTTTTGTTACGGCAAAGGCCTCTGGCAGAATATCATCGAGAGTTTCTCATTTGTTTAATCTTTCTTTGAATTCAGGAGTTTTAGCTTTTATTTCATCGTCAGTTAATGAATCGAATTTATCGTATCGTTCATTGATTTTAGAAACAATAGGTCGTAATGTGTTAATTTGTTTTTGATTGTAATCTCATCAAATCAAGTTTGTTAACCAGTTTAACATAGTTTTAAAATATTTTAGAAATAAAGTTATTATCTTAATAAACTCACACAAGTCTAATCATTATATTAATCCAAGTGAATAAAACAATCTGATTTTTATGAAATTTTTTATGTATTTTTTTGGGTGTGTTTTCTTTTGATGAAAATCCTATGTTGCGTATAAAATTGGGTTAAAGTCAAATAAAAATCTTTAAATTCTCCTTATCTTTTTTGCTTTTTTTAATATAGTGGGTATAATTTAATTGTTTTATTTGATTCATCATCGTTAGATGAGAAAAAGCTTTATTAAAACAATAATATTTATTGTTCTATTACAACCTATTTTTATAAATTTTACATATGTGGAGGCACTTGGTTGATCAAATTCTCAACCACCTGTATGTAACTGACCATCTGAAATGATGTCATATTATTTTAAATTTCAGAGAGAAATGAAATCAGTTCTTTTATGATCTGATGTACAAGAAAGGCGTTTTAATGCTTCTGTTTGAACTTGATGACTTTTTGGTAAATGAAGTCTTAAGTTACCTAGTGCGGTAGATTTGGTAGCATCAAGTATTTGGTCAAATGCAAAATCTACAGTCTCGATGGCAGGTACTTCTGTAGTGCTGCTTATGTTGGCTGCTAAGTCAGTGTTTCAATCTAATACTGAATGATTTGCTATTTTATTTAAAGATAGGCCTATTGTTAGGGATTATAGAACTATGTTGGATATTGAAACGGATTTATTTGATGTGGCGTATTTTCGTTCTAAACAGATGAACCTTACTGTTCCGTTAGACAAGGAAGAAACATATAATAAGCTTAGTGCAATAATAGAGAAGTATCAATGATTGTGATTATTGTATAAGTGATCAAAGATGCAGAAAACTGAAACTTTAGCGGGTATTTTGGAGGAATTAGTAACAATGAATACGGCAATGAAACATTTTATTTTATTTTGGTGAGATCCTTGAGATAGAGCTCTTGGAAATTATTACTGATGTTTTTGAAATACTTCGTTAGAAGAATGTAAAAATAATCCAATATTAAAATTTGATTCCAAAGCAATTGAGCAATTAAAAGATGATTATTCTTGATTGTGAACGTTTGGTGCTTGTAATTTGTCTTTTTCAAATTTTAAGAATTCAATTAAAAAATCAATAAATAATAATTCAGCTTCTGTGAAATCATCATTTAATGATGTTAGAATAGCTATGGATAATTTAAAATTAGCATTGCTTGGAAATGTTGATAATTGAAAGGGAGGGACAAAATCTAATGATAATCGTTGTAGTCTTCTTACTGATTATGAAATAGCTCAGTTAAGAGCTTATTGGTGACCCGATTGGACTTGTGATGAGAGAGTTAAAGTTTCGGATCAAATGTTAAAAACTATGGATTTTATGAAGAATAAGTTGGCACAAGTTAAACAAAGAATGAAAAATGGTACTTTGTTGAAAAAATCTTCGGCAACAAATATGGTTACTAGTGATGCAGAGTCTTATAAGCGTTTAAAGTGAGATGATATAAACTTAGAAAAATTTGAAGTACTGGGTAGTACAAGAGAGAGAGAAAATCTTTGGAAACGATTGTATTGATCGGATGATAGGTATAACCCTGAAATGCTAATTGATTTTGGAAAGAAATTGACAGATGATTATACACAAATTATGTTAGAGTATAATCAGAGTCAGCGGAATGCTGCTAGTAGTGATCTTTCTACTCAGTTAAAGAAAATTAAGTGAGTATTGGAACAAGTGAAAACAACTATTAGATCTTCAGGTAAAGTGCCAGGTAAGGTTAGAGAAAAGTGATTGGAATATCGATTAAAGAAAGTTGCAGCGAAGCAGTGTGTATCCTAGTGTTATTTTAGTTTTTTATTATCAACATAATATTATGAAAATTTATAGAAATTTAGTTGTGGTGCTTTTGTTTGTAATGATTATGTCTTTTGGTGTAGTATTTTCGTGGGGGCCATGGCAAAAAGATGCTTGTAATAATGAGGGATCATGTAAGGATGCGTCGAATAATTTTACAGTACCTTATTGTGTTAATTCTTCAGTAGATAGAGCTTTGGATTGTGTTTTCCCCTCATTAACAAATAATTTATCCAGTATTATGGAATCTTCCAAAAATTCGGCTATATCGTTAGGTGATTTTGGAATGAGAAATGTGATTTCTCAATACTGTAAGGATTTGTTATGAAATTGAAATTCTGGAAGGATTTATTATGCAAAGCCTAATAGTGAAACTGATAGTTGGGATTGGCAGCAAACATTTGATTCTCATCAGTCTATATTTGTTTATGCTTTGTGTTCGTCTTTTAAGGCTGAAGATACAGAAGATGGTGATGATATGCCATTTATTGAAGATTCAGATTATTCTAAAAATTTTCTTTCAACTGTATTTATTGATGATGCTGAAAAAATAGTGGAAACGTTAAAATTAAAGCAGAAATCGTGATGAAAAAATTTGTGTGATTTGAATGATGATTATAATATTAATGATTGTGATATGTCTATATATGCGACAGAGATTTATTCTGCAATTATGTCTGATATTTTTAAAATAAAGTATGCACAGGTATTAAATGTGGATACTACGGAAGATTTTAATTCGGAAGATAAGGTTGTTCAATTTATGTCTTGATATTTTAATTATTTTAAAAAAGATTTTAATGAACTGAATGCTGATTATCCTTATAAACAAACTATAGGAGTTTTACAATCTAATCAGAAATTTTATAAAAGAGTGCTGGATACGGTTAAAATTATAAATAATTCAGAATTAGCAAATATTGCACTGGAGAGTAGATGTCCAAAAAATATTAATATGGCTGGGTCTGATGTTATAGCATGTGCACTTCATGCTTCTCAGTGAGTATGATCTACAATAACTCCCTCTTTTGTAACATTGATATATAATGAAATTCTGAATTATCGTGTTTTTGAAGAATATATTAGTAAGTGGATAGAGAAAAGAAGTATTGTGCTAGAAAAACAGGTGGATGAAAAAGATGTAAAAAGGTTTTTAAGTAAGTCATTAGATATTCAATGATATGTGGAGCTTCAATTGGAGGCAACTAAATATGCTTTGAATTGACTTATAGATTTTAATATGACATATCCATTTCATATTTGATTACTGTTATACCAAGAAATTATGATGGATTTTAGGGATAAACATTTATCTCCTATAATTACTTTATTTTATTCTTTATCTGAGAAATTACAAAATGTACAATTGCCTAATTAAAGTGAAGTTAATCTTCATTATCTTAATATTGTTTTTGAGTATTGGAAGTAATGCTTTTTGTTTTGATTTAGCAGATGAACTTTATTCAACTTTTCAGAAACATTATAAATTATGACATTCTGAATCTTATTTACAATCTCCTTATATTTCGACTTATTCTAAGGATCCATTTAAGGACTCTTTTGATGATGTTGCAAATATGTCTATGCAATTGAAAATATCGTGAGCTGAGTATGTTGAGAATTTACTAAAAGAAGAGGGGTGCTCTTTGTCTCAGAAAAAGATATGGGCGATTTTGTATTATTTTGTTCCAGAGTTTAAAGTAGATCTTGTTAGAACGATGAAAATTTGATTGTGAGATTATAATAGTAGAAATTATGTATTTGATGAGGATAAAATACTTAAATATTGTAATGATTATTTTATTTGTAGTAAATCTAAGTGAATGACTATTTCTGAAGTATGGAATAATGCTTCGGATCTTAGACCTGTTACTTCAGATACGGCTGCAGATATAAAGACTAATTGTCAAGAATTTTTTCAGGAAATGTATGCTAGGGGACAGGATGCAGAGTGAAAAAAACAAAAAATTCAAACTTCTCATTTATGAACGGATAAATATTGGAATGCAACAATGGATGATTCTCCATATGATATTATGACAGATCTTTGAGATATTTGAAAATTATTGTATACGGATGCAGAGAAACCTATAACTCCTGTATTCTATAAGTTACCAATGTTTTCTAAATCAAAAGATTCATTGGAAAGTCATCAGGAAAATGGATCATCTTATACTAATAAAACTGGAGAAAATGGAGATAGTTGAGGAGGTCAAGATTGAAAAGATGCTAATAAATGAAATGTTTGATGATCTTCGGTAAATCCATTACCGTTGCCAATACCTCGTTGATCGGAATGACTTAGTATGGAAGGAGGATATGATGAGATGGTTGATTGATTACAGTCATACAGAATAAAATGAACATCACTTTGAAATGCATGTGATGATGAAGAAGATGATTCGGATGATGATACGAATGATGATTTGGAAGAAGTAGATTCTCCTGGACTTGATTTATTAGATGGTATTTCTCCTGAAGAATTTGAAAATGTGGTTGCTTATATGTTATGAGCGGTTGATAAGTATGCTGAATTGCCTGATGAAGAAAAAGTTGAAATAATTAAGAGAGCTTGAGATACTCATAGATTCTTATGAGTTATTAATCCATCAGATTTGGATAAAACGGCTGAAGAGATAAAAGATTGTTGGCAATCTTGTGAGTGATTACGTATTGATCAAAAGGCGTCATGTATGGTTATGTGTACGTGCTGAGAAATAGCATCTGCGATTTTTGATCCGGATGAAACTCCATGATTGTGACCAATATTTAGGATTAGATTCTGTGCGGTACCTGCGGTGGATACTAAATTTGCTGTTTGATGAAGAAATATATTCAGTATTGAGGAATGAGTAAACGAAATTTATGGAGTGGTGGATAAACTTTCTAGAGAATGAAGGTTGTGAATGTGGACTCAACAGTATAATTTCTTGGATTCAACAACGAAAAAAATGAAGGTCGCAGATACTGTGGCATTTACTATTAGTGTTGAGTTTGAGGATATATCGAATAAGTTTACGAAACAGTCATTGCAGTTTCAGAAAAAAGAGATGAAAATGATGGATGAATCTTTGTTAAGAAGTGCAGGTGTTTATAATGATTTGGAAAATCCAGTTCAAAAAAATCAATATCGTTTAATTGGTAGAGAATGAGAAGAAACAAACGATATAACTGCACGGTGAAATCCTCAGTGAACTAATCAATCTCAAACAAATTTAGGAGTCGCTGCATCTAATCTTGTTAATTCGGATTCGGATTCGCGTGCTTCTCATAATATTACTAAATCATGGCTTTTGGATAAATGGTTAGATCAACAATGAGATCTATGGAAGTCTATAGATGGATATATAAATGATTTAGCAGAGGATACTATAGGATTGGATTCTAAAAAGGATAAGAGATAAAATTTTAGTATTTCGTTTAGAGATTATAGTGTAAATTTTGGCTTGTTTTTTGTTATAATTCCTATATATTCGAGTCGTGGATGTATAATTCTTTAAATTAGTTTATTTTGTTGTATTTATGATTTAATCATTAAAATTGAAACTATGTCGTTTTTATGAAAGAAACAATTAAGATTTTGGTCAGAAGTGTTTGATCTGTTAGTATTTTTGGTTCTGGTATTTTGAATAGTATTATTTATTAGACTTTTTATAGCTACTCCGTATACGGTAATTTGATCAAGTATGGTTCCAAATTTTTATCAGAAAGATCGAATTATTGTTGAGAAAATAACTCAGCGTTTTGGTACTTTTGATAGGGGAGATGTGATAGTGTTTGTAGCGCAATGAAAAACTTCTCCGTATATAAAAAGGATAATTTGATTACCTTGAGAAACTGTAAAATTTCAAGATTGAGATGTATACATTTGTTCAGATAATATTCCATCTGGTTCGTCAATTAAAGATTCTGAATGAAATAGTTGTGAGAAATTACCAGAACAGTATTTACCGGAATGATTGAAAACTAATGCAACATGTGGTAAAGATGAGTTCAAAGTTGAATGATGATATTTTGTGATGTGAGATAATAGATGAAGGACTACTGATTCATTATGTTGCTTCTGAATAGAATGTTATGAATGAGCTAATTATATAGTTAGAGATATAGATTTAATAGGTAAAGTTTGGGTTAGATTATATCCAAAATTCACAAAGTTTTAAATATAAAAAGCAGATCTGATGATAATGGTCTGCTTTTTTATTTTCTTGAAATTATTTACTCTTTATATATATTGGAGCTGGACTAAGTAGTGCGAGATCGGATATTGTATCAAATTTCCCACTCTGCTCCAGGGAGCCGGTATTACCTTTCCTAGATTGGTACGAGCTACCCACTTTAACGACTCGGGGGGAGAGATCTATTCGGTTACGGCTACTTGGTTCTTTTTTTGGATAGAATACTTAGTTATGAAAAAAATTAATGAATCTTTCGTTTGTATAAATTGTTGAAAGGAGATTCCTTTAGCATCTAAAACATGTAGAAATCATTGCCCACATTGTTTTGCATCTTTACATGTTGATGGTGATATACCATGAGATAGGTCTTCTACGTGTAAATGAGTAATGTATCCAGTAGAATATCAGTTAAAAAATTCAGATTATAAAATTCTTTTTGTTTGTTCAAAATGTGGGAAAAAACACTGGAATAAGAGGGCAGATGATGATGAAATCATAAAATTACCAGAATTAATTAAATTGTATGATCAATACTTTAAAAATTAGTTATTATTGGTCTAATATATACAAGATTTTTTCAAGAGAAGCACTGTTTGTAGATTTCGTTGCATTTTCACGCATGTTTTTGTAGTTTTTCTCTTCGTTTTTAATCTGTTTTTTTATTAATTCTAATTTTTCTTTTGAATATGTTTTTCGAGTAGGAGATCAATTTATCCAATCGATGAATGAAGTATCTCGAGTTTTACATGTAGATTCAGTAAAAGTTCATAGCAATTCTCACATTGTGCATAGACGTAGTTGAACTTCACATGGAGCGTCACTAAATCAGTTACTATGTTTATATGCGTAGATGTATTGACCATGATGGATCTTTTCTCATCGAGGAGCTGTACAATCTCGGTATGGTCTACTTGTTTGCTCTATTCATTCTTCTTCATGTCTAATATTTTCTTCACTTGAGAACTCTGTTTTTGATCTATTTGGTTTATCAAATACAAATCATCATCAAACTTCGCTATTTTTTACGGTAACGCTTCAGTCTGGATTTTGTCTTGCTCATCATTTTATTTTTTCTTGTTCTTTAGAAGTTTCTACTTCTCACCGTGAATCATATGTATAATTTTTGTTTACAGAACATCATTGTTGGGTATATGTTCATGATAATTTACCATTTCGGCAATATCTTCTTTCAATATTACAAATATCAGGTGCATTTTCTAATTGTTTATAAGCTAAAACGCTATCTCAATGTACAATCTTGTATCATCGTGGGGTTGTACAATCTGCGTAATCATCAATAAGATTAAATCAATTTTCATTATATGATTCGTTAATATAATCTGTATCAATATAAGGTTTTATGGGAGTTTTATTATTAAATTCGAGTTCATCCCATTCTGCTAATATAGGTATTACTCGACCATCCTTAATATATTCGAAAAGTTTTGCGTTTAGTAGAGTATTTTCATCATTTATTTCGTTATATATACGATCATTTTTATTATTTTCTTTTTCAATAATCAAAGTATCATTATTTCAGTTGTAAGATTCTTCTTTTACTGTGTATGATGTGTCATCATCTTTTTTATCATCATTATTTCATAGACTAATTGTGAGGTCTTCATTGCTTGAATTATCTTCTAGTCAAAGGTCTGTCATTATATTTTCGATAGAAACTTGGTTGTCTTTTATGTCTCATTTATCTATAGAGTCTCAATAGTTGTTTTTGTTTTCTCATTTATTGGCTAAAGATACTTCGCTACTGTAGTGTTGATTTTTGTCCCATTTTACTGAGTCAGGGACTTCTTTGTCAAATAAAAAATCAATGGAGTCTGATGATCAGTGTGATGTTCCGTTTAAAACATATTCATTCCCGCTGTAATCGTGAAAGATATATATAATTTGTTTATCTTCTGTTATTGAATTAGAATTATTCGTAATTTTTGTAGGATGGATATTGAATATTATAACTGAGCAACATGCTAGGATTCAGAAAATTATATAATTTTTTACTTTTTTTCAAATTATTTTTTTGTCCTTTACTTTCTTTGTGATTTTTAGTCTGTTCATATTTTTTATTGGATATGTAAATGAATATAGAAATAAATTCTTAATCTTCATCATAATTATACTTAGTATTTAAAAAAATGCAAATTTTTAGCCTTTTATTTTCTCTTGAAATTATCGTTAGAAAATACTACATTAAATTATGGTTTATTTTGTAATTTTTGTAGTATGAAAATTTATTTAAGTAGGTGATGATTTGGTAAAATATTGTTTATGATAATATTGTTGTTTTGATTTTTTGTGAATTGTGTGTCAGCGTATCAAGAAATTTTGATAGAAAATCGTGGATGACATGCTATTAGGGTAATTAAAGTGATATTAGATTGAGAACATTTTGTTGTTTCATCTATAGCGTGACAGTGATGAGAAACAATTCAGGCTCTTACTAGAAAAGTATGATGAACTTCTTCTATAAATTGAGCATTTTTTTGCCCAAAGGATTATTCAAGTTGTAGTGATACCATAAGTTATTATGAAAGGATTTTTAAGTGAGATGGTGCTAGTTATAGCCAGTTTTGGCCAGATACTAGTATAAGATGAATATTTTGATTTACGCAAGATGGAAATCCATTGTTGGTTCAGAATAAAATAAGTGATTGAGATGTTGGTTTGGTTAGTAATATAAATTCGGATCGTATTGGTGATCTGTATTTTTGAATTTCAAATTTTCCGGTTCTTCTTATAAATTGAGATGATGTAACGGCTTGAGCTTCGGAGTATATTGATAGTAAGATGACATGAAAATGAAATAGAAATTTTATATGCTCAACTGAGGATTGAAAAACTATATATATGTGATATATTTGAACGATGAGTGTTTGGAATATGGCATCATATCTTAAAGAAAATTTTGGATGTTATAATGCTTTATTTTTGGATGCATGAGCTAGCTCTGCGATGGTCTATTCTGGTGAGGTGTTATCACAATGATCTAGAAAATTAATTACAGATGCTTTTGTTGTTGTAGATAGAAATGCTTATTTAAGTTTGGGTTGAACTCCTAGTGAAACATATATACCGTATGTACCAGATTATGAAATGACAACATCTGATTGGAAAAAAGTTAAATTATTGAATGATGTGATTGATGAAATTTATACAAAATATGGAAAATCTAAGTATCAAACAAAATTAGTTAAAATGTTTAGATGACTTGTTGGTAAAGATACTGTAACAGATTCTAAAAAGGCAATTTATAATAAAGTATTGATTCATTTGTTTAAAATAGAAGATTTGTAAAATAAAAATCCTGGAGTAGTAATAAAATTATTCCAGGATTTTTAATATAAAATTTCAATAAAAACCTTCTTATTTAGATGACTTTGAAACTTTCTTTTCCGAAGTCTTTGTTGTAGAAACTGATTTTTTCTTACTGCTGAATTCTTTTTTGCAGTAACGAATTAAATCTTTTAGAGGACGATCAAAGAATCCAGATACAGATAAAAGTCAGAGAGTCAAAAGAACGATTCCTCGTAATATTGTTTTTAGCTTTATTAAAGCTCGAACAAGAAGAATGATACCTACAATCATAGTAATTTTTTCTTCTGTTGTTGATCTGGTCCATCGATTTCAAATGTCTTCGGCAGTGTCTTTTACATCACCTGCGAATTTCTCAGCTTCTGCAGAAACCTTCTTCATGCTTTTGTCGAAATTTGATTTTGGCATATTTTTATTTATCAAAAAGTAAAACTAGTTTCATAGTAGAAATTTCTTAATTTTAGTCAAGAGGAAAATCTTTATAAGATTCATCATTTCTCAATCTCATTTATTTTGGCTATGTCGATATCTTCTTTAATTTCGATTCTCTTTTTTCATTTCTCTTGTTTGGATTTTGATATAGTTATTTCAGTTGGATTGATTCTAGGATAGTTCATTTGAAATTTTTTTGGAACATCAAGAAAGTTATCTTTAATTTTTTTTGCTATGAAGGCTAGTAAATTTAATTCTGAATATTTGAAGAATGCTATGAATGCGAATATTCAGAAAATTATAACAGCAAATACTACTCAAAGTCATTTTGCATCAGAATTGCTAAATGTAGAAAAAACTCATAAAGCGAAAACGACTCATATGGCTAAAATTACTAATTGAATGAAAGTAATTGAAAATCCCATTACAGAAAAAGCAACTCAAGAGAAGAATCATTTTTGTATATGTTGAGGAAACATTACTTTCATTTATAGTATCTGTAGAATTAAATATTCTACGTCAATTATAGCTATTTTTTAGAATTTCGCAAATTTTTGTATAGAATTTTATATTCATTCTGGAAGTTTTGTTGCTTTTGCAGAAAGAGATATTTTGAAATTTATGTGGCTAGAAAGTATGGTGAAAGCAATTCAATTTACAAACATCCAAAATGGAATATGATTTATAAAACTTATTAAGAATCAAAAAGTTCATGTTATTGATTTTTCTATAAAGTTTAGAACTTGGATTCAATCTGATTGTAGAGCAATGTATGGTCATATGATGAAACTTAAAACAGTTATGGGGATGAGAATGATAAAATATAATTTCTCTGTACTTGTGCGAGTACTATAAGATACTTGGAATTTACCACAAGAATAAATTAATCGAATTAATCCAATATATAATAGTAATACTAAGGTTAATTGGCTTGTAGATAAAAAGTTAGCGTATTGAGAATATGAAAGTCAGATAAACTTAGTATCAGGGGATGACATTAATCGGATTATTCATTGGTGTATTAGATTTCAAAAAGCAAAACAGGTGATTCATGTTATATAATTTCATATTATTACTTTGGACATTTTATCTATTCACATTAAAATAGTCCGAAATGTAATTCATATGTATATACATAAAATTAAATATCATGCTCGATCCATTTTTTGAATAAGGAAATTAAAATATTGATTTATGATTTCCATTTTGTACTATATACTTTAGTTAAAAATATGCAAATTATTTTTGGAAAAGATGAGTTTGTATAATGCTGTTTTTATACTAATAAAGCACAGAGAATATGTTGAAATCTAAAAAACATTGATTTACTTTGGCGGAAGTAGTGATAGCATGTTCAATATTTGCTATTGTTGTTGTGTGAATAATTTTTGCGATAAATAGGTCGTTTATGTTTATGAATAATACTAAATTGTCAGTTAGAGCTGCGAACTTTGCAAGGGAATGAGTAGAAATGATGTATAGTATCAGAGATACTAATTGGAGAAAACATTCATGAGAGAGAGATAAATATTGGTTAAATTTATGACAAACATTACCGTGAAATGAAAATAGAATGTTTACTAAGTGAATTTTTGTGATAAAAGAATGAAAAGAAGATAATAATTACTATTTATATGCAGAAGATTTATGACTTTTAGAAACAAATCTTAATGATTTTTATTCGGATAACTGATTTTGGTCTAGTGATTATGCGACTTATAGGGAGAAGACAAAACTTAACCTTGGTTGAAAGTATTCTTATTATGAGTTAAATGATGAAACAGGGGAACAAGATGAAAAAGAATGAAATGTTCAAGATGCTTTGATATGAGATTGATTAGAATTTTACAGAATAGTACGTATATTTGGCGTTTATAATAAGAATACTAGTAGTGCGGATACTGTATTATCGTTTGAAGATTCTAAGAAATGAATTCCTGCTGAAATGCGTTTTTGTGTAAAAGTTTTTTATGCTTCGCAGTGAAAGCATTCATCTGAGATTTGTGGGGTAATGACAAACTTTATGGAATAAAAGTTAATATGAAATGCAGATAACGGGAATACAGCAGACCACATTAGTAGATTA
>Ga0247609_10000853_pt1 | contig 39182 bp, 34 predicted proteins | sample 172DNAGHGlowgp2_FD_193487 | JGI IMG/M metagenome (GOLD analysis project Ga0247609, IMG submission 193487) | Sheep rumen microbial communities from Palmerston North, Manawatu-Wanganui, New Zealand - 1728 DNA GHGlow gp2 | ecosystem: Host-associated > Mammals > Digestive system > Stomach > Rumen ... | reverse complement strand
CTTATGTTTCCAGCAATAGTGCAGAAGTTGTTCCATGCTGCAAAGGTACGAAAAAAAGTGAAAAGTGAAGAGTGAAGAGTGAAGAATTTGCTGCCGCCTCAAAAAAAATGGTGTATTGTGCATTGCGCATTGTGCTTTTTTTCGTATCTTTGCCCGTAGAAACCAAATAACAAGCGACTATGAGTAAGCATAAGAGTGGAAAACGACTGACCAAGCAGCGTCTGGTAGAGATGCTGCAAACCCTGTTTCAACAGAATCCGAATGAGACATTTTCGTTGAAACAAATATTCAGGGAGCTAAAGCTTTCGACGCATCCGGCAAAGATGCTGGCTGTCGACGTGATGGACGAAATGGCGTGGGACGACTTTCTGACGAAGGCATCGGATAATTCCTACCGTCTGAACCTGAAGACACAGATACAGGAGGGTACTTTCATCCGTAAGGCCAATGGCAAGAACTCGTTCCAGCCCGACGATGGGGGTAAGCCCATCTTTGTCTCTGAACGCAACTCACTATTTGCCATGAATGGCGACCGCGTCCGTGTGACCATGATGGCTCGCAGGGAGAAACACATCAAGGAAGCGATGGTTGTCGAGATTCTTTCCCATAAGCGCGACCAAGCTGTTGGTAAGCTGAAGGTGGAGAAAGACTATGCCTTCCTTGTGACCGAAGGAAACATCTTCGTTCACGATATTCTCATTCCCAAGAAGAAGCTGAAGGGTGGCAAGACTGGAGATAAGGCCGTCGTAAAGATTACCCAGTGGCCGTCGAAGGACTCGAAGAATATCGTCGGTGAGGTGATTGACGTGCTGGGTAAGGAGGGCGATAACAATGTCGAGATGCACGCTATCCTTGCACAGTATGGTCTGCCATATACCTATCCCAAGCATGTAGAGGAGGCTGCCGAGAAGATTGATCCAGGCATCACGCCGCAGGAGATTGCACGTCGTGAGGACTTCCGTGAGGTGTTTACCTGTACCATCGACCCCAAGGACGCCAAGGACTTCGACGATGCACTGTCAATAAGGGCTATTGGCAATTGGCAATTGGCAGTTGGCAAAGAGACCGTGAGCCAAAAGCCAAAAGCTAACGGCCAAAAGCTTTACGAGGTCGGTGTGCATATTGCCGACGTCTCTCATTATGTCAAGGAAGGTTCTGTCATAGACAAGGAGGCGACGAAACGAGCCACCAGCGTCTATCTCGTCGACCGTACTATTCCCATGTTGCCCGAGCGCCTCTGTAACTTCATCTGCTCGCTGCGCCCTGACGAAGAGAAGCTTTGCTATAGTGTGGTCTTCACTTTGGACGAAGATGCCAACGTCAAGAACTACCGCATTGTCCATACCATCATTAAGAGTAATAGAAGATACGCGTACGAGGAAGTGCAGGACATTTTGGTACCTAGTACCTCTGGTAAATCCAGTAAGTCTAGTAAATCAACCCCCGACCCCTATGCTGAGGAACTGCGCACCCTTGACCGTTTGGCCAAGAAACTCCGTGAACGTCGTTTCAAGGGTGGTGCAGTCAAGTTCGACCGCGAGGAATTACACTTCGATATCGACGACCAGGGAAAGCCCATCCGCGCATACTTCAAAAAATCGAACGATGCTACCCAGCTCATCGAGGAGTTCATGTTGCTCGCCAACCGCACCGTCGCCGAACATATCGGTAAGGTGGATAAGCCAAAGGCAAAAGACCATCAGACAAAGGCAAAGAAGACTTTCGTCTATCGTATTCACGACCAGCCCGACCCCACCAAGTTGGAAACCCTGCGTGAGTTTGTGGTGAAGTTCGGCTATAAGATGAAGACGGCTGGCACCAAGGGTGCAATCTCAAAGTCGCTGAATGCACTGATGGATGCTTGTCAGGGTAAGAAGGAGCAAAACCTTATCGAGACTGTTGCCCTGCGTGCCATGATGAAAGCGAAGTATTCTACGCATAACATCGGGCACTATGGTCTGGCTTTCGAATATTATACGCACTTCACCTCACCTATCCGTCGTTATCCAGACACGATGGTGCATCGCCTGTTGACTAAGTATCAGGACGGCGGACGTTCGGCTAATCAGGAGAAATACGAGGAGCTGAGCGAACACTGCTCCGACATGGAACAGACTGCCCAGCAGGCCGAGCGCGACAGCATCAAGTATAAGATGGTTGAATTCATGGCCGACAAGATTGGCAACGAGTACGATGCCCACATTTCTGGTATCCAGTCGTATGGCATCTACTGCGAAATCGACGAGAACCACTGCGAGGGAATGGTTCCCATGCGTGACCTCGATGACGACTACTACGACTTCGACGAGCGCAACTACTGCCTCGTAGGTCGCCGTCACCATCATAAATATCAGCTGGGCGACCCCGTGCGTATCAAGGTGGCTCGTGCCAACATTGAGAAACGTCAGCTGGACTTTCTGCTGGCCGACGAAAAACCTTCTAAACGCTAACACATAACACTAAACTCTCAAAAAATAATGCAACGTATTGTAACTTTCGGAGAACTCTTGCTCCGCTTCTCAAAGCCCCATCAGCTTCGTCTGACGCAGGGCGATATGTTTACCAGCAAGTATGGTGGCAGTGAGGCTAATGTCGCTGTATCACTTGCTACTCAGGGCGAGAATGTGACGTATATCACGCGTCTGCCCGATACGCCTGTCGGACATGCTGGTGCGCAGTGCATGGCACAGCTCGGTGTTGACATCAGCCGCATCGTCTATGGCGGTCAGCGCATTGGCACCTATTATTTCGAACCCGCTGCTGGTATGCGTGCCGCGAAGGTGGTGTACGACCGCGACCACTCGGCTTACTACGACCTCGCTCCGGGCATGATTCCCTGGCGCGATATCCTGAAGGATGCTGATATCTTCCAGGTATCGGGTATCACGGCGGCTATCTCGCAACAGGCTGCCGATGCGACCTTCGAGGCATTGGATATTGCCGACGAGCTGGGCATCACCGTTTCCTTCGACATCAACTATCGCAAGAACCTGTGGAAGTATGGTGCCGACCCGCGTGCGACATTGCAGCGTATGCTGTCGCGCTGTGACATGATGTTTGGTGATGCCATCGAGTTCGACTGGATTTCCCAGCATCCGCAGCCTCCTTTCACAGCTACTGACAGTAACTTCAAGATGCAGATTCCCGAGTATCGCCAGTGGTTCGACGAACTGCATGCCCAGTATCCGCGCTGCAAGCACTGGCTGATGGGTATGCGCAACATCGTTGACTCCAACCATCACACGTTGACGGCGCTGCTCTTTACCGACAATACACTGTTGGAAGCCCCCATCATCGATATTCCCGATGTGGTCGATCCCGTCGGTGTCGGCGATGCCTTTATGGGCGGTTTCCTCCATGCCATCAGTCTCTTCCCGGGTGACCGTCAGCGCCAGCTCAACTACTCGTTAGCTGCGGCTTCGCTGAAGAACACCATTCCTGGCGACTTCAACCTCTCGACGGAAGAGGAAATCCTGGCTACGATGGACCACCGCTATAATGCCTCTACGCTTTATAAGACGATAGAATAGTTTGGAAAAATGATGATAAAGATGATTAGATTTGTGTTGTTGGCTGTGCTTTTTGGCGCGGTAAATAGTGTTGCGCAGACAGTCAGTGGGGATGGTGAGTGGCAGATAGCGTCGCCTGACGGACAGACGCGGGTGGAGGTTCGCTCGCCGCTGTCGTCTGGAGGTTTGCAGTGGGCTGTCAGCCATCGTGGTATGACAGTGCTGGAACCGTCGGTTATCGACATTAGTGTCGACGGAGCCTTCAGTGCAGTCAAGAAGGGTGGTCTGGGCGTGGAAACCAATCGTCAGGAGGTGCGGACGCAGTTTGCCACTCCGTTCTATAAGAAGGCGGTGGTGAAAGACGAGTATAACACGGTGACCATTTCGTTCAAGAACGGCATCAGCGTCGAATTCCGCGTGTATAATGACGGTGCCGCCTATCGCTTCGTGATTGACCGTAAGGACGTTTCGGATGTGAACAACGAGACCGTCGAGTTCCGCTTTGCTGACGACTATCAGGCTTTTGTTCCCTACGTGAACGACAATCGCGGTGGGGAACGCTATTGCTATTCGTTTGAGTCGTACTACGACGAGCAGCCGTTGTCCGCTATGTTCGAGGACTCACTGGCCATTACGCCGTTAGCCGTTTGTCTGCCAGGTGGCATGAAGGCCATCGTGATGGATGCCGGCGTGGAGGACTATCCGGGTATGATGCTCAAGCGCAATGGCAAGCATTCGCTGAAGGCTGAGTTTGCCCCCTATCCGTTGGAACAGGAGATTGGCGGTTATGCCCGTCTGAACCTCGTACCGACAAAAAGAGCCGATTTCATCGCGAAAATAGATGGTCGTAGGACGCTTCCTTGGCGTGTAGTGGTCATTACGGAAAGGGATGCTGACATACTGAATTGTGACATGGCCCAGCGACTGGCTCCTGCGTGCAGGATTCAGGACACGTCGTGGATTCGTCCTGGTAAGGTGGCGTGGGATTGGTGGAACAATACCAACATTTCCGGCGTCGACTTCAAGTCGGGTATGAACACCGACACCTATTTATATTATATAGACTTCGCTGCGAAGAACCGGATAGAGTATATCATCATCGATGAAGGCTGGAGTGGTAAGGAGTCGCTGATGGACGACCTGAATGCGGAGATTAACCTGCCGCGACTGATTGCCCATGGACGAGAGAAAGGCGTAGGCATTATCCTGTGGAGCAGCTGGCGCAACCTCATCGGCAGCAATCCGCTGAACGACATTGCCGTCACCGATGCCGTCATGAAACACTATGCCGACATGGGCATCAAGGGCTTCAAGGTGGACTTCTTCGACCGCGACGATCAGCAGGTCATTGCCTCGGCTTACAAGATTGCTGAGAGTGCCGCCAAGTATCACCTCTGTCTCGACTACCACGGTCTCAAGCCCTTTGGCATCCAACGTGCCTATCCGAACATCTTCAATTTCGAGGGCGTGAAAGGTCTGGAGAATTCGAAATGGGAGCCGCGTGTGGGCGATGGACCGTTGCACAACCAGCCGCGTTACGACGTCACCGCACCCTATCTGCGCATGCTCGCAGGCCCGATGGACTATACCCCTGGAGCAATATCGAACGCCATGAAGGACTCGTTCTTCGGCAACAACGACCACCCGATGAGCCAAGGCACGCGCGTTCACCAGATGGCGATGTACACTATCTTCGAAGCACCGTTGCAGATGCTGGCTGACAGCCCTACGAAGTATATGCAGAATCAGGAGTGTACTGATTTTATCGCGCAGGTTCCTACCACCTTCGACGAAACCATTGCACTCGACGGCCGACTGGGCGAATACATCGTCATAGCCCGCAGGAAAGGCACTACGTGGTATCTGGCAGCCATGACCGACTGGACACCTCGCGACCTCACCATCGACCTCTCTTTCTTAGGTACAGGGCAGCACGAAGCCCTCATCTTTGCCGACGGTGTGAACGCGATGAAGGAAGCCACAGACTATAAGCGCACTCAGCGCTCCGTCACCAGCCGCGACTGCCTCAGCATCCACCTCAGCAGCGGCGGCGGTTGGACAGCTATTATCAGGTAAAAAACAGTTTATGGCTATTCAAGCACAGTATTTCGCCCTGAGGTAGTCGGCGAAGATACGGGCGGCACTTTCGACCTTGGCGGCGCAGGGGCGTGTCTTGTAGTACTCGGCGGTGCGGGGGGAGGCTTCGTAGGTGCAGTGGGCGCGGTCGTGACCCTTCAGACCGAGGATTTCGGCGCAAATGAGGCTGCCGTTGTGCTGTTCGGAACGCGCCAGCAGTTCCTGCACGACCTTATAGCAGGCCGACTTGCCCTCGCGGTCGCTGCCTTCCGTCTGACCGCAGTCAAGTCCGACGAGCATGACGATGCCCGATACGGCTCCGCACATCATGCGCAGGCGCCCTACACCACCACCAAATCCTGCTCCAAAGCGCAGGGCAATCGTTTCATCAACACCATAGAGGTCGGCAAATGCTGCCACGACACTCTGACAACAACCGTAGCCAGCCATGAAATTGTCCACAGCCCGCTCAACCCGCTCGTCTAACTCTTGATTTGTAATCTTCATGTTGCAAAGTTACGAACTTTTTCGATGAACAGCAAATAAGTGACGTTTTTTCTTGTTAATTGTTCTTAAATGTTATAAGACACGTTTGGATTTCTCAGAATTACGCGCTAATTTTGCAAAACAATCCACAACTAACGTTACTTTATAAATTTATAAGCAATGATTTATTCAAAAGAAGTAGAAAACATGTGTAGCGTTTGTAAGGGCGCTTACCATGGACCTGCACCCATTCCCGAGGAGGGCAAATGGATTCAGGCAAAGGAGATTAAGGACATTTCGGGCTACACCCACGGTATTGGCTGGTGTGCACCTCAGCAGGGTGCCTGCAAGCTGTCTCTGAACGTGAAGGACGGTGTGATTCAGGAGGCTCTCGTCGAGACTATCGGTTGCACAGGTATGACACACTCTGCTGCTATGGCCAGCGAGATTCTGCCTGGCAAGACCATTCTCGAGGCACTGAACACCGACTTGGTTTGCGACGCTATCAACACCGCTATGCGTGAGCTGTTCCTGCAGATTGTCTATGGACGCACACAGAGCGCCTTCTCTGAGGGTGGTCTGGCTATCGGTGCTGGACTGGAAGACCTCGGTAAGGGTCTCCGTTCGCAGACTGGTACGCTGTACGGCACTGTTGCCAAGGGTACCCGCTATCTGGAGCTGACCGAGGGTTACATCACCAAGATGTATCTCGACAGCAACAACGAGGTTTGCGGTTACGAGTATGTTCACCTGGGCAAGATGATGGAAGCCATCAAGGGTGGTATGGACGCCAACGAGGCTATGAAGAAGAACACCGGTTCTTACGGTCGCACGACTGAGGAGCAGGGTGCAGTAAAGGCTATTGACCCACGTAAAGAATAAGGAGGATACGACTATGATTAGAAAAGTACAGTTTGAGAGTCAGGAGCGCCGTATCAACCAGGTTCTTGCTGCTCTGAAGGAGAATGGCATCAACTCTATCGAGGAGGCCAACGAGATTTGTGACAAGGCAGGCGTGGATCCCTACCAGATGTGTGAGGACACCCAGCGTATCTGCTTCGAGAACGCTAAGTGGGCATACGTTTGCGGTGCCGCTATCGCTATCAAGAAGGGCGTGAAGACTGCTGCTGACGCTGCCGAGGCTATCGGCATCGGTCTGCAGAGCTTCTGCATCCCCGGAAGTGTTGCTGACGACCGTAAGGTTGGTATCGGCCACGGTAACCTGGCAGCCCGTCTGCTGCGCGAGGAGACCGAGTGCTTTGCATTCCTGGCAGGTCACGAGAGCTTCGCTGCTGCCGAGGGTGCCATCAAGATTGCCGAGATGGCCAATAAGGTTCGCCAGAAGCCTCTGCGCGTTATCCTGAACGGTCTTGGCAAGGACGCTGCCCAGATCATCAGCCGTATCAACGGCTTCACATACGTACAGACTCAGTTCGACTACTTCACCTCTGAGCTGAAGGTTGTCAAGGAGATTCCCTATGGCAACAACCCCAGCCGTCTGAAGGTAAAGTGCTATGGTGCTGACGATGTTCGCGAGGGTGTCGCTATCCTGTGGAAGGAGAACGTTGATGTGTCTATCACGGGTAACTCAACAAACCCCACCCGTTTCCAGCACCCCGTAGCAGGTACCTACAAGAAGGAGCGCGTGCTCGCTGGCAAGCCCTACTTCTCAGTAGCTTCTGGTGGTGGTACGGGTCGTACTCTGCACCCAGACAACATGGCTGCCGGTCCTGCTTCTTACGGTATGACTGATACCCTGGGTCGTATGCACTCTGACGCTCAGTTTGCAGGTTCTTCTTCTGTTCCTGCTCACGTTGAGATGATGGGTTTCCTGGGCATTGGTAACAACCCGATGGTTGGTGCTACTGTGGCTATTGCCGTAGCTATCGACCTCGCCTTGAACAAGAAGTAATCCATTGCATGATAAAGGAGAAGCCCCACCCAAAACGGTGGGGCTTTTCTTATGAAAACATTAAACGGATTGAATTCCGTTGGAATCAGTCCGTTTATTTACATTGCTGCGTGATAGTTATACAATCTTGCTATGTTCAAGCAGTACTCAGTGTAACTTTCACTCTTCAACCATTTGTTAATCAACTTTTTCATAATCTTTTTATCTTTCTTTACTTTACTCGGAACGGTGTGTTGGGCCGTCCTACTTAAATACTTTGTTATCCTTATTTTTTGTTATCCTTGCCGCACCACTGTGCAGCCTTTGTTTCTTTTTCACGATGCAAAGTTACGACGTTTTTTCGTACAAAACAAGGAAAATGATAAATTGTTTTCGCACACAGTCCGTTTTTTGACCTGTGTCAATTCTCAATTATCAACTACCAATTGTCAATTATTTTTGGTTGTGGGTGACCGCTTCGCGCATTTCTTTCAGCAGATCTGAGGCGAAGATGAAGTCCGTCAGGCGCTTGTTCGTCGAATTCATGATGTCTCCCGAAACACCCTGCCATTCCTTGTGGCCTTCGTAGATGAAGATGATGTTTTCGCCAATGCCCATCACCGAATTCATGTCGTGTGTATTGATGATAGTTGTCATGTTGAATTCCCGCGTGATGGAGTGCAGCAGGTCGTCAATCACCAACGACGTCTTGGGGTCGAGACCGCTGTTCGGCTCGTCGCAGAACAGGTATTTGGGGTTCAGAGCAATGGCGCGGGCAATGGCCACACGCTTCTGCATACCACCCGATATCTCGCCAGGATATTTCTCTTCGGCACCCACGAGGTTCACGCGGTCTAGACAGTCCATCGCGCGCTTCTGCCGTTCGCGCAGGTTCATTGTCGAGAACATATCCAGCGGAAACATCACGTTCTCCAGTACTGTCAGCGAGTCGAACAGTGCGGCGCTTTGGAATATCATGCCCATTTCGCGACGCATGTGTACCTTTTCCTTTTTCGACATCTTCACAAAGTCGCGCCCGTCATACAGTATCTGCCCTTCCGTGGGGTCGAACAGTCCCACGAGGTTTTTCATCAGCACCGTCTTGCCCGAGCCGCTCTGTCCGATGATGAGGTTCGTCTTACCGTCCTCGAACACCGTCGAAATGTCCTTCAACACCTCGATATCGTCGAAACGCTTGTATAGGTTCTTGACTTCTATCATGACAGCAGCTGCGTTAAGAAGACATCGGAAAAGAGAATCAGCACACTCGAGGTGACGACGGCATCCGTCGAGGCTTTACCGACATTGACGGAACCGCCCTCTACGGTATAACCGCAGTAGGAAGGCACGGCAGAGATGATAAAGGCGAAGAAGAGGCTCTTGATGATACTCATCCACATAAACCACGACTTAAACTGATGCTGCAAGCCCAGCGTTAGGTCGTCAGGCACAATGATGTGTCCGACGTAAGCCGTTCCATAAGCACCCACGATGCCCAATGCGCTGGAGAAGATGACCAGCAACGGCATGATGGTGATCATGCCCATGATTTTCGGCAGTATCAGGTAGCACGCCGAGTTGACACCCATGATGTCCAGCGCGTCAATCTGCTGCGTCACGCGCATGGTACCAATCTCCGAGGCGATGTTCGAGCCCACCTTACCGGCCAGTATCAGACACATGATGCTCGACGAGAACTCCAGCAGCATAATTTCACGGGTGGTATAGCCGCTCACCCAGCGCGGCATCCAGGGCGACTGGATGTTCAACTTCATCTGGATGCAGATGACTGCTCCGATGAAAAACGAGATGAGCAATACGATACCGATTGAGTTGATACCCAGTTGTTCCATCTCCTTTACGTACTGTTTCCAGAACATGCGGAAGCGTTCAGGGACGCTGAACGTACGCCCCATCAGTATAAGAAATTGGCCGAACATTGTCAGCCACCGATGCAGAATCTTTATCATATCGCCTGCAAAGATACGAATAAGCGAGCAAAGAACCAAAGGAAAACGAGTTTTTCTTTGTTCTTTCGAGCGAGAGTATCTTCTCGCGAAGCGAAAAGGTAGTGCAAATCGAGCGAAATACCAAATAAATTTGGATTTTTCATCGGAAAGTGCTACCTTTGCAGTCATTATGATGATGAAACGCAATCTTTTATGGGCATTCTTGGGCCTTGCAGTATCAGTCCAAGCACAACACGTTTACGAACTGACGGCTCCTGACCTGCCGCGGGCGATCAAGAACGGACACCTGAAAATGGGTGGTGCGAATCCGCAGGGCGAGCGCATCGACGTAAACAGCTTCTACGTGACCATCGGCGGACGACCGGTCATTCCCGTCATGGGTGAATTTCATTTTTCGCGCTATCCTGCAGACCAGTGGGAAGAGGAAATCCTGAAGATAAAGGCGGGTGGCGTGACGGTCATTCCCACATATGTGTTCTGGAACCTGCATGAAGAACGCGAGGGTGAATTCCACTGGGACGGACAGCTCGACCTGCGCCGCTTCCTGCAACTCTGCCACAAGCACCAGATGCAAGTCATCATCCGCATTGGTCCGTTCTGTCACGGCGAGATACGCAGTGGTGGATTCCCCGACTGGATTTTTGCCAAGACGCTGGAAGTGCGCTCCGACGATCCTGAGTATCTGAAATATGTCCGTCGGCTCTATGGCGAGATAGCGCGACAGATGCAAGGACTGTATTATAAGGATGGCGGCCCCGTCATCGGTTGTCAGATAGAAAACGAGATGCAACACTCGGCAGCACCCTGGGCCATCTGCTATCCAAAAGAGCCCAAGGATAACACTGCCGCCAGCTATAATGCCGCTGAGGCCAGCATCGGCGTGGCCCAGCAGACGCGAAAGGCCACACGCGCTGAGGTTGGCGAACAACACATGCGCACGCTGAAAAAGATAGCCGAAGAGGCTGGCATCATCACACCGCTATATACCGCGACGGGATGGGGCAATGCGGCCATCATTCCCGACGAGACCATTCCTGTGACAGCGGCTTACACCTATGCCACATGGACGAAACCTCAGCAGTCGCCGTTCCTGTTGTTTAAGGATATGCAAGGCACGCCCGACTATTCCCCTGTGCGCTACCAGCCTACGGACTATCCCTCGTTTGCGGCAGAGATGGGCGCAGGCATCCAGATGACCTACGACCGTCGCCCCTATTGCTATGCCTCGACCGCTGAGGCAATGATGGTGCGCTGCCTGGGCGGTGGCTCCAACGGCATTGGCTATTACATGTATCACGGTGGTTCGACCCCGAAGATGCAAGGAGGCACGGGATTCTTCTCCGACGAGCCGATGGGTGTGCCTAAAATCAGTTACGACTTCCAGGCTCCTTTGGGCGAGTTTGGACTGGAAAAACCCGTTTATCGCCATCTGCGACTGATTCATCTGTTCCTCAACGACTTCGGCGACCGTCTGGCACCGATGCAGACCGTGCTGCCTGACGGCTATGACAAGATGACGCCCGACAATCGCGACGACCTGCGCTTCTGCGCCCGAATGGCTCTTGCTCCTCAGTCCTCAGCCTCCAGCCCGCTGACGTCTGGTTTCCTTTTCATGATCAACGCGCAGGACCACGACACCCTGCGTCACGACCAGTCAGGCCTGCAAATAACATTAAACCTGAACGCTGAAACATTGCGCGTTCCTACCAACGGCACCTTTACGCTGCCCAAGGACCAAAGCATGATTCTGCCCTTCAATTTCGATATGGACGGCGCCCTGCTAAAGTACGCCACCGCCCAGTTGCTAATGAAGATTGAAGACGGCAACAGTGACCACTATTTCTTCTTCACACCTGAGGGAATGACGACGGAATATCTCTTCGACCCCGCGACGGTAAAGGGTAAGCATGCGTTCAAACCCCAGCCCGGACTCAAGAGCACGTTTACGGTCAAGACCAAGACAGGCAAGACGGTCAAGGTGACGACGCTGACCCGTCAACAGGCGCTGAATGCCGCGAAGGTGAATGGTCGCCTGCTCATTACCGAGACCACCGTACTGCCTCGCGAGGATGGTGCGGACCTGCTCGCGCTGGGCAAGAACACCGTCATCTATGTGCTTTATCCCTCTCTTCAGGGCTTCAAGGAACAGACCCTTACTGTCGACCCTGTCACTCCGCAGTTCGAGGTAAAAAAGGCCGGTCCGCGCCGCATGAGCGTGAGATTGAATAGCCCATCGTCAAATAGTCAAATACAAGAGTTTTTCCTCCGCATCAACTATGTCGGCGACGTAGCGATGGCCTTTATGAACGACCAGCTCGTGCAGGACCACTTCTATTATGGCGACCCGTGGATCATCGGTTTGAAGCGTTATGAGGACGACCTGAAGACCAATCCTCTGACCTTCTATTTCCGTCCTATCCGCTCCATCGTTCCCTATCTGGGCGATTTGCGTGCCGAATCGGTTCCCGACTTCACGAACGGTTCCGTCATCGACATCAAAGCCGTCGACGTCATCCCCGAATACAAGTTTACATTGAAATTTGACATATGAATACCATTTTCATCGTTTTACCGATACTGACGCTGCTGATGTTCGACCTGGGACTCGCACTGCGTCCTGCCGATTTCCGCCTGCTCGTAGAACGTCCGAAGGCCGTGTTCGTCGGACTGACGGGTCAGATTCTGCTCTTGCCCCTTATTGCGTGGGCGGTGGCCAGCGGTTTCCGCCTGGAGCCCTTGTTCTTTCTGGGTGTGATGCTCATCGCGTGCAGCCCGGGTGGCAGTTCCAGCAATGTCTTCTCCATGTTGGCTGGTGGCGACGTGGCGCTATCGGTATCGCTGACGGCCTTTAGCAGTGTCATCACGTTGTTTACAGGTCCGCTGGTTATGGACTTCGCCACCGAGTTCGTAGGAACGGAGATGAGTGGCATCCATCTTCCCGTAGGCAATCTGTTGGTACAGAACATCGTGCTGATGGCGGTACCCATCGCCATCGGTCTCGCCATCGCCGTGCGCAACGAGAAACTGGCGGAACGCATGCATAACGTGCTGAAACGCCTCGCCTTCCCCTGTCTCATCCTGTTGGCAACGGTGTTTTTCATCCAAAACCGCGACATTATCATCCGCGAATTTCCCCAGCTCGGACTCTCTGTCACCGTCCTCATCCTCTTGTCGATGGGCGGAGGCGTCCTGCTCTCGTGGCTTATGCGTCTCAACGGCCGCGAACAGCGCACTATAATTATAGAAATAGGTATGCAGAATGCCGCGCAGGCCATTACCGTCGCCAGCAGTCCCTTCGTTTTCAACAACGACGTGATGGCCATCCCCGCCATTATCTACGCGCTGATGATGAACGTCGTCCTGCTGACCTATGTCGCCATTCAACGCGGCAGGTAAAGTGGCGGGCGTCTCGTCATTTAAAGGTGTACTCAGTGTAGCTGTCGCTGCGGGCGTTCATGCGCAGGCGCTTGATGGCCGACGACTTGCTATCAACGACGAGGACGAAAGAGGTGAACATCTGGCGCTTCTTACCCGAGGGGGTAATGGTGATAGTTTGCTCGCTGCCCTTGCTGGTTACCTTGATGTCATCGCCAGCAGGGATGGGCTGGTGGTTGATGACGGCTTTCAGCACGGCGTGGAAGTCAGCAAACAACGGATTCTTGCGACTGTCGGTAACGTGTTTTTTACCTTTCTGGGTCATGGTGAACTGGGTGCCGTCCATCAGTAGTTGGTCGCGTCCGCCATCGGTAGTGATGCTGATGTAGTCGGGTTTGCGGATGGTCGCTTCGCCAGTGGTTACGACGTCGGTCTTGACAGCCTTCGTGTGGCTGACCTTGGTAACGGGTGTCTGTGCGTTGGCATAACATGTCAACATGCAGAACAGAATTGTCAATATGGTTATTTTCATAATTCTTAACTCTTAACTCATAACTTATGTGTACAGTCCTCCGTTGATGGATACGACATTGCCCGTGATGTAACCCGCATTGGGTGAGACGAGGAAAGCCACCAAGTCGGCAACCTCCTCAGGGGTGCCGAAGCGGTTGGCAGGGATGGTTTTCTTCAGTGCAGCCTCGTCGAGTCCTTCGGTCATATCGGTCTTGATGAATCCCGGGGCTACGGCATTGACGGTGATGCCTCGACGTGCCACCTCCTGAGCCAAGGCCTTGGTAGCAGCAATGATACCCCCCTTGGCTGCCGAGTAGTTGGTCTGACCAGGCAGTCCTTTCAGTCCGCTGACGCTGGCCATGTTGACGATGCGCCCGAACTTATGGAGCTGCATGGCAGGCAGCAGTGGCTGGGTGACATTGAAGAATCCCGACAACGTGATGTCCAGCACGCGATGCCAGTCATCCTCAGGCATCAGCGCCATCACATTGTCGCGACGGATGCCAGCATTGTTGATGATGACTTCAATATACTCCTCAGGATGGCGCTGCTGCCAGTCGCTGAGAGCCGCACGCGTCTGTTCGACATTGCTGACGTCGAAAGGCAGCAACTCACCGTTTCCACCAGTCATCTCCAGCGTCTTCTGGGCTTCTCCCCCGTTGCTGGCATAGTTGATGATGACTTGATAGCCCTCCTGGGCCAGTTTGACGCAGATGGCTCGTCCGATTCCTCGGCTGCCACCGGTTACTAATGCATACTTATTCATATTCTTAACTCTTAACTTCTTCCAGTGTTTTGAATGCGGTCATGGTGACCCCCTCCAGTCCGTGCAGCACCAGACTCTGGCCTGTCAGGAAGAGGTTGGGTACAGGTGTCTTAGGCGACAGCATGGTAATCAGCGGCTGGCGACAGTCTTTCCTGATGCCAAAGGCCGAGCCGCAGGGCGACAGCGTATAGTCGCGCCACGTCAGCGGTGTACTGGTGTAACATGTCTCCACCATATCGCGCAGGTCAGGGATAACCTTCTCTGCCAGACGGATGCAGTCGTCGGCCATTCGCTGCTTTTGCTGTTCATATTTTTCGTCACGACGTCCTACGACAGTGTTCTCCCAGTGTTTGCAAAGCGTCCAGGGCATAGGTGTCAACAGGTCTATCTGACGTGCATAGTCTCCGTTCTCTGGCACGCGGCAACTCACCATCACGCCACCCACGCCACCAATATCCTCGTGGAATGTCCACACATTCGCCTTTCTAAAGACGTACTTGTTGTGGTTGAAATAAGGCAGTGTATCGGGCTTCAACACCAACGAGGCCGTAAATATTCCAAAGGTATTCTCCAGCGCATTGATGCGACGACGGAAGATGCCCTTCAGCGCATATGTGTCCTTCAGCCATCCGAACGTCAGTTGCGGATGTACGTCGCTGATGAATACACGTCCTTCGTAGATCTTGCCGTCAGGACATTTTGCCGCCACAATCCTGCCGCCCTGCTCCATGAGTTCTTTTACTTCTGCACGGCAGACGACGTCGCCTCCAAAGGCTTTGATGTCGTTTACAAGCGACTCGACAATCATGTTGCCGCCGCCCTTGAGGCGCCAACTGCTCTGGACGTAACTGCTCATGGAATGGGCAAAGTTGAATAGCGGCAGCGACTCCCGCCTCAGTTCCATCTTCATAGCCGTAGCCGAGAGCACATTGACGAGCAGCGGGTCGCGGAACAGCGACGACAGCCAGTCGTAGGCATTCACCTCGACCGCTTCCTCCATCGGCGGCAGGTGGCGAAGCATATCGACATACTTTTTCAGGGCGGTCTTCTCCCGAGGAAAATACTCACTCAGCGTACTGGCAAAGCGGTCGAAGCCCTCACACAGCGGGAAAGTTTGACGGCCAATCGTCACGCGGTCAAAGCCGTCGGCATCCAGCCGCACCCAGGGCAGGCGCATCAGTCCCAACTGTTCGAAAGCTTCATGTAGTGATTGTCCCTGCGCCAGTCCGCCCACATAGTGCAGACCCGTATCAAACTCAAAATCACCCCTGCGATAGCTCTGGAGGCATCCCCCTGACTGCGCCTGGCGTTCGAGCACCAGTACGCTACGACCCAACTGTGCCAGTTGTCTGGCACAAATCAGTCCGCCGAGACCGCTTCCTATGATGACCACATCGTATTTCATTTCTTCTGTCGGTTAAGCCATCGATAGACGGCGGGTTGTAATACGTATGATAAAATGACAGCCGAAAGTAGACCTACGAGCGTTGAGAAGCCAACACTACGGATAGCGGGATGAGCAGCCAGAAGCATACTGCTGACAGTCGTAATCAGCGTGACGGCACTAAGCAGGATGGCCGTCTTGTGTGATGTGAGCAGTGAGAAGTGAGCGTCGGGAAGTTTCCCTTCTCCCAAAAGCCCAGTCATCACGAAGATGCTGTAGTCGACACCAATACCGAAAATAAAAGTGGAGATGATGATGCTAATGAGATTGAAGCGCACGTCGAACAGTACCATAGCTCCCAGCACGATGAGCCAACTGAGCAGGATGGGCATAAAGGTGAGCAGTGCATACTTCAGATTGAAGTGGAAACTCAAAAGCAATACCACGAATACAAACAGCATAGAAATCCATTGCAACACATTGAAGTCGTCGTTCATCTGGAGTAGCGTGTCGGTGGTATAATAATAGGTGTCGAGCACCAATAGGTTGGGGTCGCTGGCAATGGCGTCGCAGATGCGGATATAGTCACTCTCACTACTGCGTACAGAGTCGTTGGCACAGCGCACGGAGGTGAAACAAAGATAGTCGCCGCCGTACGACTGCTCCATCAGCGTCGACTGATAGCCGGCAGGTATCAGTCCTGCGGCATAGAGCGAATCGGGCTCGTAGTCGCGCGCGGCCATCTCGAAGAAGGTGTCGAAGGCTTCTGCGTTGAGGTCGGCGGCCGGGGCCGTCTGTGCTATCAGCGAGCGCACTTTGCCGAGACGGTCTGGTGTCCAGTAGTTCTTCCAGGCATTGATACGCTGCTGCTGCACCTGCATGGGTACGAACACCTGATTGGTATGGGTGTAGTCCTTCACCAGTCCGAGTTGTTGCAGGGAGTCGAGTTTACTGTCGAGGACGGCGAAATGTTCGATAGCCTCCTCCATCGTTTTGCCCTGACTGGCAAAATACTTGGTTTTGTCGCCTGTATAGGTCTTGCTGCGCAGCAATTCTTCGGAGTATTCTGTCATATCGTCCAGATAGCCCAGATTGTGCATGTCAGCATCGAAACGTATACCGCCCACGAAATAAGCACCGACGCCAATGACAATGACTAAGACGACTACCGCCAGCAAGGGTTTGTTGCGGTCGAAGGGATAGTTGTTGACGGCTTCGATGAAGGCAGGGAAACCCCTTACCTCCGACCTTTGACCTTCGACCTTCGACCTTTGACCTTTGACCTCCAACATCTGTGGCAGATAAACCAATGAGAACAGCGTTGTGCCGAGGATGGCAAAGGCAGCGAACAGTCCGAAGTCCTGCAACAGGGCGGTATTGATGAAGATGAGTCCAGCGAAGGAACCGATAGTGGTGATACAGCCCAGCAAGACGGGCTTTACCTGGTCGCGCAACATCTGCTCGCCATCGTCTACGTACTGATGATGGGTCAGAATATGGAGTACGTAACTCAGGGCGACACCCAGCACCACACCGCCGATGCCCAAGGCCAGCAACGAGAATTCCCCTTTCAGCCAATACATAATCGACAGTCCGAAGAGGGTACCGAAAACGACAGGCAGAAGGAGCAGAGGAATGGTATCCCAACGGCGGAAACAGAAAAGCAGGAACAGCAATACCAAGACGAGTGCCCCTGCAATGGTCGTCGTCAGGTCGCGCTTGATGGTTGAGGAGTTGTAATAACCGCTGGCAGGCGTGCCGTGATAGGTAATGCGTATATCAGGATAGGTCGTAGCAAACTGCGTGATCAGCGTGTTCAACTGTTCAAAGAGCGCAGAGCCCTGTCCCGTGTTGGTCGATGAGAAACGCGGGGTGATGAAGGCAATGCATACGGTAGAGTCGGGCACAAAGAAGTGATTGTCTATCGTACGATAGCTGCCGGCACTCAACAATGGCGCCATTTGCTCAGCCAGTATGTTGCGCATGCCCAGCGGGTCCATCTCAATCAGTTCCGGGAACATCTCTCCTACCTCACTCTGCAGGTCGGCGTGGTTTTGATGCATCTGTTGGGCGAAATGGTCACGAGTCAGTAGCGAGTCAAAGCGTGCATAGGCCGCTGTGTCGATATAAGCAGGGAGGTGGTTGCTCAGATAATCGATGGCATCGGGGAGCAGTTCTTCGTCCAGAGAGTAGAAAACATCACCGATGACCGAATCCTTGTCCAATGCCAGCAAGGAATCCACGAAAGCGTCGCAGGTTTCCGTCAGTTTGCTGACATCCGCCGTGCCTCTGCTCTCGAACAACAAAAACGTCTTATCCTTGATTTTCAGGTCGGCAAAGGCCAGCTTGGTTGTACCGTCCTCATTCTTCGACGACGGCATCAGTTTGTTGATATCCTCCTCCAGATGCAGCTGTGCGGCAAAATAACCAAAGAAAGCAAACAGCGCAACCATCGAAAGCCAGCAGATTGGTCGGTGGTTGCGGAGATAGTGATATATGTGGATGAAGAAATCCGTCATTACTGCACAAATATCTTTAGTTGTGCTTTGGCTATCAGCTCCTTACCGATGCGGCTCTCACCCGTGGCAATAGTGACATTGCCGAAAATAAGTGCGAATTCGATGGAGGTACACACCTTTTCGTCTGATTGGGGACGGCGCTGACATTCGAAGCGCTTCACCTCACCGATGAGTCCGACGGGCGGACATTCCTGTCCCAAAGCCAAACTTCCCATCAATGCCGAGCACGACTGGGCGATATGCTCTATCAACCCTGTCTCCGACATGGTGCCGTCGGGCAACATGAAATAATTGCCAGAGCGGACGGTAATGGCGGTGACGGCATGCGTGTCGTCACTCGTCTCAATCTCGTCCACCATGATGAATGGCTCGCGCTGAGGAATCAGCCGTTTGATTTCTTCACCCTGAAACCTCATGCGGGCATGTGCTGCTCAATGTAGTCGTACAAGTCGTTGAACGACTGTATCTGGTGCAGTTCGTTCACGGGGATGGTAATCTTGTAGTTGGCCTGCAACAGCGCAACCATGTCTACCAGACTCAGACTGTCAAGCATCAGTGTCTCCTTGACGTTAGCCTCGGGAGTGATGTCCGTTACTTCTACTTCAAACTCGTTGGCGAGCAGCTCGTTAACCTGCTCAATAATCTCATTTCTTGTCATTGTTTTTTACCTTTATAAGTTTTTTACGATTAGTGTCGAATTGGTTCCTCCGAAGCCGAAGGAGTTGCTTAGGAACTGGTCGAAGCCAATCTCCTTGGTCTCGCCCAGCACATTGATACAGCTGGTCTCATCGTCGGGATGCTCGAAATTCACGTTGCCGGCAATGAAACCGTTCTTCATCATCAGCATCGAATAGATAATCTCCGATGCACCTGCCATCCACATCTCGTGACCCGTCTGACTCTTCGTCGAAGTAACAGGCACATTACACTCGCCAAAGAATTGAGCGATGGCCTGAGCCTCACGGGCGTCACCAATCTTCGTCGAGGTAGCATGTGCGTTCACATAGCCAATCTCTTTCGGACTGACGCCGGCATCCTTCAGACAGAGCTCCAGCGAACGTGCAGGACCGGCCACATTGGGTGTCGAGATATGGTCGCCATTGCCCGAGAATCCCCAGCCTACGATTTCTGCCAGGATGGGAGCACCACGACGTACGGCACTCTCGTAACTCTCCAGTATCACCGTTGCAGCACCGCCGCCAGGTACCAGTCCGTTGCGGTCGCGGTCGAAGGGACGGCTGGCTTTGGTGGCGTCGTTGTCGTCGCGCAAGGCAAACGACTGGATGCCGTCGAACGAGGCCACACCATACATATTAGTCTCCTGCGCACCGCCACAGACCACACACTCCTGCAGACCATTGCGGATGAGCAGCGCACCAAGTCCTATCGACTGTGAACCGCTGGCACAAGCCGCCGAGGCTGTCAGGTTGATACCCTTCAGATGGAACAGACAAGCCAGATTCATCGTCACCGTCGAGTTCATCGACTGGAAGATGGCACCACTGCCACAAGCGGCCGTCGAACCCAGGTTGCGGAACTTGTCGAGGGCTACCATCGTAGCCTCAGCCACAGAGTCGTTGCCATAGATGATGCCCACCTCATGGCTGTCGATATAATCCATATCCATGCGGGCAGCCTCCAGGGCGTCCTTCGTGGCCATATAGGCATACTGCGCCTCCTCGGGCATAAACTGTCGCTGGTTGCGACCGATAAACGGCTTCAAGTCAGGTCGTGGCACGTTGGCTGTAAACGGTGAGCGGAAACCTGCATCCACACGTTCCTGACTCAGCACGATACCACTCTTTCCTTCGTACAGGGACTGGCGCACCTCGTCGAGCGTTACACCCAGGCACGACCATATTCCCATTCCTGTTATTACTACTCTATTCATTTTATTAATTATCAATTATCCATTATCAGTTACATACAAAGTGCGCCTATAGCACCTGCGGCGCTTCACAACCTCCGGGTGCAGCGGCTTCCATTGCGACAGTTCACGCACGTTGTCCTCCAGCTGCGGACCTGTCTCAGCCCAGCGGAACCCATACTTATTATAAATAGGTATCAGGTCTTCGAAGAACATCGCGTTCACACCATAGCCCTGCAGGTCGGGGCGCACCGCTATCAGCAGCATCTCGGCATTGTCCTCACGCTTCCACTTCAGCGCCTTCAGCAGGTGATACCAGCCCGTTGGCCACAGACGGCCATTGGCCTTGCGTATAGCCTGCGAAAGACTGCCCATCGTGATAGCCACACCCACCACGTTGTCTTTTTCATCCACGATGACAGGTATCAGCTGTTTGTCAATCACCGGCAGATATTTGTGCAAGAATAGATTGACCTGCTCGTCAGAGAGTTTGCTAAAACCGAACAACGGCTCGTAGGCCTCGTTCAACAAGTCGAAACACTTCTTGCCATAGCCCTTGTGGTAAACCATGTCGTCAGTCACCTTGATGACCCTCAACCCCATCTGCTCCCTGCAGTACTGGGCTACACGCTGGTATCGGGCGGGAATCACCTTTGGCACATTGATGCGAATCTGCACCCAGTCCACCTCTTTCTCCAGCCCCAACGCCTCCATGTGGCGAGGATAGTAGTCCGGGTTATAAATGGTATTCACAGATCCCGTCAAGTGGAAGTCCTCGACGAGCATTCCTTCCTTGTCGAAGTCGGTAATGCCTAGTGGACCCTGTAGCGTGTCCATACCTTGCGCTGCACCCCATTGGCTGACAGCATCAATCAGCGCACGGCTGACCTCCAGGTCGTCAATGAATTCTATCATCGAGAATCGCACGTTTTTGGTGCCCCAGCGCTCGTTGGCTTTCTTGTTGATGATGCCCACGATACGTCCGACGGGAACATTGTCACGATAAGCCACAAACTGCTGGATGGTCGAAAACTTCATGCCGGGGTTTTTCCTGGGGTCAAAGAGACTCTTCACCTCACTATCCAAGTCCGGCACATACTGCTCCATGCCATCATAAACAAGCCTTGTCATGCTGACAAAGTCCTGCATCTGGCGTTTGGTTTCGACCTTTATGACCGTTGGTTTCTCCATCTTCTCTCTTGTTTCAGCCTGCAAAAGTAAGCAATTTTCGACGAAAACGGAAATAAATTACGTTTAATTTTGTTTTTTCCTTCGCTAATTCGTACCTTTGTGGCTCCTTAACAGCATTTTTGCAGCACAATGGCCATTAAATATACTCATAAGGAAGAGCTTTGGAATGCGTGGAGCCACGCAGGAGGCATCGTGATGGGAGCGGCTTTCGGAGCCGTGTTCCTGTGGATGGCGTTCCGAGGGGAGAACCCCTGGGCGCGACTGGGCGTCTGTCTCTACCTCTTTGGCATGTTGGCCAGCTATGTCACCTCTACCGTCTACCACACCCTACTACGCCGTTCGCCGTGGAAGGAACGGTGGCGCCATTGGGACCATGCCGCCATCTACTGGCACATTGCAGGCTCCTACTCACCATTGACGCTTATCGCCCTGTTGAACGCCAATACACAATTCTCCATTCTCAACGTTCAACTCTCCCTTAACTGGGGCTGGGGACTGTTCATATTCGTATGGGCATGTGCCATCGTAGGTACCGTCATCAGCTTTGTCCACCTCAAAGAACACTCCAACATCGAGACATTTTGCTTCATCGGCATGGGCTTGAGCGTCCTCGTGGCCTTCAAACCCCTCATCGACTCCGTATCGACAGCCGCCTTCGTATGGATTGTCGCCGAAGGTGTGTGTTACATTACGGGAGCCGTCTTCTATTCGTTCAACCGTCGCCGCTACATGCACTCCGTGTTCCACTTCTTCGTGCTTGCCGGCTCGCTGTGCCACATCATCGCCGTCTGGGACGTCCTGATGGAGTATCTCTAACCAGCAAACGCCGTCTGCCGTGACGATTTGTAACGGAATGACAGTATTTGGGTGTAAAATGCTACCAAAACGGAAGTAAAAGTGTTTATAAACCTTACAAATTGTTATTTTGCTATATTTTTAACAATCAAACTGTAAGCAGAATAACGGCTGTTTTTGCAGAATGTATTACTTTTGCCGAGAAATTTGGCGAGACTTATAGATATATAGAATAAAATTATGAAGACTTTGAAGGTAAAAAAACGTTGGATCATACTGATGACGGCAATGACACTGATAGCCGTCGCAGGGCTGGCGGTGGGAGAACCGTCGTTTGAGTGTGACTGGTCGGTGATTTCTGCTGCCGACGTGGCGTGGCTGATTACGGCCACGATTTTCGTGTTGATGATGACACCCGGACTGTCGTTCTTCTATGGTGGCATGGTGGGTGCGAAAAATGTGATTTCGACGATGTTGCAGTCGTTCATCGCCATGGGACTGATATCGGTGCTGTGGGTGGTAGTCGGCTTCTCGCTGTGTTTTGGCGACGACATCGGCGGTGTGATTGGTAACCCGCTGACATTCTTGATGTTCCACGGTGTGGGCGGTGCAGTGTATACCACGCCCGCGGGTAATATATTAGGTGGTGCGACCATTCCACTGGCATTGTTTGCGCTGTTCCAGATGAAGTTCGCCATTATCACACCGTCGCTGATTACGGGTTCGTTCGCCGAGCGCGTGAGGTTCTCGGCCTACATGTTCTTCATGATGTTCTTTTTCTTCATCATCTACTGTCCGCTGGCACACATGACGTGGCACCCCGAGGGATTGTTCATGAAGTGGGGCGTCATCGACTTCGCAGGCGGTATCGTGGTACATGCATCGAGCGGCGTGGCGGCTTTGGCAGGTGCTATCTATCTGGGACGGCGCAAGGCTGAGACCCGTAAGAGTGAGCCGGCCAACATCCCCTTTGTACTTCTGGGAGCCGCCATGCTATGGCTCGGTTGGTTCGGTTTCAATGCAGGCTCGTCGCTGCATGCCGACGGACAAGCCATCAAGGCATTCCTGAATACGAACACGGCGTCGGCAACGGCCATGATGACATGGATATTCTTCGACTGCCTGCGTGGCAGAAAGCCGTCGGCCATGGGTGCGGCAGTGGGTTGCGTGGTTGGTCTAGTGGCCATCACGCCCTCGGCAGGCTACGTCACCGTAGGGCAGAGCATCTTTATCGCGTTCGTCATCACGCTGATCTGTAACGTCGCCGTCTATTGGCGTTCGCGCAGCAGCATCGACGACGCCCTCGATGTGTTCCCGACGCACGGCACTGGCGGTATCTTCGGCACCGTGCTGACAGGTATTTTTATTCAGGAAGGCCTCATTGCAGGTACATGGGACGGTTTTGTGATTTTCCTCTATCATCTGCTGGCCATCGTCATCGTGTTCATCTACACCTTCGTCATGAGCTGGCTGGGCTATAAGCTTATCGACAGTCTCATCCCCATGCGCGTGTCGGCATTCAGTGAAAAGGTCGGTCTCGACTTCTCGCAGCACGACGAGCACTACGGCCTGGCGCATATCGGCGAAAGGGAACTCGCTGAATACGAAGAGCATATCCGAGAAAAGAACAAATAAACTTATCAAAAAACGAGACACAAGAAAAAGAGCCAGACGTTTGTCTGACTCTTTTCTTTTGCGGTGCTCCTGCTTGCGCTTCAGGATGGGCTTGAACCAACGACCCCCTGATTAACAGTCAGGTGCTCTAACCAACTGAGCTACTGAAGCAGATTTTGTTGCTTTCAAGAGCACCTTTTGCTGATTGCGGGTGCAAAGGTACGTCAAAAATCTGAATCGTGCAAATTTTTTGGCGAAAAATTTTATAGATTGCGTTATTTTTTGTACTTTTGCCCCGAAATACAAGGAAAAAGATGATGAAACGATACATGATACTGTTGCTCGGCGCGTGTCTGATGGCACTGCCGACGAATGCCCAGGAAGTGAAGAATCACAACCTTGAGGTGGCGAAGAATCTGGAGATATTCAATGCACTGTACAAGAATCTGGACTTGATGTACGTCGATACGCTGGACGCCAACAAGGTGGTGACGGCGGGCATTGACGCCATGCTGAATTCGCTGGACCCGTATACGGAATACTATCCCGAGGAGCGTCAGAAGGAGCTGAAGCAGATGCTGACCGGCAAGTATGCAGGCATCGGAGCGTTGATACGCTACCATCAGAAGTTGAAGCGGTGCGTCATTGACGAGCCCTACGAAGGAATGCCGTCCGCGGAGGTGGGATTGAAGAAGGGTGACATCATCCTTCAGATAGACGACACGGTGATGACAGACAAGGACACGCGCTACGTGAGCAGTCATCTGAGAGGCGAGCCGGGTACGACGTTCGTGCTGAAGATAGAGCGTCCGTCGACGGGTAAGAAGATGACGTTTAAGATAACCCGCCAGAACATCAAGATGCCAGAGATTACGTGGTACGGCATGTTGGACAACGGCATCGGATATATCAATCTGAACACCTTTACCGGTGAGCCCGCGAAACCCATGCGTCTGGCGTTTGTCGACCTGAAGAAGCAAGGGGCACAGAAGTTGATTCTCGACCTTCGCGGCAATGGCGGCGGTTCGCTGCCGGAGTGTGTCGACATTCTGAGCATGTGGTTGCCGAAGGGTCAGCAGATTGTAGAGACGAAGGGTAAGCTGAAGCGTGCCAACGACGTCTACAAGACCCGCTTCGAGCCTATCGACACGGTGATGCCGATCATTGTGCTGGTGAATCAGGAGACGGCGTCGGCATCGGAGATTACCAGCGGTGCGCTGCAGGATTTGAAACGTGGTATATTAATAGGTACGCGCACGTACGGAAAAGGCTTGGTACAGCGTCCCAACATTGAACTGCCGTATAATGCCAACCTGAAGCTGACCACGTCGCGCTACTATCTGCCCAGCGGTCGCGGCATCGACATGAAGGAAGGCTTGAAGCCTGACATCGAGGTGAAGCCCGACACGATGGCCAACATCACACTCTATCTGGACCGCCTGGACTCGACGGAGGTGGCGTTTGACTACGTGACGGAATATATTGCCAAGCACCCCACCATCGCTGCCGCCAAGGACTTCCACCTGATGGATGCCGACTATGAGGACTTCAAACAGCGTGTCATCAAGGCAGGATTCACCTACGACCAGCTGAGCAAGAAGCAGATGGGCGAGTTGGAGAAGGCCATGAAGTTTGAGGGCTACATGGACGATGCGAAGGCTGAATTCGAGGCATTGAAGGCGAAGATAGATCACCACGACGTAGCTCGCGACCTGGACAAGAACCGTCAGGAGATCCAGCAGATGATAGAGCAGGACATCGTATCGGCCTACTACTATCAGGGCGGGCAGTTGCAAATCGGTCTGCGCAACGACAAAGCCCTACAGGAAGCCGAGCGTATTCTGACCACCGAGGGCGAATACGCACGGATTCTGAACGGCGAAAAGGCGGAATAATCCCTTTTGCTATCTCTTTATAATAACGATTTTTACGGAACGAGGATTTTCATCAGCTCCTTCATACCTTCGGAGGCGCCCTTCTGGATTTGTGTCACGTTGCTACCTGCACTGATGGGGTTGGGGTCGATGAGATAGACGGGAACGCCCGGACGCACGTAATGGATGAGTCCTGCGGCAGGATAGACGTTGAGCGACGTGCCGATGATGATGAAGATATCGGCCTCCTGAGCCTCCTCGGCAGCAGCAGAAATCATAGGAACAGCCTCGCCAAAGAACACGATGAACGGACGCAGCAGCGAGCCGTCGCCAGCCTTCGTGCCAGGGGTGACCTCGCAATTGTCAGGTGTCAGCAGTTGCTGATAGCGCGGGTCGTCAGGGTCGTTGCTGGAACAGACCTTCATCAGTTCACCATGCAGATGGATGACCTTCGAGGAACCAGCCTGCTCGTGCAGGTTGTCGACATTCTGGGTCACCACCGTCACATTGTAATGTTTCTCTAATTCAGCCACCAGCTTATGGCCCTCGTTAGGCTTCACACCCCAGCATTTCTTGCGGAGCATGTTGTAGAAATTAGTCACCAATGTGGGGTCGTTGAGCCATCCCTCGTGGGTAGCAACCTTCTGAACGGGATATTCCTCCCACAATCCGTCAGCATCGCGGAAAGTCTTCAGTCCACTCTCCACCGACATGCCTGCACCTGTCAAAATTACTATCTTTTTCATAAGCAAAGTATTAAGAATGCACAAAATTAGTAATTTTTCTCGAATAATCGCAAATAATTCACGAAATATTTGTAACTTTGCAGCCGTTTTTTAAGAATACACATTATTAATATAGAGAAAAGACATGGATAAAGTAAGTTATGCGTTGGGTCTCGGCATCGGTCAGCAGCTGGCACAGATGGGAGCCTCGGAACTGAATATTGACGATTTTGCACAGGCCATCAAGGACGTGATTGCCGGCAACGAACTGAAGGTAAAGCACCAGGATGCCCAGAAGATTGTGCAGGAATTCTTTGCCGCCCAGGAGCAGAAAATCAACCAGCAGCGTCAGGAAGCCGGTAAGGCACATAAGGAGGCTGGTGAGAAATATCTGGCTGAGAATGCCAAGAAGGACGGCGTCATTACCCTGCCCTCTGGCCTGCAGTATCAGGTGCTGAAGGAAGGCAACGGCAAGAAGCCCTCAGCCAAGGACAGCGTGAAGTGCCACTACGAAGGTTTCCTCATCGACGGTACCGTCTTCGACTCCAGCGTTCAGCGTGGCGAGCCCGCCGTATTCGGACTGCAGCAGGTTATTGCCGGATGGACGGAAGGTCTGCAGTTGATGCAGGAAGGTGCGAAGTATCGTTTCTTCATCCCCTATCGTCTGGCTTACGGCGAGGGTGGTGCAGGTGCAAGCATTCCTCCCTTCGCAGCACTCATATTTGATGTGGAATTGATTGAAGTAATGTAATTTTATATTTTAAAAACAATGAAAAAGTTTACTTTTGCTGCTTTTGCAGCTGTTTCTGCCGTCATGATGTTTGCATGCGGCAATGGCACTCCTAAGGCAAACCTGAAGAGTGACGTAGACACCGTTAGCTATGCTATCGGAATGGCTCAGACTCAGGGTCTGAAGGATTATCTCGTTGGTCGTCTGGGCGTTGACACCGCTTATATGGACGAGTTCATCAAGGGTCTGAACGAAGGCGCTAACGCCGGTGATGACAAGAAGAAGGCTGCTTACTATGCTGGTATCCAGATTGGTCAGCAGATCAGCAACCAGATGGTAAAGGGTATCAACCACGAGCTGTTTGGTGAGGATTCTACCAAGACCATTTCTCTGAAGAATTTCATGGCTGGCTTCGTTGCCGGTACTACTGGCAAGGGTGGTCTGATGACTGTTGACTCTGCCGCTCAGGTAGCTCAGGAGATGATGCGTGCCATCAAGGCCAAGAATATGGAAAAGGAGTTCGGTCCCAACAAGGAGGCCGGTGAGAAGTTCCTTGCTGAGAATGCCAAGAAAGAGGGCGTGAAGGTTCTGCCCAGCGGCGTTCAGTACAAGGTCATCAAGGAGGGTACTGGTGCAATGCCTAAGGACACCTCTATGGTGAAGGTTCACTACGAGGGTAAGACCATCGACGGTAAGGTGTTCGACAGCTCTTACACCCGCAATCAGCCTGCTGACTTCCGCGCTAATCAGGTCATCAAGGGTTGGACCGACGCACTGGTTCACATGCCCGCAGGATCTATCTGGGAGGTTTACATTCCTCAGGAGCTGGCTTACGGCGAGCGTCAGCAGGGTGCTGACATCAAGCCTTTCTCTATGCTGATCTTCAAGATTGAACTGCTCGAAGTAGACGGTAAGAAGTAAATAATGCAGGAGACAAGACAGAACAAAATAGCGCGTCTGCTTCAGAAGGAACTGAGTGTTATCTTCCAGGAGCAGACGCGCTCCTTACATGGAGTGATGGTCAGCGTGACGAGGGTCAAGATCAGTCCTGACCTCAGCGTCTGTACGGCCTATCTCAGCATCTTCCCTTCCGAGAAGAGCGAGGAAATGATTAAGAATATCACGAAGAACGACAAGCAGATTCGCTACGAGCTGGGTACCCGCGTACGTTATCAGTTGCGTATCATTCCTGAATTGCGTTTCTTCATTGACGACTCGCTGGATTACATCGAGCGCATCGACGAACTTTTAAAAAAATAGGCTTTTAGCTTTTGGCCTTTAGCTTTTAGCTAATAGCCATCTGCTAACTGCTAATAGCCAATATGAATTTCCCGTTTTACATCGCACGGCGTTACCTCTTTTCGAAGAAGTCGACACACGCCATCAACGTTATCAGTGCCATCTCTGTCGTAGGGGTGGCAGTGGCAACGATGGCCCTGGTGGTAACGCTGAGCGTGTTCAACGGTTTCCACGACATGGTGGCTTCATTCTTTACCCAGATGGATCCTCAGTTGAAGGTGACTCCGGTAAAGGGAAAGACAGCTCCAGTTGATGACCCTATCCTAACGAAGATTCGCCAATTGCCTCAGGTAGAGGTGGCTACTGAGTGTCTGGAAGACCAGGCACTGGCCGTCTATGGCGACCGTCAGTTGATGGTAAAGGTGAAGGGCGTGGAGGATAATTTCGACAGCCTTACCCATATCCGTGAAATTCTCGAGGGCGATGGTAGTTTTGAACTCCATGCTGCTGATATGAACTACGGCATCCCCGGTTTGGGTGTAGCCTATTTGTTAGGCATGGGCTATACGTACGACAACCCTCTGAAGATTTATGCTCCTAAACGTGAGGGTCAGCTCGATTTGGCGAATCCGATGGAAGGTTTTGTCGAGGACGAACTCTATTCGCCCGGTGTGCTATTTGCCATGAAGCAAAGCAAGTACGATAAGAACTACATCCTGACTTCCATCGATTTCACACGTAAGCTGTTTGCGCAGGACGGCATGTTGTCGTCATTGGAACTGCGCCTCAAGCCTGGCAGCGATTTCGACGCGGTGAAGAGCGAGATGAAACAGTTGGCTGGTGACAAATATTACGTTCGCGACCGCTATGAGCAGCAGGAGGATACCTTCCGCATCATGAAGATTGAGAAACTCATCGCCTATATCTTCCTGACGTTTATCCTTATGATAGCCTGCTTCAATATCATCGGCTCACTATCGATGCTCATCATCGACAAGCGCGACGATGTGGTGACATTGCGTAACTTGGGAGCATCAGACCGTCAGATTACACGCATCTTCCTATTCGAAGGACGTATGATCAGCGTCATCGGAGCTTTGATTGGCATTGCCATCGGACTGCTGCTGTGTTGGTTGCAGCAACAATACGGCTTTGTGCGCCTGGGCTCGTCAGAGGGTTCTTTTGTCGTCGATGCCTATCCCGTCAGCGTACATCCTACGGACATCGTCCTTATCTTCATTACCGTTGTTGCCGTAGGATTCCTCAGCGTTTGGTACCCCGTACGCTATTTTGCCAAACGCCTGCTTAGTCCGAAAGACTAAGAAGCAGTCCTACAGCGACTGCATATCATTCAGTTTCTTGTAATAGCCGTCAGTGGCTAACAACTCTTCATGGGTGCCTCGTTCGACGATCTGGCCTTCATGCAACACACAAATCTCGTCAGCATTCTTGATGGTCGACAAACGATGGGCTATAGCTACCGTCGTACGTGTCTTCATCAGGCGTTCAAGGGCGTCCTGCACCAGTCGTTCGCTCTCTGTATCAAGGGCTGAGGTGGCCTCATCGAGAATCAGAATCGGTGGATTCTTCAGGATGGCACGGGCAATCGACACGCGCTGGCGCTGACCACCAGAGAGACGGCCTCCCCGATCGCCGATATTGGTGTCGAACTGATGCTCGCTCTGCATGATGAAATCGTAGGCATTGGCTATCTTGGCGGCTTCGGCAATCTGATCGTCAGTGGCGTTGTCGACACCAAACGAGATGTTATTGCGGAAGGAGTCGTTAAACAGGATAGCCTCCTGATTGACGTTACCGATTAACTGGCGCAGGTCGAAGATGCCCAAGTCCTTGACGTTGATGCCGTCAATAAGCACCTCACCCTCCTGCACATCGTAGTAGCGCGGAATGAGGTCCACCAGCGTTGACTTTCCACTACCCGACTGTCCCACAATAGCAATGGTCTTGCCCTTGGGGATGATGAGGTTGATGTCCTTCAGAATCCACTGTTCAGCATAGCGGAACGACACATGACGGAACTCTATCTGATGTTCGAAGCGAGGCAGCTGTTTCGGATGCTCAGGTTCCTGAATGTTGTTTTGGGCCATCAGGATTTTGTCGACACGTTCCATAGATGCCAAGCCCTTGGGAATATTATAGCTGGCACGCGAGAAATCTTTCAGAGGATTGATGATGGAGTAAAGCATCACCATGTAATAGATGAAAATAGGTCCTGACAGCGTATGGTTGTTCAGTACTAAAACACCGCCAAACCACAACACGATGACAATCAGCACCGTGCCAAGGAATTCGCTCATGGGATGGGCTGACGACTGACGGATGTTCACGCGCATGATATCATCGCGATAGGCGGAATTAATCCTGTCGAAACGGTGGTTCATCTTACCTTCAGCACAGAAGGCTTTGATGATACGCAGACCGCCCAGCGTCTCTTCCACCTGACTCATCGTATCGCTCCATAAGGATTGTGCCTTGATGCTCTGGGCCTTCAGCTTGCGGCCTATGTATCCCATAAACCAGCCCATGACGGGTACGATAATCAGTGTAAACAGCGTCAACTGCCAAGAGATGAAGATAAGGGCAGCAAAATAGGAAATGATAAGGATAGGATTCTTGAACAGCATCTCCAGACTCGACATAATCGAGTTTTCTATCTCCTGCACGTCACCACTCATGCGGGCGATGATGTCTCCCTTACGTTCTTCCGAGAAGAAGCCAAGAGGAAGGGAGGTAATCTTCTGATACAACTGATTGCGGATGTCTCTCACGACACCTGTACGAATAGGAATTATCGTGGCGGCACTGAGGAAATAGGCACCCGTCTTGAAGAACGTCGTCACTCCCAGGAAGATACCAATCAACAGCAACGTTGTTGTCTGGCCATAGTCGGCTATCAGTCCGTTGACGTAGTAGTTCATATTGTTCATCAGCACCGTCTGAATGTTGCCCCAGTCCCACGACATATAGCTGGTGGCCGTCTCAGCATCACTGGTCTGAAACAGAATCTGCAGAATGGGAATCAGTGCTGCAAACGAGAAGATATTCAGCACTGCCGAAAGGATGTTGAACACCACCGACAGCACCAGATATTTCTTATAAGGAGGCACGAAACGCCTCAACACATTCAGGAATTCTTTCATACCTTCTACTAACTACTTTTTAACTTCTTCTAACTTCATCTAACTACTTCTGCAAGTAGAGTTGCACTTGTACTGCCTGTGATTCTGACGCGAACCGTTTCTCCGATATGGTGTCCGGCCTTGGGCATCACCACGGCTTTGTTCTGCTCCGTACGTCCCATCAACTGCTCACGACTACGTTTTGAGAATCCTTCGATAAGCACGTCAAACTCCTTGCCTTCGTCTTTCTTGTTCTGCTGGGCGGAAATCTCCGTCTGCAGGGCGATGAGTTCATTGAGTCTGCGAATCTTCTCTTCTTCAGGAACATCGTCAGGCAGATGCTTCGAGGCGTAGGTTCCTGGACGCTCAGAATATTTGAACATAAAGGCCGAGTCATATCCCACCTCACGCATCAACGAGAGCGACAACTGGTGGTCCTCTTCCGTCTCAGAATGGTAACCCACAAAGATATCCGTAGAGAGTCCGCAGTCAGGAATAATCCTGCGGATAGCTTCCACACGTCCCATATACCACTCACGGGTGTATTTGCGGTTCATCAGCTTCAGGATTCTGTCAGAACCGCTCTGCACTGGCAGGTGGATATGTTTGCATACGTTAGGCATCTCAGCAATGACGCGCAATGTTTCGTCACTCATGTCCTTCGGATGGCTTGTGGTAAAGCGGATGCGCATCTCTGGAGCCTCCTCGGCAACAAGTCTCAATAGTTCAGGAAAGAGTATTCTCTCACCTCTCACCTCTAACCTCTCACCACTATAGCTGTTCACATTTTGCCCCAACAGCGTCACCTCCTTAAACCCACGGTCCCTCAGGTCTCTTACCTCACGGAGGATACTCTCCACGTCGCGACTGCGCTCACGACCTCTGGTATAAGGCACAATGCAGTAATGGCAAAAATTATTGCAGCCTCGCATAATGCTGACAAAGCCGCCAATCTTGGCACCATGCAAGCGCTGGGGAACAATATCGCGATAGGTCTCACTCGTGCTAAGTTCGATATTCATCGCTTTATGGCCCGTCTCAGCCTGTGCTATCAGGTCGGGCAACGATAGATAGGCATCAGGACCAGCTACAAGGTCGGCATGGTGGTTCTGTAGCAGGTCATCCTTCACGCGCTCGGCCATGCAACCCAACACACCGATAATCAATGGACGCTTGCGCTTGATGGCATCCAACGCATCCAAGCGGTGATAAATTTTCTGTTCGGCATTGTCGCGAACAGAACAGGTATTCAAGAAGACAGCATCAGCCTCGTCCAACGATTCTATTGCCTCGTAGCCTGCCATCTGCATCACAGAGGCAACCACCTCCGAGTCAGCAACGTTCATCTGACAGCCGTATGTCTCAATATATAGTTTCTTCATATTTTTCTCTTTTCGGCTGCAAAGTTACTACTTTTTTTTGTAACTTTGCCATCTACGATGGCGAAATTACTCCGTCTCGGCAAAAAAAAGAACCAAGTTTTTTTGTTTTGCTCTCGACTTTTCGTAACTTTGCACCCAATAACAAAATAATAACACATGGACTTAATTAAAAACAAGGAATTCGGTGGTGAGCGTCCCCTTTTTGCCACCCACGACCTGCGATTAGAGAATGTCACCATTACAGATGGTGAAAGTGGTATCAAACAATGCCAGAATATGGAGGCCAGCGAGTGCCGGTTCTATGGCAAGTATCCTTGGTGGCACGTCGATGGTGCCCTCATTGAGGATTGCTATTTCGCTGTGGGCTCGCGTTCGGCTATCTGGTACACCAACGACCTCGTGATGCGCCGCTGTCGTATCGACGGCCCTAAATTCTTCCGTGAGATGAACAACGTCACGCTGGAGGATGTCAATATCACCGATGCTGACGAAACGTTCTGGAAGGTCAATGGTCTGCGACTAAAGAATGTGACCCTGCACGGAGGCACCTATCCCTTTATGTTCTGCGAGAACATCTTTGTCGACGGACTCAACAGCGATTCCAAATACGTGTTCCAATATTGCAAAAATGTCGAGGTGCACAACGCCAGAATCCTGACGAAGGACTCTTTCTGGGAGTGCGAGAACGTCACGGTCTACGACTCCGATTTGGACGGCGAATATCTTGCTTGGCACTCGAAGAACGTCCGTCTGGTCAATTGTCATCTGACGGGCGAGCAGTTACTGTGTTACACCCAAAACCTCGTGCTCGAAAACTGCACCTTCGACAAGGCCTGCGACCGTGTGTTCGAGTATTCTACCGTTGAGGCCGACATCCGCGGACATATCGAAAACATCAAGAATCCCACCAGCGGACATATCATTGCTGACAGCATCGGTTCTGTCACCATCGACGAACACGTCCGCCAACCGAATAACTGTATCATCGAAATAAGAAAATGAAATACGATTTCGACGAACTCATAAATCGCAGAAACACGGGCTGCGTCAAATGGGACGAAACTCCCGCCACCATTTGCGACGCATCAGCGTCGGGTCCCACGTCAGGTCCTGATATTCTCCCCCTTTGGGTCGCTGATATGGACTTCGCAGTGGCCCCTGCCATTCAGGAGGCTATCCTGCGTCGCGCCCAGCATCCCGTCTTCGGCTATACCTACGTACAAGACGACTATTACGACGCTGTCATCTCGTGGTTCCAGCGTCGCCACCAGTGGACCATCCAGCGCGAATGGATACAATACACCACTGGCGTCGTACCTGCTATGTCGGTAGCCATCAAGGCACTGACCATGCCTGGCGAAAAGGTGCTCATCCTCTCGCCCGACTACAACTGTTTCTTCTCATCCGTCCGCAACAACGGTTGCGAGGTCCTTGAAAGTGTGCTGCGGTTTTCTCGCAGCAACAACCGTTTCGAGGTCGACTGGCCCTCCTTCGAGGCTTGCTGTGCCGACGAGAAAACAACCGTCTTCCTCCTTTGCAACCCCCACAACCCTACAGGTCGTGTCTGGACGCGTGAGGAACTGCAACGCATGGCTGACATCTGCCACAAACACCACGTCCGCATCGTCTCCGACGAGATTCACTGCGAACTGGTAATGCCGGGCTATACGTTCTGCCCGATGGGAACCGTCGATCCTGACGCAATCATCCTTAACTCGCCTTCGAAATCGTTCAACATCGCAGGACTGATGATGGCTAACATCATTTGTCGGGATGCCGCAACCCGTCGCCGCTTGGATCGTGCCATCAACATCAATGAGGTGTGCGACGTCAATCCCTTTGCCCCTGAGGCTGTCAAGGCGGCTTACAACGAGAGCGAGGACTGGATTGACGCCCTCAACATCTACATCTACGACAACTACAGAGTCCTCTGCGATTTCGTCGCAGAGCACCTCCCCCTTTGGCGCGTCATGCCCCTCGAAGGCACCTACCTCGTCTGGGTCGACGTCTCCAGTGTGTGTTGCGACTCAGTCGCTGCCTACTGCGACCGCATCCTCCGCGAGGCCCGCGTCTGGCTGAACCCAGGCACCATGTACGGCCCGCAGTCCGGTGAAGGCTACCTCCGCATCAACATAGCCTGCCCCCGTTCACTATTGATGGAAGCATTAGAAAGAATTAAAAACATAAAGAAATGAAAAAAAGTGAAGTCAATGCATGGTCAGTCACCTGGGGTGTACTCATGGCCGTTCTTTTCTCTGCAGCTGCTGCCTACCTCGGACTGAAGGTCGGACAGGTCTTCGAAGCTGCCATTCCCATTGCGATTATCGCCGTCGGCGTGTCTGCCGCTGCCAAGCGATCGAACGCCCTTCGCGAAAATGTCATCATCCAGTCTATTGGTGCCTGTTCGGGTGCCGTGGTTGCCGGTGCCATCTTCACCTTGCCTGCCATCTATATCCTGCAGGCGAAGTATCCGGAGATGAGCGCCGACTTCCTGAAGATTTTCATTGCCTCGCTACTCGGTGGTGTCTTGGGCATCCTGTTTCTCATTCCCTTCCGCCGTTACTTCGTGGAAGCGCCACAGGAACAATACCCCTTCCCTGAGGCCACAGCCACCACGCAGGTATTAAAGAGCGGCGATACAGGCGATAGCGCCAGTGCAGACAGCAGTTCTCCCGCCGGCACCGCCTCCTCTCAGGCCAAGCCCCTGCTCATTGCCGGTATCGTCGGTGGTCTCTACGATTTCATTGTGGCGACCTTCGGTTGGTGGAACGAGAACGTCACCTCGCGAATGATTCCCTATGGTGACGACTTAGCCGAAAAGGCCAAACTGGTGTTCAAGAACAACACGGGTGCCGCCGTCTTGGGTTTGGGCTACATCATCGGTTTCCGCTACGCACTTATCATCACACTGGGCTCGTTGTTCGTCTGGTGGCTCGTCGTACCCGGTATGGCGTTGCTGTTCTCCGACACCGTACTCAACGAGTGGAATCCAGCCATCACGACAGTCGTAGGCGATATGTCGCCAGAACAGATATTTACTTCGTATGGTAAATCCATCGGCATTGGCGCTATTGCGATGGCTGGCATCATCGGCATCATCAAGTCGTGGGGTGTCATCAAGAGTGCCGTAGGCCTGGCAACGAAAGCGACGGATGCCAGCGGAGAAACCGCTAGTCACGACGACCTGCCCTTCCGCTTCATTGCCATCGCCGCCGTCGTCACCATCATCGTCACCTTCCTGTTCTTCTGGTTTGGCGTCATGGACGGCAACGTGCTCTTCGCCGCTGTGGCCATCATCCTCACGGCCGTCATTGCCTTCCTCTTTACCACCGTCGCTGCCAATGCCATCGCCATCGTGGGTTCGAACCCAGTGTCTGGCATGACACTGATGACGCTCATCCTGGCCTCTGTCGTGATGGTCGCTGTCGGACTGAAAGGCACGGGCGGAATGGTTGCTGCACTCATCATGGGTGGTGTGGTCTGCACGGCACTCTCCATGGCTGGCTCATTCATTACCGACCTGAAGATTGGTTACTGGTGTGGTACACAACCCAGAAAACAGGAGACCTGGAAATTCCTCGGCACACTGGTCAGCGCGGCTACCGTGGGTGGCGTGATGATGCTGTTGAACGAGACCTACGGCTTCGCTTCTGGCGCCCTTGCAGCCCCACAGGCTAACGCGATGGCTGCCGTCATCGACCCCTTGATGAATGGTGTGGGAGCTCCCTGGCCGCTCTATGCCCTCGGTGCTGTCATTGCCGTGGTGCTGACGTTGTGCAAGGTGCCGGCACTGGCATTTGCACTGGGTATGTTCATTCCCATGGAACTGAACGTTCCGTTGGTCATCGGCGGTGCTATCAGCTGGTATGTCACCACACGTTCGAAGGACGAAGCCACCAACAAGGCTCGTGGCGAAAAGGGTAACCTCCTCGCTTCCGGATTCATTGCCGGTGGTGCTTTGATGGGTGTTGTCAGTGCATTGCTACGTTTCGGCGGCATCTCGTTCGACTACAGCGCATGGTGGGCTAATCCCCTCTCCGAGCTCTGCTCGCTGGTAGCCTACATCCTGCTCATCATCTACTTCATCCGAGCCACGAAGGTAGCAAAATAGTTCTTACGGACGGCTCTCGCCCTCGACATATTCTTCGAGGAACATGTGCTCCCCGTCATACACGGCATAGGTAAACTGACTGATCCAGTCGCCCAGAATCATCAGCCGAATATGGCGGGCGAGTTTGATATCGAGCTCGATATGGCGGTGCCCGAAGATGAAGTAGTCGATATTCGGATGCTCCTCAATATACTTCTTGGCAAAGAGCACAAGGTGTTCTTTGTCTTCACCCATATAGTGGATATCGTCCGTTTCCTTATGCTTGATATAGCTGTGCTTGGCCCAGGTGAGTCCGAAACTGATACCCCAACGCGGATGAAGTCCCGAGAAGAGCCACTGACAGAAACGGCTGTGGAAGATGGCACGAATCAGCTTGAACGACTTATTCGGGTCGCCCATGCCGTCGCCATGAGCCAGAAAGAACTCATGGCCGTAAATCTCGGTCGTCTCTTCCTTTTTATGCAGAATAACGCCACACTCCTTCTCCAGATACTCATAGGCCCAGATGTCGTGATTGCCCGTGAAGTAGTGCACCTCGACACCCATGTCGGTCAGTTCCGACAGCTTACCCAAAAACCGCGTAAAACCCTTGGGAACGACATACTTGTATTCATACCAGAAATCAAACATATCGCCCAACAGATAGATGGCGGCAGCCTTCTCCTTGATACTGTCAAGGAAACGCACCAGTCGGCGCTCCTGCATACGCTGATGCGGAATGGCCAGCGAACCCAGATGGGCATCGGAAAGGAAATAAACGTTCTTCATCAACTTTCAATTTTCAATTTTCAACTCAATCAAATCCCAGTTCGACGCGGGCTTCCTCGCTCATCATGCTCTGGTCCCACGCAGGTTCAAACACGAGGTTGACGGTTGCCGAGGCAACACCCTCGACGCTCTCCACCTTCGTGCGTACATCTTCTAATATAAAGTCTGCTGCCGGACAGTTCGGTGCCGTGAACGTCATATCCATCACGACGCTGCTGTCGTCCTGCACGTCAATCTTGTAGATCATCCCCAAGTCGTAGATATTGACAGGGATTTCGGGGTCGTAGACGGTTTTCAGCACGTCCACGATACGCTCTTCCAATAGGGTCTTTTCTGACTGTGTCATCGTTTTTTTCTTTTTTGTGGTGCAAAGATAGTGCAAAATTTCGATTAAGCGAAGAGAATGAGAATATATTTTCATTCCTGAGCGTGAGAAAGTTGATTAAATCGAGTGAAAAAACAAATTTATTTGGGTTTTTCCGAGATGCCGCCTATAATCTCACTCCATCCGGCAAATCCTGTGCGTCTCGCGACGGGCTTCACGCCAACGGGGGAAATACTTATCCATAAGAGCATGGAAACGGGCATTGTGACTCGGTTCTAACAGGTGGCATAGCTCGTGAACGACCACGTGTTCGACACACCACTCAGGCAACAGCAGGACATAGGCCGAAATGTAGATACTGCGGTCGCGGACGTTACACTGGCCCCAGCGCGAGATGGTGGGCTTGTAATACACGCGGCTCGGCTGGACGCCCATCACCTTCGCATGTCGTTCCACCATTGGCTCCACCAGTGCCTGCAACCGCTTCAATGCCTCGTCGACCTGGGCACGAGTGGCCAACGGCAACTTATCGTAGAATGCTGCCCGCTGCTTCTGACGTTCGCAAGTCTTCTTCCTTGCCCGTTCAATCCACTCGCGGTGTTCCTCGATGAATGCCATGACCCTCTCGCGAGGCATTCCTACCGGTGCCGACACATGCACATCGCCGTTCTTCACGATGCGCATCGACAACCGACTGGTCCGCCTATATGTTACCTTAATCGCCATCTGCCTCACCAACTGATCTGAAAGTTTCGTTTCGTTGCTCATATCGCGCTACAAAGTTACACCTTTTTTATGAATAAAGTATGCAAAAAACGAGAATATTGCAAAACACCTTCCCAAAATCACACGATTCTGCAGGGGAAGAGTGCCGTGCAAACAGGGGAGAAGTGCCTATGTAAAAGGGAGAGGATGCCTAGGTAAGCGGATTC
>Ga0247609_10000852_pt1 | contig 39237 bp, 44 predicted proteins | sample 172DNAGHGlowgp2_FD_193487 | JGI IMG/M metagenome (GOLD analysis project Ga0247609, IMG submission 193487) | Sheep rumen microbial communities from Palmerston North, Manawatu-Wanganui, New Zealand - 1728 DNA GHGlow gp2 | ecosystem: Host-associated > Mammals > Digestive system > Stomach > Rumen ... | reverse complement strand
AAGAGGTAGATAATGTAAGATCTATTTATTATTATGTATCTGATAAAAAGTACTATCCTGATTATTTATCTAAAAAAGAAGTAGAACGATTATTATTTAATTATAATGAATATGGTGAGATAAATAATGATTATATTTATTATAGTAATAAGAATAGAAGAATAAATGTTTTAGATTATAAAGAAGTAGAATATTATACTTTTAGTAATTATGATGACTTTAAATTATTAGTTAATGATGAAACATATGATATAAAGAGTTTTTGTAAGAAGTTATCTTCTTACAATAAGAAGAGTGATATAGATAATTATATAAATGAAAATTTACCTATAAAACTAGATGATAATACGTACTTATATATATTGGAATTAGATTTAAATTATAATAGTAAATATTTTAATATAGAAGGGTATATATTATATAAGTAAAAAAGATTTAAGATATCAATTCTTAAATCTTTTTTATTCTTCTACTAATGTTAAACCATTTTTAGTTAGTTTATATATTTTATCAGATACTTTTTTTACAAAGTCATCTTCATGAGATACTATGATTAAAGTCATATCTTCTTTTACTAATTCATTTATTAATAATAATACGCTTTCTTTCATTTCACTATCTAAAGCGCTAGTTGGTTCATCTAAAAGGATAATATCTGGCTTCATTAGTAATGTTCTGGCTATAGAAACTCTTTGTTTTTGTCCTCCTGATAATTCATCAGGGTATTTATCTTTCTTTTCTAATAAATCAATTTTTTTAAGTATTTCTGTTGCTAATTCTTTACTTTTTGTTAGGGAATATCCTTTTATTTTAGTTAAACCAATTATTAGATTTTCCATTACTGTTAAGTGTTCAAATAGATTATAATCTTGAAATACTATGCCTATTTTTTGTCTTAGTTCAGTTGCATCAATATGAATAGTGTTAATACCATTTAGTTCTATTTCACCTTCAGCAATATCTTCTAAACGATTAATACATTTTAGTAAAGTGCTTTTACCACAACCACTTCTTCCAATTATTGAAACAACTTCTCCTTTTTTTATACTTAAATTTACATTTTTAAATATCAAGTCATTTTTATAGTATTTGCTTATATCTTTTAGTACTAATACCTCTGAGCTTTTCATTTTTTCTTCACCGCCCTTGGATTTATTTTTTTATAGAATAAGTCAAATATTTTTCCAATAATATAACAGATTAAGAAATAGATTAGAGCAGTAAATATTAATGAAAAAAAGGCTTCAAACGTTCTACTTCTAATAATATCACTTGCCTTAGTTAATTCTACAACTGAAATATAACCAGCAATGGAGGTTAGTTTAATTAAAGATACTACTTCATTTTTATATACTGGTATAACTACCCCTAATATTTGAGGAATAACAATATACTTAATGGTTTTTATTTTGTTGAATCCTAGTGAATAAGCAGAATCTATCTGTATTCTGTTAATGGATTGATAGGCTCCTTTAGTTATTTCAGCAATATATGCTGAAAAATAAATAGAATAGGCAATAATAGATACTATTATGGGATTAATATTAATATTCCCAAATATTACAAAATAAAATATTAATAATATTACAGTTATTGGTATACCTTGTATAAATCTTATTAAAATATTAGTTAGTATTTTAATAAGATTATTATTTAGTTTTTGGATGAAAAATAGTAGTATTCCAAGTATTGTTCCAAATAAGATAGAAAATATAGATATTATTAGAGTATTTTTTAGTCCGTTTAATAATAATATATATCTATTTTCATCTATTATAGTTCTTCTAAAACTTATTCTTGTGCTATCAAAAAAATTAATAATATTATCTTTAAATATGAATAATAAACAAATAGTTATTAGAAAAAAGAGTAAATAAAGAAATATTTTTTTCTTTTTCATTTTATTCCAACTCTCTAGTTACGACTACTATTCCTCCTGTATAATCAGGGTCACTAAATAATACCGATTTTTTTCTTTCTTCAGTAACTATGATTGAACATCCTGCCATGTCAACTTTGCCACTTACAACTGCTGGAATTATCCCATCATATTGCATCTCTACTACTTCTAGTTTGTATTTAAGTTTATAAGCAATATATCTTGCTACATCAACATCGTAACCTACAATCTTATTATTTTTAACATATACAAAAGGTGCAGAGCCTGAAACTACCCCAAATTTAATTGTTCCGTTAGTACTTTTATATGTGTAATTTTCTAATTCTTTCTTTTTTTCGTCATTACCCATCCATTTTTCTTCAAGTTCAGCTAATTTGCCTTTTTCCTTCATTTCACTTAGAACACTATTAACTTTTTTTTGTAAATCCTTTGATTGAGGATTTATAGCAAAAGCATAACTATCCTCTGTTAATTTTTCATCTAATATTTTTAAGCCATCATTATTTTTTATTATTTCTTTCGCTAATGGTTCATCTGTTAAGAAAGCATCAAGTTTACCATTTTTAAGTGCGGCAATTTGATCACTATAACTATTATAGTATAATAGCTTGGGTTTATCTAAATTCTTATTAGCTATAGAGTCGTATTCACTTCCTGTAATTATTCCAATATTTTTATTGCTTAAATCTTTTAAATTGTTAATTTCTTTTAAATTGTTCTTGCATCCAGTTATTATTATAAATAATAATAAACAGATAATTATTTTTATTTTCTTTTTCACTTTTTTATTCTCCTTTGTAATTATTTTTTTAAAAAAAACTATTGATTGTATATAATAGATCTCAATAACAGTATATAGTATATCAAAAAAACTATTTATAAAAAAGTATTTAAATAATGATTTAGTTAACATGCATAATTTGTCTTTTTTTGTATTCTAATTTCTTTTTTTTAATACATAGCCTGAAGATGTTTTTGCTTCGTGATATGTAATATTACCATCTCTTCTTTGGATAGTATATGATATATATGGTGAAGATGTTAAACCATCTTCTATAACTATTTTAGTATGTCTTTTTTCTCTTTTATTTAAAAAAGTATCATTTAAGTATTTATATAATTGAGCTCTTTCGAAACTGCCATTTACATCACCTAAATTGATAAAATTATTAGCAAAATATTCTAGTTTTTTCTCTCTTATATCTTTATTACTTTGAGGATTTTTTATATTTAATAATTTACAAGCACTTGTATGATTTTTCATTATAGGTTTAAGTTCTTGGAAATAATCATCTAAATAAGTGAATCCTAAACTTTGGTCTATAAAAGATAAATAATCATCATCCAATTTAACAATATTTGGATAATTCCTATTAATCGTTTTAAAATGGGGATTATAACCAAATGCACGAGGCATTAAACCATATTGATTTAAGAATAAATCCTCTAGGGGATTTAGGAAATAACTTCCTAGCATTCCACTTACAATAAGACCATATAAAGGGATAGCAGCGCTATTGGCAGCTACTACTATAGCATCTATATCAAATTCATGATAAGCTGCGCAATAAAATTTACTTAGAGGTTTACATGCAATATTAGGAAATCTATCAATAAAGCCACAAGAATATTCTGAATATTTTATTTCGGAAGGTTGTAAAAAATATAATAAGTCTCTTTTAACATGATAAGCTAGTTTTTTATATAAAAAGCGGGTTATTTGATTAGGAGATACACTATTTAAGGTGTTTCTTATTTCTGGCACTATCTTTTCATAGTATTGAATATTTTTCATGTTTTTCGCCTCTCAAACGAAGTATATCATAATACTTATAAATAATTTTGTAAAATTTTATTATAATAATATTTAAATATAAAAAATGATATAATAAAAATAGATTTGGTGGTAAGTATAAATGAAAATAATTATAAGTATATTAATAATAATTACTAGTTTATTAAATGCTATAATGGCTAGTAATTTTAAAAGAATTAATTATGTATATGGATTAATATGTTATATATTAATGGGGTTAGTATCATATCAAAATCATATATATGGCATGTTTTTTTTCTATTTATTCATATTTGCTCCTTTACAAATATATGGATTTATTACATGGGGTAAAAATAAGAATAAAGAAAATGAATTAATTACGAGAAGTTTTTCTCCTCAAACAAGAGTAATAACGATTATTTCATGTATTGTTTTAAGTCTTTCTTTGGCTTTTTTACTTCAAAAAATTCCAGGAGCTAGATTTACTTATTTAGATTCATTTTCTAATATAATAAATCTATTTGGAGTAATACTATTAGCTTTAAGATTTAATGAGAGTTGGTGGCTTTGGCTTATTAATAATATTATTGATGTTATATTATGGAATAATGTTCATCAATTATCAGGTGTTTATTCATTATCTATGTTATTATCATCTGCTATATATTTATTAGTAAATTTTTATGGTATTTATAAATGGAATAATAAGAATAAAATATTTGATATTGTAAAAATAGAAGAAAAAGAACAAATAATAACTATATCTTATATAATTAATATAATATCAATTATATGTTATTTCTTAGTATTCAATTGGATAGGTTTATTTGTTTCAATGTTTGATGTTATTATTTCTTATATAGATTCTTTTAAAATAAAAAATAAAATTATAATATCTGTTATGGGATGGATCTTATTAATCTTATTAATATTATTGCCGATAAAAAAGAATATAATAGATTATTTAGCATTAATTGATTTATTATTATATTCTTTAATACCATTATTAAAGAATAATAATCATATAAGAATAATAGGTTTTATTAATATAATTCTATTTATAATATTTGATACTTATTATAAATTATATAATTTATTATTATTAGATATATTTGTATTTGTATTATTCTTCTTTCATTTCTTTTTATCTAAAAATGACGATAAGAAAGTTAGTGTGTTTTAGGTTAGGAAGTTAATTATGGAATATCAAGATATATGGAATAATAATATGATAAATGATTATAATAAGATTAATAATAAATTATATATATATGATAGATGGTTAGATAAGTATATTGAATATATTAATAAATCTAAATTACCAATAATAGATTTAGGCTGTGGTATTGGTAATGATACATTATTTTTAAAGTCTTTAGGTAAGGAAGTAATATCTATTGACTATTCAGATGAAGCTTTAAGAATACTTAATGATAATATAGAAGATGTTAATATATTACAAATGGATTTTGAAAAGGAATGGAAACTTACTAAAGATAGTTGTGATTTAATAATAGCTGATTTATCTTTACATTATTTTAATGAAAGAGATACTCTTAAAATAATAAGCAATATAAAGAATACTCTTGTTGACAAAGGTATTTTAATAGTTAGATTGAATTCTGTTGATGATATTAATTTTGGGGCAGATAGTTTAGAAGAAATAGAACATCATTTTTATTATTCTTATGGTATTAAGAAGAGATTCTTTGATAAAAAAGATATTTATTATTTTTTTAAAGATTTTGAAATAATATCTTGTATAGAAGAAAGTGTTAATACTATTATTTATAATAAAGAGAAAAAAGTATGGGAATGTGTTTTTAAAAAATGATTTTGATATCTAGATAGAATAATTTGAAAAAATAATAAAAATATGGTATTTTATAAGCAATTTAGGGGGAAAGTGTATGAAAAATGATAATGAATATTTAGAACCGAAAATTGATAGTGGTAAGAAGGAAGAAATTATAGATGGATTTCCTGATGATGAAAGAACAGATACTGGTAAAGGTGAAGGATATTATACTCGTGATGGTGAAAAAATGCTTTCATCCATGGATGATGTTAGAGCATATGAAGGAGCTAGGTCGTGTAATGACACAAAATATTTAGTAGCAATTCTTCCTGGGCAATACCTTGCTGAAATACAACTTGCAACAAAAATTGGGCCTGATGATGACAAAGGAAAGACTTTAAAATAGTCTTTTTAGATTAATATATTTTTTGTAATGATAGATAGTCAATATCTATCTTTTTTTATGTTATACTATAAAATGTAGACAAATTATCTAATAATATTTGTAAAATATAAATAAGGAGTAAAAAATGGTAAAGGAAAAAATAAAAGAAGAATTAAATAAGCTTAATGAAGCAAGTAATATGTCAGATATTCAAAACTATATAAAATGTATGCTAAGAGAAAATAATTATAATAATACACCATTAGAATTATTATGTTATTTAACTGAAGAAGTAGGGGAATTAGCAAAAGAAATACGAAAAAATGAATCTAATATGGAAATGGATATAAATAAGAAATATAGCTCTAATATTAAAGATGAATTAGCAGATGTATTTATATATGTATTAACTATTGCAGATAAGTATAATATTGATCTATTAGATGCTCTAAAGAGAAAAGAAACCATTAATTTAGAAAGAACATGGGAATAATATGAACAAAAAAATTGTTGATTATTATAAATGGCTTTCTTTACAAAATATTGAGTTATTTGATAAATATAAAATTGTTAATCCATATAAGCAAGAACGAATAATTAAAATAGTAGAGATGTTTTATAATAAATATTTTGATGATAATAATAATAGATATTTGATATTAGGGGCATCGCCAGCTAGACGGGGAACATCAGCTACGGGAATACCTTTTGAAGATGAAGAACATATTTATAAACTAACTGGAGAAATTGTAAATAATTTTTATATTAATAAGAATTCTAGTAATTTTTTATATGATGTTATGGAAAATTATGGTGGTATAGATAAATTTTATAGTGATTTCTTTTTAGGTTTTGTTTGTCCACTAGGAATAGTTAATACAAATAATAAAAATAATGAAGTTAATGTTAATTATTATGAGAATAATAAACTAAAAAAACATCTTAATGATTTTATTAAAAAATCTTTAGAAGATCTTATAAAGATGGGTATTAATAGGGATGTTTGTTATTGTATAGGTAGTGGAGATAATTATCAATTTTTATCAAAATTAAATGAAGAAAATAACTATTTTAAAAGGATTGTAGCGCTTGAACATCCTAGATATATAATGCAATATAATAAAGATAAGGTATCATTTTATATGAATAAGTATTTGAAGGAATTAAATAATAAATGTTAATGATTGTAAGAAATTAGGGGTGAATTAAATGCAAATTATAAAAAATAGTAGTGCTATTAATGGTGCTAATAGTGACAAATGTAAAACATTAGAGTATTCATTTAATGATAAAGATATAGATTTAGGGATTGCAACTATAACAGGTAGATATCCTGAGTCAGGTTATTGTGTAAATGCCATTAGTAAAGAATTAATTTATGTACTTGATGGAAATGGTAAATTGTGTTTTGATAATAAATTTGTTGAATTTGAAAAAGGTGATTCCATTTTAATAAATTCAAACGAAAAATATTATTGGGATACTAAGTACTGTGTTGTTTCCATGTCTTGTACTCCTGCATGGAGTGAGGAACAGCATAAATTGGTTCAATAAAAAAATGACAATATGACAATTGATTGAGGCCACTCATTGATATTGTCATTTTGTCATTAAAAATAGTATATAATTTTAATTATTTCTTATATATTACATAAATATTCTTAAAGGTTACTTATAAATATCTTTTTTTATTTTTTGATTTTCTACAAAGTGGATTAAAAATTATATTAACAAAATATAGACTAAGTGTTATCCAATAAAAATAATTCATAAAAATGCTTCTTTCAAAAAATAAGTGTATAATATTAGTGTTCATAGTAACCTCCTTGAGTAAATATTATGCACTATTTTTTCAAAAAAGATTAGTTTTGTTTCAACTACCTTTTCAACTACCAAGAATGTAAAATTCTTATAATATTTAGTTATTTTATATACTTTTAAATCCTTTTAAATAAAGTCAAAAGCATTAATATAAACTTTGAAGTACGTGGCTTCTAACCGCCCATGAAGATGCAAATAGTTTATATTTTGTTGATAATAAATGGCAAAATGCATATTGATTTATTTTAGGTATTAAGCTAGATACGTAAATTTAAAAAAATACTAATTTTTTATATAAATTATTAGTATTTTATTTGGATAGTCAATATCTATCTTTTTGCATGGTTAAAATGATTTTTGTTTGAATATTACAATTAGAAAGTAAGTTTTATGCTTTATTTATTTTTGTTTTACTTTAATTAATATCCATATTTTTGAATCTTTATTTAATTAATAGCAATATTTGTATTAAATTGTTGGTTTTGGTATAATACGGGCGATTAAGTGGGATAATTGTGGAAAGTTTTGATGAAAGAGTAAAAAAATATCGTGAAATAAGTGAAAAAACTATTAATGAATTAATTAATTTTGGTAATCCTGCTCTTAATAGTGTTTTAGATGTACTAATATCACATGATAATGAACTATTATTAAGGTATGCTGAAGATTTTATGCTTTATTATAATAATATGAGGTTGTTATTGGTATTAGTTCAGTGTGGAATTGCTAAAGAAATACCTTATGAAGAAAATACTAGTGCAAAAATTTTTTTTGATGCTTGTGTAATGCTAATGAATAATGAAGATATGCCGGAGGCATCATTGTTTTGGGAAGAAGAACGAGCTAAATATGGTGAAGGTATGGAACCTTTGGAGTTTAGTGTACAGACTTTGATTTCTGGATTTTTAATGAATAAAAAGGAAGAACATATAAAGATGCTACAAAATTTAGGATTGAATTTTGAGAATCCAGATGATGTTGAAAAATTCAATTTATTATATGCGAGAGTTAGTTCTTATCTTGCACCGTTAATATATAATAATATTGTATCAAGAGATTCTATTAACGAGGAATTTTTGAGTGATTATGAAACAATAATATTAAATTTTTATGAATATTTGAGGCCAGCTGCAATATTGAAATTAAGAAATATTCAAAATTCAATGGCATATGATTTATTAGCTTTAAAAATAGGTTATTATGATACTCAGTATATTTTAGAAAGAATTAAGAACAGTAAAGAAAGAAAGTTGTCCTAAATAGTTTTTAACCCTTATAAAGGGTTTTTTAGTGCTTTTTATTTTGTTTGTAAATAGTAAACTTCAAGGCTATTATTAATAAAAAATAAAAGAATTCAAATATGCGATTCACAATAGTGATTTTTTAATAATAGTTTAAATCATTTTTCTGTGTTCTAAAAGAATTATTTTGAACAATAACTTTATCAGTAATATAATGAATAAGTAAGGATGATAGTAATGAAAGTGTTAAGTTTAACAGAACCATATGCTACTTTAATTAAGGAGCAAAAGAAACACATTGAAACTCGTAGTTGGAAAACAAGTTATAGGGGTGAATTGTATATTCATGCTAGTGCTACTAAAATACCAAAGGAATGGAAAGATAATGACGAACTAATGTCATTAGTAGATGAAACAAAATTAAATTTTGGTTATATTATTTGCAAATGTAACTTAGTAGATTGTATATATATGACAAAAGAATATGTAGAAAAAATGAAAAGAAATAATTATCAAGAATATGTATGTGGAGTTTATGAAGAGGGAAGATATGCTTGGATATTAGAAGATATAGTTCCATTGGATGAACCAATAAAAGCAAAAGGTCACTTAAGTATTTGGGATTATTAAGTGTTTGTAATAATAAAATATATAGAACGGATGAAAATCCGTTTTTGTATGTTATAATAATTATTATAGGAGAGTGTATATGAAAAAGAAAATAGTAATATCTATAATAGTTGCTTTGATTTTAGTTATAGGTATTGTTAGTTTTATTCTTTTCAATAATAGTATTACTACTACGATTACTTTAGATATAAACCCTAGTATTGAAATTAATTTAACTAGAAATAAAAAAATTAAAAATGTAGTTGCTTTAAATGATGATGCTAAAAAAGTATTAGATAAAGAATTAAAAGGAGAAAGTCTAAAAGAAGCTTTAAAATGGATTATGAATAGAAGTATAGACTTAAATTATATAGATGGAGAAACTGCTGTAGTATTAGTTATGATTGATGGCAATTATAATCAAGATGCTTTAAGAAGATTAATATCTAATCCCTTAGCTGAAAGAAAAAGAGGATTAGATATGATAGTTATAGATAAAGTATCTAAAGAAGATAAAGAATTATCTAAGAAGAATAATATAAGTTTAGCTAAAGCTCATTATATTAATGAGCTAGCTAAAGAAAGAAATATAAAAGTTGAAGACTATATTAATAAATCAATTAGCGAAATAAAAGAAACTAAAGATACTGGTAATACATGTCCTGAAGGATATAATCTAAAAGGAGATTTCTGCATAAAAGAAATAGATAGAATAGAAGCTATTAAAGGAGAAATATGTCCTAGAGGTTATAGAGAATATAAAGGTAAATGTTATGAAGAATCTAATATAATAGATAGTGATAATTATTCATGTAGAGAAGGTAAATTAGAAGGAACTAAATGTATAATAGAAAGAATAGAAAATGCTATAGTTAGTAAATATACTTGTAATAGTGGTACTTTAAAAAGAAAAAGTGAAGTAGGTATAAGAAGTACGGGAGAAGATGATTATGTATGTGCTGATACCAGTAATGGTAAACCTCCTACATTAAGATGTTTAACTAATCCAGGACATATTATGATGAATGGTAAATGTTATAATGGACCAGCACCAACAATTAATGGAGGATGTCCTAATGGAGATTCTCTAGTAAATGGTGGATGTTATTCTTTAGATAATTATGATCAATATGTATGTCCAAATGGTAGTATATATCATAAATCGCAAAATAGTGTACCTGAGTATTGCCCTGAAACTATTAAAACTACTAAACCAGTAGTATCTGAATATAAATGTGAAGGTAATGCTGAATTAAATGGTACTAAATGTATTACAAAAGAGTCTTATGATGCAGAAAGAGAAAGAACTTGTAAAGAAGGATTTACTCTAGTAGAAGAGCAAATGTGTATTAATCAAAATAATATAAAAGAATATGTTGAAGGATATAAATGTGATAAAGAGAATACACGTTTAGAAGATAATATCTGTGTAATATTAGATATTAAAGAAGCTAATAGAGTAGAATAGAAAGAGGAAATAAAATGAATAATGAGGTAACTAATAAAGATAATAAGAAAAGAATAATTAATATTATTATAGTAATTATATTATGTATTGTATGTTTAGGTATTGGTTATATTATAGGTAATAATAGAAAAGAAGAAGTAATAGAAGAAAAAGAAATAAAGTTAAATAATAATGATGAAAAAGAAAAACAAGAAGATGTATCAAATAATAAGGATAAAACTGAAAAACAAGAAGATGTATCAAATAATAAGGATAAAATTGAAAAACAAGAAAATACTGAAGAAAAAGAAGAAATAGTAACTAGAAGAAAAATAAGTGATAATAACATGAATACTATTAAAGAAAAGATAGGTAAAGATGAAAAGGTTACTGAAAAAATAATATTAAATGGTAAGACGTTAGAACTAACATATGAATTAGAAAACTATGATGAAACTTGGGGAGGAACCCCAGTATTTAAAATAAATAATAATAAGATAGAGAATAAATCATTATATGGAACTTATTGTTATTATATTGAATACAAGAAAATCTTAGGTAATGATAATAAAGAATATCTATTGTTTACATATGGAACATATGCTAATTATTTGTTTATTATAAATGATGAAGGAAGAGTAATATATAGTATTAACTCTTTGGATAAGAATGAAGAATGTGTAGCGTTTTTTGATTATAATGGTATTGGTCAAAGAATGTATGTTATAGAAGATAATAACATATACTTTTATAAAGCAGAAGGTGAAGTAAGTTATAATAGTGAAGCTAATATAGAATTAACTGAAATAAAACTTATTATTAATAATAATATGGTTAAGGAAGAAAGGTCTTCTTCTAAGATAAATGGTCATTTTGGTCAATGTAAATAATATAATGAGAGTAATCTAAGGATTATTCTTTTTTATTGAAAAAGATACTATAAATCTTTTGTTTTCTTATTTTTTGAGAATGATAATAATTAAAAAAATTAACACATTTTTAAAACATGTTAAAAAAAAATTAAAAATCTAACATATTTCTTGTATATGTTAAAAAAAGAGTAATATTATATATGACAAGATGAAAAATAATCTAGTTATTATTTATATGCTCTCTTTCCCCCTCTGAAGGAGCCGAAAGGATCAATTTTTTTATTTTAAATGATAGATAGCAAAAACTATCTTTTTTATTATATAAAAATATGATAATATATAAGTAGGATAGAAACTATCTGGGAAAGGAGAACTTTTTTATGGCTGAAAAGAAAGAAGTCAAAAAAAGAAATGTTGCCATAGAAATCTGGCGCTTCTTTGCAGCTATAGCAATTGTTGGTTTTCATGTAGGATGGATAATTGCTAGAAGTTGTAATGGAAGTAATGGATTTTTTATGACACCAATTAATACTTGGTTCTTTGGTTCTAGTGAAGTATTATTACTATTCACTATAACAGCTGGTTATTTTATGGTTGCTCATTATAAAAAACTAGCTCAAGACCCAAAATATAATGAAAGGAGTGCGATGAGTAGAGCAGGAGAATATACTTGGACAAGAATTAAAGGATTATTACCTGTATTAATCTTAGGATATGTACTTGGTGTAGTTATTTGTACACGTTTCTTCTATCCAAAATATGGTATTCAAGAAATATGTGTAATGTTATTTAATAGTGTTTGGGAATTCTTAGGATTCCATGCTGCTGGTCTTAGAAGTTTAGGTGGAGAATTCTTCAATCTAAATGGACCATTATGGTTTATATCTGCAATTATTATTGTAGGATACTTCATTTATTGGGGGCTTTGTAAAGATGAAGATAAACTTGCAGGATTTATAGCACCATTACTTACTATATTCTTAGCTGGATGGTGGAGTTTTACTGATACAAGAGCTGCACAAACTGCTTGGTCAACATTTGGAGCACAAACAGCTTCATTTAATGGTATGGGTGGTAGTGCTACTGCTGCTACGGCTACACTTGGATTTAACAACGGTTTAATCTTTGTAATGCTTGGTATGCTAATCGGAGTAATTTTATATTACTTAATTGCTAAACTTAAAGAACGTGAAACAAAATCTTGTGTAGGTTTAACAATACTAAATGTATGTGTAACTGCTTTACTTGCTTGGTATATAATTTATCAACCAACATGGTTTAAGTTAGAAAGATGGCCTGTTGCATTATTATGTATCTTAGTTGTTGGTTTATCATTATTAAATAAAGATGGACTTACAAAACTTTTAAATAATGATGTTACAAATAAATTATTTGCTTATTTAGGTGGATTATCATTATATGTATATATGCTACATTACCCAATCGCAATTCTAGTACTTAGAGTTATGGGACCAAATAGTGCTGATATGCCATATACTTTCTGGCAAGTATATATTCCATGTGTAATTGTTTCAGTTCTATTATCAATTATTGTTAAGATGATAATGGAAAAAACAATTTTAAAGAAAAACTAAAATAAAAAGAAAAGTTTTCAAACTTTTCTTTTTTTATGGTATATTAAATATAGGTGATTTAATGGTAATAATTGATAAAAAAGAAGTTGCATCTTTAATTAAAGATGGAGATATGGTAGCTATATCAGGATCTGGTGGCTCAGGAAGTCCAGAAGCATTAATTAAAAGTGTAATGGATTCATTTTTAGAAACACATCATCCTTGTAATATAGGAGTTACCTGTGGAATTAGTCCTGGTAATTTAACAAATGATGATGTAGGTATGAATATGCTTGCTAAAGAAGGATTAGTAGGGAAAGCAATATGTGCTCATTTGGGAATGGGAAGAGTATTTGGAAATGCTATTGGTTCAAATCAATTTCCAGCTTTTGCTGTACCACTTGGTGTAATAAATCACCTATATAGAGCAATAGCTGCTCATGAAGAGGGAATTATTACACATATTGGACTTGGTACTTTTGCTGATCCTAGAATTGAAGGATGCGCTGCAAATGAAAAAGCAAAATCATTAGATCCAATTGTAGAAGTAATTAATGTTAACAATCATGAAAACTTATTTTATCATTCTTTTAAAATAGATGTTGCTTTATTAAAAGCAAGTTATGCTGATGAAAATGGTAATATTTCATTGGAAGAAGAAGGAATTATTGGAGAACAATATAATATGGCAATAGCTGCTCATAATAATGGTGGTATTGTTATTGTGGAAGTAAAAGGTATTAAACCAGCAAATAGTTTAAGAGCAAGAGATGTATTAATACATTCATCATATGTTGATTATGTTGTTGTTAATCCACCAACTGATGAATTAGGTGAATATAATATTCCATTTTATAGACCAGAAATAACTGGAGATAAAAGAATAAAATTAGCAGATATAAAAATAAGACCATTAGATGAAAGAAAGGTCTGTGGAAGAAGAAGTGCCATGGAACTTAAAAAAGATTATGTTATTAATCTTGGAGTTGGAATGCCTGATAGTGTAGCAAACTCTTGTGCTGAAGAAGGTATGAGTGATTATATTTATCTATCTGTAGAATCTGGTCCAACTGGTGGAGTTCCAATTGGAGGAGTGGTATTTGGTTCATCTATAAACCCAGATTCTGTTATTCCAACTGCTGAACAATTTGATGCTTATAATGGTGGATGCCTTGATATGGCAATAGTTGGTCTTGCAGAAGTGGATTCTAAGGGTAATGTTAATGTTTCAAAATTTGGAACAAGAGTAACCGGACCAGGAGGCTTTATTAATATTACTCAATCTACTAAAAAAATAATATTTATGGGAACATTTACTGCTGTTAACTTAGAAGAAAAAATAGAAGATGGAAAACTTGTAATTGTAAAAGATGGTGAAAAACCTAAATTTGTAAAAGAAGTACAACAAATAACATTCTCTGCTGACCAAGCAATTAAAAATAATCAAGAAATATTATATGTAACAGAAAGATGTGTATTTAAATTAACTAAAGATGGAGTAATGTTAACTGAAATAGCCCCAGGAATTGATCTAGAAAAAGATATTCTTTCTCATATGGAATATAAACCATTAATAAGTGATAATCTAAAGCTAATGGATGAAAGAGTTTTTAGAGAAGAGAAAATGAATATACTGGATGAATTTTTAAATAAGGAGTAATAATGAAAGTATTAATTATAAATGGAAGTCCTCATAAAAATGAATGTACAGCTACTGCTTTAAAAGAAGTAGAAAAAGTATTAAATGAAGAGGGTATAGAAACACAAACTCTAGATATTGGTAATAGTGATATAAGAGGATGCGTAGCATGTAATTATTGTAAAGAAAACCATAAATGTGTATTTGATGATATTGTAAATGAAGCAGCAATATTATTTTCTGAAAGTGATGGTATATTAATTGGAAGTCCAGTATATTATTCTGGTATGAATGGAACATTAAAATCATTTTTAGATAGATTATTTAATAGTACTTATATTAAAAAAACTATGAAAGTAGGAGCTGCGATAGCATCTTCTAGAAGAGTTGGATCAACAAATGTAATAGATGAAATATATAAATACTTTGGTATTTCTAATATGCCCATAGTAACAAGTTCATATTGGAATGAAGTACATGGATTTGCTAGTGAAGATGTTTTAAAAGACAAAGAAGGCTTGCAAACCATGAGAAATTTAGGTAGAAATATGGCTTTCTTGATTAAATCAATAAACTTAGGTAAAGAAAAAATAGGTCTTCCTAAAAATGAAAGTGGTACTTTTACTAGTTTTATGGATAAATAAAATAGAAGCACAATTATTGAACTGCACCCCTTAGAGTAGACATCAATAAAAAAGCAGTTTGATAAAAGTGTTATAATACACTTCCGAAAGGAGGTGTATTTTTTATGGCTTCAAAAGTTCAAAAATTTAAAAAATATACAGAAGAAATGATTAATAAAGTACTAGAAGAATTGAAAATTGGTAAATCTAGTATACAAATATCGAAAGAAAGAAATATCCCAGCTAAAACAATTAGAAATTGGAAACTTAAAAGAATTCTTCATCCAGAAAATTATCCTGGGCAAGGGCAAAAACGTGGTAGACCAAAAGAATCAAATTTAACTAAAGAAGACTGGAAAGAAAGATATGAAATATTAAAAAAATACCAGGCCTTCCTCAAAGCACAACGAGAGAAAAAGTAACATTTATAAATTTATACAGAAATAATTATAAACTTACTAACATGTGTGCCGTACTTAATATAAGTCCTAAAACTTATTACAAGTATAGAAGTAAGGAAGATCTCGATTATTATGATTATTTGATAATAAAAGAAATATTTGATGAAAATAAACGCACATATGGATATCGTAGGATTGTTGATGGCCTACTCCAAAAATATGGTGTAGTTATGAATGGAAAGAAGGTATTAAGAATAATGAAAAAATATAATTTAATGGCTGAATATATACGAAAGGCCAAGATTAAACATAAAAATGAAAGAATTGAAGATAATGTTAAACCAAATTTATTAAATAGAAACTTTACTACTGACGCACCGAATAAAGTATGGGATACAGATGTAACATATTTAATATTTAAAGGTTCAAGAGCATATCTATCTACAATAATAGATTTATATGACAGACATGTTATTTCATATGTAATATCTAAAAGAAATGATTTAAAGCTAGTTATGGATACTTTGAATCAAGCTTTAACCAAAGAAAAAGATGTACATGGACTTATCATTCATAGTGATCAAGGATTCCAATATACATCTTATGAGTACAAAGCTATTTGTGAATCAAATGGAATTCAAATTTCTATGAGTAGAAAAGGAACTCCAATAGATGATTCTCCGATAGAAAGCTGGCACGCTCTCTTAAAAAAAGAAACCTTGTACAACAATAATATTACATCATTACAAGAATATATTCAACTTGTAGAAGAATGGATATTATTCTATAACACAACTAGATTAAAGTCAAAAGTTAAGAAAAAGAGAAAAACTTACACAAAAAGAGAAAAATAATTTTTTCTCTTTTTAATCTACTGCTTTTTTATTGATGTCTCCTAAACAGGGTTCACATCATTATAGTTGTGCTTTTTTAATTATGTTATAATTTGGTACTGATAAATTGACATTAATAAATAATGTAGCTAATATAACATTAGTAGCGAAGTATTTAGGGCACAGTAAAATAGATGAGACCCTTAATACATATTCATACATGTTTAAGAATTTTTTAGATGATGTGGTTAATACTATTAATAAATTAGATGATAATAAATAGCTACACAATTACACATTTTTCTAGAAAATAAATAGATTTGTACAACTGTGTCATAGGTGGCAATTTAGGTGGCAAAATTATAAAAATTAACTAAAATGTTTAATTTTTATAATTGATAGAAATGCCTTAAATAGGCACTTTCAAGCATTGATAAATTTATACAAAACATATTATAAGGCACCTCCTGAAGAGTGCAAATAGTTTATATTTTGTTGAAAACAAAGGGTAAAATGCATATTAATTTATTTTAGGTACTAAGCTAGGTACGTAAATTTAAAAAAATACTAATTTTTTACATAAATTATTAGTATTTTATTTTTATAATAACATTGACATTTGTACTGATAAAATATAAAATAAGGGTGTAAAAGTCAAAGGGAGAATGTATATGGAAAAGATGACTATAAATGAGTTTAAAGATCAAAGTAATATTGAGATAATACAAGAACTAATGAAGGTTAATAATGGATATATTACATCTAAACAATTAACCGAATTAGGCATTCATAGAATGTATCTTAATATTATGGTAGATAGAGGTATCATAGAAAAACTTGATAATGGAATATATCTTGATGTTAATAAATTTCCAGATTCTTATTATGTACTAAATTTAAATTTACCAGGTATTATATATTCTCATATGACTGCATTATATTTTCATGGATTATCAATTAAAGCACCTGATAGTAAATATGATGTAACTGTTAAGAAAAATTATAATAGTGTTAAATTAAAAAATCATAATGTGTTTTATGTATCTGATGATATATATGAATTAGGATTAACAGAAGTCAAAACACCATTTGGGAATATTGTTAGAGTATATGATGTTGAAAGATGTATATGTGATATTATAAGGTCTAAAAAAAGAATGGATAATGAACATGTTAAATATAGCTTAAGAGAATATATTAAGAGAAAGGATAAAGATCTTGTTAAGCTTTCTAAGTACGCAGATAAAATGGGTATTAAAAAAGAAGTAATGGATTTATTGGAGTGGTTTTATGAATAAGATAATAGTTAATAAAATTAAATGTAAAAAATGTGGAGATGTAATTGAATCAACATATAGACACGATTTTAAATTTTGTAAATGTGGTGCAGTTGCAGTTGATGGTGGAAAAGATTATTTAAGAAGATTAGGATATGAAGAAGATTATGAAGAATTATCTGAAGTAGAAGAAACAAGTAATAGTAAAAAGTAAGGGGATTATAAATGAATCAAGAAAAAATGCATTTAATAAATAAGATATTTAATAACGAAACAATTAGAACTGTATGGGACAAAGAACAGGAAAAGTACTTTATAAGCGTAGTGGATGTTGTTGGGGTTGTCTCTGATAGTAAAGATAAACACTCATATTGGAGAAAGTTGAAACAACGTTTAAAAGAAGAAGGAAATGAAACCGTGACAAATTGTCACGCTTTGAAACTGAAAGCTCTAGAGAAATGGAAATAGTGGCTTCTAGGCATAAAATACTATCAGCTTTAGATGATATAAAGAACTGGCGTAGAGAATTGTATAAAGGATATGATAATAATGTAAGGATCCTATGTAATGGCAGATTATATACTCATACTGAGTTTGAAGAAGAAAGAGATAAATTACCAAAAGATGAACATGGATTAATAAAAGATTGTAAGCATGTTTATTTAGATAATGATTTAATAGATAAAATAGATGATTTACTTTCTGAAGTGAAAAATTTATTGGATTAATAATTAACACAATTTTGTAATTAAAATGCAAAAATTGCATAAAATGTGCAAAAAGGCAAAATAAAATACGTGAAAAAGTTGCCTTTATAAAAATAATAGAATATACTATTACTAGAAATGAGGAGGAGATTTTTATGATATTAGAATTTAGTATAGCTAATTTTTTATCATTTAAAGATAAGGTTACTTTTAGTATGCTTGCAAATGCCACAAACGGATTAGATGACAATTATATTGTATTTAATAATTTGAAGGTGTTAAAAACAACTGCAATATATGGTGCAAATGCATCAGGAAAAACAAATTTATTTAAAATATTAACTATTGTAATATCAATGCTAAGAAGTTCAAATGTTGCAAATATAAACGCAAAGTTACCAATCGTTCCATTTAAATTTGATAAAAATACTATTAATAAACCAAGTGAATTTGAAATTAAATTTATTGTTGATAATGTACGTTATGTTTATGGGTTTATAGCTGATACAAATAGAATACATGAAGAATATTTATATTACTATCCTAACGGAAGAGAAACTAAAATATTTGATAGAACTAATACCAATAATTATTCTTTTCCGCAAAAAGATGAAAGATCATTAAATGATATAGCTTCTAAAAATGCACCAAATAAATTTTTTATTGCTACGGCAACAAATTGGAACTACGAAAAGACAAAAAAACCATATAAATTTTTAAGTGAAGATATTAATACTTTTAATAATTTGGGAGGTCTTAGAGATTTAGCCTTAAGAGAGTATTTAAAAGATGACAAAAAATTAAAAGATTTTGCCTTAGAATTTTTGAAAAAAGCAGATTTCAATATAGAAGATTATAAAGTAATAGAAACAGATGTACCAGATGATATGCTAGCAGCAATTCCTGATTTTATTAAAGTAGGAATGAATATGAAAGAAAAACCAAAAGTATTTACTGCATTTTTCAAACATAACAGTTCTGATGTCGAATTATCATATGAAGAAGAATCAATGGGAACTCAAGTTATTTTTTGTTTTATTCCATTTATTATGGATGCATTAAATAATAAAAGAGTTGTAGTAGTAGATGAGTTGGATAAAAGCTTACACCCATATTTAGTTGAAATGATAGTGCAAATGTTTAATGATCCAGATATAAATATAAATGGTGCACAATTAATATTCAATACTCACGATACTAATTTATTAAAATTAGACACTCTAAGAAGAGATCAAATATGGTTCACAGAAAAAGACGATAATAATGGAATAAGCGATTTATTCTCATTAAGTGATTTTTCTGTAAGAAAAATGGAGAATGTTGAAAAAGGATATATGCTTGGTCGATATGGAGCTGTTCCTTTTATCAAAAATGATTTTAATCTATGGGAAAAAGATTAGAGCATAAAAGAAGAATTAGTATCGATATAGTAAGAAAAGTCAGAAAGCAAAAAAGGAAAATACTAATAGCAGCTGAAGGTAAAAATAAAACGGAAAAGACATACTTTAGTAATTTTGAAGATGGTAAAAAATCATATAGTATTACATTTGCTAGGGGTAATAACACTGATCCATTAAAATTGGTTAAGATGTTGATTATGGAAATAGATGAATTAGACTTGGATTTGCAAGATGATGATGTAGCATACTGTATTTTTGATACAGATGTTAATCCTAATAAGAATAAAATAATTGAAGAAGCAATTCAATTAGCAAAGAAAAATAATATAAAAATTATTACATCATCTCCATGTATTGAATTATGGTTCTTACTACATTATGATTATACAACTGCAAATATGGATAATGAAGAAGTAATTAAAAGGTTAAAAGAGTATTATCCAAAATATGCAAAGAACATTAATATATATCCTGATATTATTAAAGAAATGAATTTAGCAATTGATCGTGCAAAAAAATTAGAAAAGTTTCAAATTGATAATAATAGAAGAATAGGAACGGTTGAAGCAAATCCTAACACTGAAGTATATAAAATGATTAATGAACTAGAAAAATAAAAAATATGTAGACTTTGAACCCGTATTCTTATAAGACTACAATATTGCCAAATTTGTTGTTTTTGTGTACATACAAAAATATAAAAGAGATATGTTCTATTTTAGTTCTAGATAGAATATATTTTTTTTACTTAATAATTTGCTCTCTTCCCCCTGACGAGAGCGGAACCGATTAAAATTTTTTGGTAAGTCCAACAAATGCAGTAAATATAAGGGTTTACGAGCATTTGAAAAATGGACTTACCTATATTTTTACCTATATGTAGAGGATAGGTAGAGTATTTTTTTATTCTAAATTATTCATTGTTTGGACGATTTCGTCCATTTTATTTTTAAATAAATGTGAATATGTATTAAGTGTTTCATCTATCTTTGCATGACCTAAGAATTTAGCTACAACCATTATACTAGCACCATTGTTAATTAATACTGATGCACAACTATGTCTAAAGTCATGAATTCTAATTTGTTTAACTCCAGCTAGTTGTGTATATTTATTTTTAGTATGTCGTAATATATGTGCTGATAAAGGTTCTTTATCACCAAATACATACCATTTTTCACTAAATCCATATTGTTTCTTTTCTCTAAGATATAATTCATGAATATCATCCATTACTTTTTGTGGAAGTGGAAGAGTTCTAGTACTTGTCCTTGTCTTAGGAGTTGTTAATATATATTGTCTAGAATCTCCTTCTTGAACAACATTTTTAACCACAGATAATTCATTATTATAGAAATCTATATTATCCCAAGTAAGTCCTCTTAATTCACCTCTACGAAGTCCACAGAAAAATAATACTTCAAATAGTGCTTTCCATTTTATATCATCTATTACAGATACAAATTGCTTAAACTCTTCCCAAGTATAGAATTTCATTTCTTCTGGTGGTCTATTAGGATTATTGAACTTTTCCATTTTATTATAAATAGAAGTGAAGTTATAATCATGCCACTTAGTTCCGTAATTAAGTATTGTCTTTAATAATTTGTAATAACCATTCTTGGTTTTATCTCTTTGATCTAAAGCACCAATTCTTTTTCTCCATTGAATATAATGTTCAAGTTTTATATCTTTGATCTTTAATTCATAGAATTCACTTAATTGTTTTATATTTCGTCTATATGACCTTAAAGTAGTTGCTTTAACTTTATCTTTCTTGTATTCATAAAACTCTTCATATAACTGTTTAAATGTCATATTAGTAACATTTATTTGTTTATTTTCAAGTCCAACTAAAAAATCTCTTTCAGCTTTTATTGCTTCAGCTTTAGTCATATAGTTTTTAGATACATAAAGTTTAGTTAATCCATTTACTTTTATTCTGTCATAGAAACACCAACGTCTACCATCTTTGGTAGCTTTTTCTTTTGGTAATTGTCGTACAGCCATTTTATACCTCCTTATTTTGCTATACGTTCGTATTACCTGTGACAATACTAGTATAGCATGATCTTAATTTTTTGCATAATAAAACCAGGTATGGTTTTTCCATATCTGGTTAAATAATTCTTAATCTTGTATTTTTTTTATATATTTACACTTTGGATAATTAGAACATCCATAAAATTTTTCTCCAGCATGTTCTCCATATCTTGCTGTTCGTAATAATAATGTACCACCACATTCAGGGCATATTGAAGAATCATTTATTTCTGCATTATTGTTTTCAATTTCAACATTTTTATCATCTGGGCTTATATTTTGTTTAGATTGTTCTACTTGTTCAATTTCTATATTTACTATTTCTTCACTTTCATTACTATCTTCATTATTATCAATTATAGTGTTGTTATCTTGTACTAAAGTTGTATTAATATTATTTACTCGTATATTATTATTAATGTTGTCTATATGCTTTTGCTTTGTAATATCATCTACTTGTGTATAAGGATATAATTTGTTATATATTTCATTTATTTGATCAGCAGATAATATATCATCTGGATTGTTATTGTATATAGAAGAAATAAGGTTATATACTTGATAACGATTAATAACATTAACATTAAAATTTTTTATATTAACATTCATAAGAGTACAACGATCAGAAAAAGTAATTATAGAATAAATTGGCAATTCATTTCCAATTAATGATTTTAGATATTTAACATGCGTATTATTTTGGAACACGGGATTGTAGAATTTTTCTTTATGACTTCTTCTTCGCCCAGACGGTAAGGTTTGATACCAGTATTTTTGATTATCACTACCAAAAATCCATCCACTATAATTCTTACTTTCAAATACAAATAATCCTTTGCTCGAAATCATCAATACATCTATTTCAGTGGTTTCTTCTTCTTTCTTTGGAACATATATATTGAATAAAAATTTTGAACCTTGTTCTTCAAATTTTTTAAGATATTTATATGTTAAATATTCTCCATACCTTCCAGTATCATGTCTAACTCTAAAATAACCAATATTAGTTATTTTATAATATGTTTCTTCCTTATACTTCTTGTTTTTATAGTAAATTATTAATATTGGAATCCAGACAATAGGATTTAAAACTAAAAATATTAATTGATATAAAATATAAAGTATTTGTTCTAACATAAGCATTCACCTAACATAATTATACCATTTATTTTGATAAATTAAGTATTCTTTCAAGCTTATCTATATCAATTTTTAATACATCTACAACTGCTTGCATAGGTAAGTTATTACCTGGGATATAATATCCTTCATTTAATAACTTATCTTTAATATCTTTTTTAACTTCAAGTGCTTTATTTCTTCCACAACCTAATAATTTCATTAGATCTGTTATAGAACACCATTGTTTAGATATTAATTTTAAAGTTTCTTCTGCACTCATATTATTTACCTCCTATTATTTCATCAATCATTCTTTGCATCTCAGCTTGTTCTTCAGGTGAAGCTTTTGAATCTTCTATTTTTTTACCATTCCAATATCCATCACCATAGAGTGGTGGTTCTTTATTTACTTCTATATCATTTATTTTTAATATATGTATATAATTTTGTCTATGACCATTTTTATCTATGTAACCTTTAGGTATTCCTTCAACATAAACATCTTTACCAACTCTTAATTCAATCTTGTATGTATATTCAATATACATTCTTGCACTAAAAAAGGATAGGTTAGTCCTATCCACACCATTTTTATCCTTATATTGTTCTTTCTGACATATATCAAACCAGATATAGTCTTTATCAACACTATCTCTAATACTTGTTATATATCCATGATATTTTATATAGTCTACTAAATCTTTCATACCGAAACCTCCTTTACCTTTTACTAAGGCCTTTGTATAACTATTATATTTTTATATTATATTTATTTATTATGTTAGATAATAAGTTCTATCAAGATAGAATAATCCTTCTATCATGTAGGAAATTTATTTCTAATATATATCTTTCTTTTAAAACTTCTAGGATGTTCTATAATTATGTAATTCTTATTTACTAAAGTTCTTAACAGAGTAGATATAGTTCTTGTAGTACATTTTAATTTTTCAGCATAATACTTATTTGATCCAAATGCATAACCTTTCTGATTTGAATTAGATAATAGGAGAGTAAAGAGCACGATTGTGCTCTTACTCAAATTATCATTCAAAAGATCATAATACATTTTTCCATGGCTCTTGCTCATTTTGTAATCTTTTCCTTTCTCTTTGAATAGCCTTATCTTTTACTGAATCCTTAAAAGCTTCAGCTGATTCATTCATGTATTCAGCTAAAGCAACTTCAATACAATAAGTCATAAAATCATTAATACTTATTCCTCTAGCTTTAGCTTCTACTTTTAATAAATCAAATACTTCTTTTCTAATTCTAATTAGATACTTATGCATATTATTTACCTCCTTAATCATCTAATTTGTATTTGTTTAATTTAGATTTGAATTTATTTAAAGCTTTGCTTTCTTTTGGATTAGTTATTTTGTCCCATTCAAAATCTGAATAGATTTGTTCAAGTAGGGCAACAATGTAGCAATTCTTAGAATAAATTCTATCTAGTAGATAATTAGTCCTATCAACTGTTTTAACTAGATTCATATTATTTAATCCTAGTGATACCAATTGACTAACTGCTTCAGAATAACTGATTTTCTTTAAATTAGAATATTCTTGAATTTGATCATCAATATCAAAAGCAATTGATACATGAGTTCTTCTTTTATTCATAAAATCACCTCCTTTCTATATCCCACGTATGGGATTATCTATCACACTAATTAGCTATTTTTAATAACTAATTATGTAAGAGCATAAGAGATTGATATCACTACAACAAAAAAAGTCTTATAAATAAGACTTTCTCGTGATATCAAACTTATTTTGCACTTGCAAAATTGGGGATTAATTGTGTTCATCAATTAATCATATATATTTAATTTCGTTATTTTATTGTGTTAATTATATGGGATTCTTCCTTTCATTTATTTTTTATACCTCCAAATCTTTGGGACAACAAAAAAAGAAGATGTGAATTCATCTTCTCCGATATTTCTTCTTATTATACTTATTTTACCATATTGAAATTCAAAATGGAAGTGCATTTACCTGGTGAATTTCAGGTGTTTTTTAGGTGTTTTTCAGACCTTTTTCAGGTGATTTTCAGTCTTTTTTTTGTTCTTTTTTTGTGTTTTTTTCGTTCTTTTTTGTTCGTAAGGCCTTATTTTATAAGGATTTGTACTTTTTTGTCGAAAACTGTCGTTTTTGGCTCCATATGAAAATTTTTAGTTTTATTTCATATAATACAATCTTAACATGATGGTGGTGTACCTTTCAATTGTCCTTTTCCGTACTTTTTGCGTACCATTTCCGTACTTTTTGCGTACCTTTTAATTAAATTAATCCTATTTTATTACATTTTATCACTCTAAAATATTATTACAAGTGGTGAATTATATAGGTGGATAGAGGGGTGAATTTTTAAGATTTTCCCTTTAGATCTGTTAGAAAATTAAAAAAACTGATATACTGTTAATAGGTGATTCATAATGATTACAGTTGTAGCAGCTTTAATTGAAAAAGAAGGTAAATATTTAATTGCTAGAAGATCTACAGGTTCAGAAGATGTAATGGGTAAATGGGAATTTCCTGGTGGTAAAGTAGAAAAGGATGAATCTGAAGAACACGCAATTGAAAGGGAAATAAAAGAAGAATTTGAAATGGATATAAAAGCTATTAAATTTTTAGTTAATAACGTTTGTGAATATCCATCAAAAACAATAGATTTAAGATTATATGAATGTAAGCATATATCTGGTGAATTTAATCTACATGATCATTCTGAATATAGGTTTGTTGATAAAGCAGATATAATTAATTTTGATTTATGTCCAGCTGATATTCCATTGGCTGAGTTTGTAAAGGAGAATATGTAGTATGAAGGATGAGTTCTTATCAAATGTTAATACATCATTTTTAAATAAAATTAAAAGCAATCTTAAAAAGTGTAAATCATTTAGTTTCTCAGTAAGCTTTATTAAAAAGGCTGGTTTGGTATTGCTTGAAAGAGAAATAGAAGAAGCTTTGGATAGAGGAGCAAAAGGAAGAATTATTACATCAACTTACCAAAACTTTACTGATATTGGATCTTTGGAACAATTTTATACTTGGCAAAAAGAATATGATAATTTTGAATGTCATTTAGATTATGAATGTTTTGGTGATAATGGTTTTCATACTAAAGGATATTTATTTGAATACGATGATTCAATTGAATTTATTGTGGGATCATCAAATATAACAAGATTTGCTTTATTAAAAAACTTTGAATGGAATGTTTCATTAATTTCTAAAGATAATTTAGATTCTTATAATGATGCATTAATTGAATTTGAATTAATATGGGATAAGACATTAGAACTTGATACTAAGTTAATTGAAAAATATAGATTACAATTAGATTATGCTATTGAAAAATGGGATATGGATTATGTTAATGCAATGGATGCAAAAATTAATCCCAATTCAATGCAAAGAAAAGCTCTAAGAGAGTTAAGAAGATATAGAGATACTGGAGTTAAAAAAGCATTAATCATTAGTGCTACTGGATCAGGTAAGACATATTTAGCTGCTTTTGATGCTCGTAACTTTGGTGCTAAAAGACTTTTATATATAGTTCATAGAGAATCAATACTTAAAGACGCTAAAGAATCATTTGTAAAAGTATTTGGCGCAGAACGAACTTATGGATTTTATACAGGAAACGAAAATTCATTAGAAGCTGATTTTATATTTGCAACAAGCAATATGCTAGGAAGACATTTAGATTCGTTTAAGAAGGATGAATTTGATTATATTATTTATGATGAAGTTCATCACGTAGTTGCAGAAACTGGAAAGAAGATATTTGAATACTTTGAACCAGAATTTATTTTAGGATTAACTGCGACTCCAGAAAGAATGGATAATCAAGATATATTCAATTTATTTGATCAAAATGTTCCATTTGAATTAAGACTTAGAGATGCTATTAACAATGACTTAGTTGTTCCTTTCCATTATTATGGAATTAGAGATCAACTTGTTGATTATAGCTCAAAAGATAAAATGACTATTGCTAAAAAAATAGCAGAACAAAATAATATTGAATTTATTAAGAGTCAAATTGAAAAATATCGTAAGCCAGGTGAGAAGTTAAAATGTATAGCTTTCTGTACTAATATTCAAAGTTGTAGATTAATGGCAGATGAGTTATATGAGGAAGGATATCATACAATATCTTTAACAGGTATAAATGATACTGGAGTTAGAATTAAAGCATTTAAAGATCTACAAGATGAAAATAATTTACTAGAAATTATTTGTACTGTTGATATATTAAATGAAGGCGTAGATATTCCTCAAGTTAATATGGTTTTATTTTTAAGACCAACTGAATCTCAAACTGTATTTATTCAACAATTAGGACGTGGTTTAAGAAAATATCCTGGTAAAGATTATGTTACAGTATTAGATTTTATTGGAAACAACTATGATAGAGCAGTTCAAATAGCAATGGCTTTGGGTACATTAGGTAAAACTACTTACATGGAAAAAGCTTATTTAAAAGAAATGATTAGAACTAACTTTGAATCATTGGATATTCCAGAGGTTAAAATTGAAATAGATGATTTATCTAAAGAAGAAATTATTAATTTTATAGATAAAACTAATTTTAACTCTAAAGTTTTCTTAGAAAAAGATTATAAGAATTTTAAATCATATATTAATAATGGATCATATCCAACACATATGGATTTCTTAAATTCTGATGTATCTCCAGATCTAATTAGAATTATTAAATCAACATTTAGTGGTTCTAAAAATAAATCTTATTATAATTTCTTAAAGAAGATTGATGAAGATACAATTCCTATGTTTGATGATAAACAAATAGCATTTATAAATAATATGGAAGATTTATTACCATTAGCTAGATTAGATGAATATTTAATAATTGAACAAGCTATTAAAGAACATACAATTGATTTAAAAAGAATTGAAGGTATTAATGAACATATTACAGATAAAACATTAGAGAATGCTTATAACAATTTAAAATCTTTAGGCTTAGTTGAAAATAATGAAATTGATTTAACTAACATTGAAGATGGAGAATTTAAAGATTATTTATTAGATACTTTAAATTATGGTATTGTTAGATATAATCGTGAATTTGGTGAGTATACTGGATTATTCAAATTATATAGAAATTATTATAAAGAACAAGCTTCTAGAATCATGCTAAAGAATGGTATTTTACAAAAAGGTACTTACTATGAAGATGATATAGCTTATATCTTTGCAGGTATCAAAAAAGGTGAAGAAGGAAGACTAAACTATAAAGATAAATTTATTAATAATAAAATATTCCAATGGGAAAGTATAGCAAATGTATCTGAAAGTGAAAAAGAACATTTAAGAAATTCTAAAAAAGTTCATCTATTTATTAGAAAGATGGAAAGTGAAGATACAGTTATTTTACCATATACATATTTTGGTTTAGGGACATTTACAAATGAAAGAGATTCATACACTGAAGAAGATGGCAAAAAACATCCAACATTACTATTTGATATTGTATTGGATGATGAAGTTCCAGAAGATTATCATATTGATTTTGAAATACCAAATAGAGACTAGAAAAACTAATCTCTTTTTTAGATCTAATTATTTAGATCTAAATATAAGATCTTGACAAATCATATTTTATGTGATAATATGTATATGTGAGGAGAGGGAATATGGATACTAAAGTATTACTTGATAGCATTGAAGAAGCTAAAATTTTAGGTATATTTAAGAATGTTTGTAATGATTATTCAAATTCTGTTGAAAAAAATAAATTGCGAAATATATTAGCTGTATCACCTGATAAGTATAATACAATAAAGCAAATAATGATTAGAAAATATTCAGTAGATATGAATGATCAACAAATAGAGAGAATGTTGGAATTAATACGAGCATTTTTAAAAAAATCTGATTATAGAAAAAATATTCCTATTGAACTTCGTGAGAAACTATTATCAAACCAAAAATATAAATGTTCATTTTGTGGAAAAAATATTGATATTAGTTCACACGCTGATCATATTGTTCCTTTTAAATATGTAGGTGATGAATTGGACGATAATCTACAAATGTTGTGTGATACATGCAATGAGAAAAAGAGTGATAGTATAGACTATCAAATTAGATATTTATTAAAATTAGTTTAGGAGATGAAAAAAATGAAAAAAATATATTTAATTGAGGTTAACCAAAATAATGAAAAGAGTTATATTGGATCTGCTTCAGCGAGAGATCTTGTTAGACTAGCAACAAAACAAGAGTTAAATGAACCACAAGAAGCTCAAAGACCAATAGAAGCTAAAAGATTGGACGAGATATCCGAATATGTTATGAATGGCGGCATGATTGCAACATCAATTGTTATTGGAACATGCGATGATAGACTATCTATTCATAAAGTTGAAGATATTGCGTCAAATGATTTATATTATGTTGAATTTCCAGAAACGGAAGCTGAATTTGAAAGTTTTAAAAATTGCTTTGATATAATGGATGGTCAACATAGATTGTTTTCTTTCTTAGAGGATAAAATAAAAATAGATGATACTGTTGATTATGAATTAACTTTTAACATGTATATAACCCCAACTTTAAGAACTAGAAGATTAATATTTAAAAATACCAATGAAGAACAAAAACAAGTTGCATCAAATTTACTATTGTGGTTTAGAAAACAATTAAATATGCTTTCAGACAAAGAAAAAGCTTATCATCCTGTTGTTGAATTATTAAATACTGAGGCTAGTTCGCCTTTAAAAGGGAAAATAATAATGGGCGCTGAAAAAATAACTGGTGGTTTTAAAGCAGAACAAATTATTAATATATTATCAAAAAATAAAATTAAGACTTTGCCAGGGCAAGAATTGACAGATGAAAATTTATTTAAGTTATTAAGTGAATATTTATGTGGTTGGGAAGATGCTGTTGGTGTTAAAATTGCAGATAGAGATAAAAATGTTGCGCCATTTTCTAAAATAGCTGGTTTCAGATTTATGATATTAATGCTACCTACATTCTTTGATAAGGCAGTAAACGATAAAGAAAGGTTTACAAGGAAATATATATCTGATACTGTAAAGAAAATGGTTGGTAGTCAAGGATATGAACCATATCAACTATTTGATTCTAATGGAGAGTATATTAAGAGTCTAGGAATGAATCCATTTGGTGGAGAAACTCCAACAACTGTTTTAGCTGAGGAATGGTCAAGCAATTTAAAAACTCAATCTTCTGATAATTTTGATCCTTTAGCATAATAATTATTTAAGATTATATATAAATAATATGGTAGGTGATAATAATGCGCGAATTAACTGAAAAGGTAGTTGAATTTACTCGTGAAAGAGATTGGGATCAATTTCATTCCCCAGAGAATTTAGCTAAGAGTATTTCTATTGAAGCTGGTGAGCTATTAGAATGCTTTCAATGGAATAATGAATATGATTTAGATGAAGTTAAAGAAGAACTAGCAGACGTTATTAATTATTGTTTATTAATGGCTGATAAATTAGGAGTAGATCCTAAACAAATAGTTTTAGATAAAATGGAAAAGACAGCTAAGAAGTATCCAGTAGAAAAAGCTAAAGGGAAGAGTACAAAGTATAATAAGTTATAAGGAGTAATAATCATGAATAATAGCAGTATGACACTAAGCGAAATAGTCACAATCTATTTTAAGAAAGAAGTAATTGATGCTGCAGAAAAATTTGTTAACGATTCTGATGTTATTAAATGTGCTGAAAGTATCAAAGACATGTTTAAAGATGCAAGTAAATTAAAATATGGTGAACAAAGAATTGCAGCTGTTTTATTAGCAGAAAAAATGTTAGAAGAAGAATCAAAAAATAATTAATAGGTGATTGTAGTATGTTAGTATATGAAGGAATTAAATCAGGATTTATTAATGATGTGGATTTAGGAATAATTGCTGATAAGATTAGAAATAAATATATTGAAAAGATTAAAAGGAGACCTAGTGCGCCAGAATTTAATTCATGGAAAAATTCTATGCAATATATGAGAGGGGTGTTAAGTGATAATGGAATACCAGATAATACTGGTATAGCTATTGAATATAATATTCCGCCAACTGGTTGTAGAATAGATTTTATGATGTCAGGATTTAACAAAGATAAATCTAACGTCGTTATTATTGAATTGAAACAATGGGATAAAGCAACAGAAGTTGCTAATCTAGATGGTATTTATAAGGTCAATACTTATACTGGTGGAGGACTAAGAGATGTTAACCATCCATCATATCAAGCAATGACTTACGCTAATTTGATTAAAGACTATAATGAGTCTGTTCAATTAAAAGATATTAATGTTATTCCTTGTGCATACTTACATAATTATTATTTTGAAAATGATGATACATTATTATCTGATAATTATAAAGAGTATACAGATAAAGCTCCTTTGTTTGGACATAATGATGTTATTAAATTAAGAGACTTTATTAAAAAATATATTTCAAATGGTGATGATGGAAGCATTCTTTATGAAATTGATCATGGTAGAATTAGACCATCAAAAATGCTACAAGACTCTTTATCACAAATGTTAAAAGGTAATAAAGAATTTTATATGATTGATGAGCAAAAAATAGTATATGAATATGCATTGAGCAATGCCATCGATACAGTTTCTAAAAATAAAAAGAATGTAATGATAGTTAGAGGTGGTCCGGGTACTGGTAAATCTGTACTTGCTATTAATTTATTAGTAGAATTTAATAATAGAAATATGACTTGTTTCTATGTTACTAAAAATGCAGCTCCAAGAAGTGTATTCTCTGCTAAGCTTAGAGGAAACTATACTCAAACTTATATTAATCATTTATTTCAAGGATCAGGTAACTTTGTTGATGAAGAGAGTAATAAATTAGATGTATTAGTCGTTGATGAAGCACACAGATTAAATGCTAAATCAGGTATGTTTCAAAATAAAGGTGAAAACCAAATTAAAGAAATCATTAATGCTTCGAAATTTTCAATATTCTTTATAGATGAAAACCAAAAAGTTACTCTTAAAGATATTGGTAGTGAAGATCTAATTAAGAAATATGCTAATGAATTAGGTGCTGGAATATATACCTATGAGCTTGATAGTCAGTTTAGATGTAACGGATCTGATGGATATATAGCATGGCTAAATAACTTATTAGAAATAAAAGAAACAGCCAACTTTGATATAGATGGATTTGATTATGATTTTAAAGTATTTGATGATCCAAATAAAATGAGAAAAGCCATTGAAGAAAAAAATGCAGTTAATAATAAATCTAGAATTGTTGCTGGATATTGTTGGGACTGGATTGCTACTGGAAAAACTATGACAACTGTTCATGATATAGTTATTCCTGAATGCGATTTTGAAATTAGTTGGAATTTGGGTAATTCTCAAACTTGGGCAATTGATCCTGAATCAGTAAATGAAGCAGGATGTATTCATACTTGCCAAGGATTAGAATTTGATTATGTGGGTGTAATTATTGGCAATGATATGAGATATGATAATGACCATATTGTAACTGACTATTCAAAAAGAGCAAAAACAGATCAATCACTAAAAGGCATAAATAAAATAGCTAAAGAGCAAGGACAAGAAGTAGCTGATAAAATAGCCGATACTGTTATTAAAAACACATATAGAACATTAATGACTAGAGGTATGAAAGGTTGTTATGTTTATTGTACTGATAAAGAATTGAATAAATACATAAAAAAATATAATGGAAGTGTAAGGTGAGAATATGAATGAAATAAAATGCCCTAAATGTGGAACCGCTATTCAAATAAGTGAACAAGATTATGATTCTATATTAAAACAAGTTAGAGATCACGATTATGAAGAACAATTAAATGCAGCAAAGCGAATGCTTGAAACAGAAAAAGAAAATGCTATTAAACTTGTAAAATCTGAACTCGAGAAAAAAAGTCAAGAAGAACTTGCTAAGAAAAATGAAGAAGTATTAAAATTACAAAGCCAAATAGATAATAAAGATAAAGAAAAAGAAAATGAATTATTAAATGCCAAAACATCTTTGGAAAAAGAATTTCAAAAGAAAATTAATGAACTAAATCTTGAAATTTCCAATTTAAATAATACTATAGAAAGTCAAAATAAAAATAGAGAATCAGAAATTAAAAATGCTAAATCTGATTTAGAAAAAACGTATAAAGATAAAATCAACTCAATGAATATTGAACTTAACGATTTGAAAAATTCATTAAAAAACAAGGACAGTGAAAAGGAAACTGAAATTATTAAAATAACTTCAAAAAAAGATCAAGATATAAGCGAATTAAAAAATAAATTAGATCTTAGTGAAAAAGAATTCGAATTAAAAGAAAAAAATACTAAGGAAAAGTATGAACTTGAATTAAAAAATAAAGATGAGATGATAGAATACTATAGAGATTTAAAGGCTAAACAATCTACAAAGATGATTGGTGAATCTCTTGAGCAGCATTGTAACGCAGAATTTGGAAGAATTAGGCCAATGTTTAGCAATAAAACTTATTTTGAAAAAGATAATGATGCTAGAACTGGTTCAAAAGGTGACTTTATTTTTAGAGATTACGATGAAGAAGGCAATGAAATTGTCTCAATCATGTTTGAAATGAAGAATGAAGCTGATGAAACAGCTACTAAACATAAAAACGAAGATTTCTTTAAAGAATTAGATAAAGATAGAAATGAGAAAAAATGTGAATACGCTGTTCTTGTATCTTTATTAGAGACAGATAATGAAATGTATAACGCAGGTATTGTTGATGTTTCTTATCGCTATGATAAAATGTATGTTATTAGACCTCAGTTTTTTGTGCCTATTATCACTTTACTCAGAAATGCATCTGTTAAATCTCTTGATTATAAAAAACAACTTGTTCAAATGCAAAACCAAAATATAGATATTTCAAACTTTGAAAAAAATATGAACTTGTTCAAAGAAGGTTTTTCAAAAAATTATAGACTTGCTTCTGATAAATTTGCAAAAGCTATTGATGAAATTGATAAAACTATCGATCATTTAAACAAAACTAAAGAAGCATTACTATCAAGTGATAGAAACTTAAGATTGGCTAATGATAAAGCCCAAGACCTAACAATAAAAAAACTTGTTAAAGGTAATAAAACAATGGCTGAATTATTTGGAAAAGCAACCGGAGACAAAAAGTTACTAGATTATGCTGAATCAATTGATAACGAAGAGACTGATGTTGATTCTTCTGAAGATGAAGATGCTAATCAAAATAATGAATAATTGAATATACTAGCTACAGCTAGTTTTTCTTTTACCTATACTTTTACCTATATGATATTTTAAACTATTGTAAATTTTAGTAAATTGTAGAAAATTAAAATCCCCTAATTATAGGGGATTTAATCTTTTATCACTGGTATAATACGAACAAACTTTCGGACCCCCTGAAGAGAGCAGGTCCCAGGTCGCGATGGTCAAAGTGTAACAAATATTAAATATGGATGATAAATGTTAAATTCAATATAAAAATAATATATTTTAATTTTTAGTACATTATAATAGTAACGTAATAATTTTTAAAATTCAAAAGTTATTACGTCTAAGCGTAATAACTTTACAAAGATATCAAAATGATATATAATGTACATAGAGGTGGTTTATATGCTTTTAAGAGAAGATTATTTATCTAAAATAAGAGGATTCTATGATTCAGATTTAATTAAAATATTGGTTGGTATAAGAAGATGTGGAAAATCAGTTATTTTAAATCAAATAATAGAGGAATTAAAAGATAAAAGAAAAATAGATGAGGAACATATTATATTTATTAACTTTGAATTTATTGAATTTGAAGAACTATTAGATTATAAAAAACTAAATAAATATATAAAAGATAGAATAAAAGACAATAAAATTTATTATTTGTTTTTAGATGAGATTCAAAATGTAGATAACTTTGAAAAGGTTGTTAATTCACTACGTGCTTCAATAAAAAATATAAGTATATTTTTAACTGGTTCTAATAGTAAAATGTTATCAGATGAGTTATCATCAGTTTTATCAGGTAGATATGTTTTATTTAATATTAATCCTTTATCATATAAGGAATATGTATCATTAACAAAAAAAGATGGAAATGATTTAAATACTTTTTGGGATTATGCTAAATGGGGAGGACTTCCTAATAGATGTGAATTTACAAACGAGATAGATATAAAAAATTATCTCCATAGTGTATATGATTCTATTATTTTAAGAGATGTTGTAAAAAGATTAAATTTAAAGGATACAGTTTTATTTGATATGATATTACAATATTTAATTGAAACTGCTGGGCGTGAATTTTCTGCTGATAACATTATAAAATATTTAAATAAAGAAAATAAGAAAATATCTAATGAAACACTTTATAATTATATAGATGCTTTATGTAAGGCATTAATACTTAAAAAGGTATATAGATATGATATTGCTGGTAAAGGTGTATTAAAAACATTAAATAAGTATTATGCTACTGATTTAGGAATTGCTCAAATTAAAAATAATAATCCAGAATTTAAAAGTTATGTTGTTTTAGAAAATATTGTTTATAATGAGTTAATAAACAGAAACTATGAAGTATATATTGGTAAAACTAAAAATGGTGAAGTTGATTTTTTAGCAAAGAAAGATGGAAATATTAAATATATCCAAGTAACTTATGAAATGAAAGGCAACGATAATACTATTGAAAGAGAATTTGGAGCATATAAGTCTATAGAAGATAATTATCCAAAATATGTTATTTCTCTTGATAAAATAGATTTATCTCGTGATGGAATTATTCATCTAAATTTAATTGATTTTCTATTAAGTGAAGAGTTTTAAAATGATGTATTTAAATCGTTACAAAGTGTAATATTTTTGGAAAATTATATATTATAGAAATAAAGTAGTAGGTGATGTAAAAATGATTAAATTATCTCAAGTAAGAGATGCATTATATGATGTTAGCATGGAAACAAGTTGTTATTTTAATATCAAAACAAATGAAATATTGTGGCACTTTGATTTCAATGGAGAAGGATCAACATATACTGAAGAAGATGAATTTAATGATGATATTATTAGTATGTTTAATTTTTATACTAAAAATGACTATGATATTATGCAAGACTTTATTAGTAATATAAGTAATGATTCATTAAGAAATGAATTATTTAATGCAACTAGAGGAAAAGGTGCTTTTCATAGATTTAGAGAAATAACTGATTACAATAACATAACTGATGATTGGTATAAATTTCAAGATAGTGAATATAAGAAATTTGCTAAAGAATGGTGCATTGATAATAAAATAGAGTTTGAAAAAGATTGTTAAAAAAATGAAAGTAGTAGGTGGAGTAAATGGATAATAAATTTAATAATATGTTACAAGAATTTTTAAAGAATAATAATGTTGAAAATATTGATGAAGCAAATGAAAAATTACAAGAGTTTATAAAAATGTATAATAATGGAGAAATAGAATATGAAAATACACCTCTAGATGATGCATATGAAATATTAGAAGAGGCACAAAATGCAAAAACTGAAAAAGAAGCTATAAAGTTAGCTAAAAAAGCATATGAAAAATCAAAGGAATGTTTTGACGCAATTTTATTTCAATGTGATTTAGAAGAAAATGGAATAAGAAGAATGAAACTTTTAGATGAAGGTTTAGAATTTGAAAAAAACAGATTAATAAAAGAAAAATATTTTGATAAAGAAAATATTGGACATTTTTATGGAATATTTGAAACAAGACCATACATTAGAGGATTGGTTATTAAAGCAGAGTATTTACTAGAAGAAGGAAAAATAAGTCAAGCAGAAAATGTATGTAGAGAAGTTTTAAGATTAAATGAGAATGATAATATGGGTGCTAGATATTTATTAATGGCAATATATGCTACATTAGAAGAAGAAAATGATATGTTGAAATTGTATAAAAAATATCCAGAAGAAGATTTAGAAATGATATTCCCTTTATTTGCTCTATACTATAAGCTTGGAAATGATAAGAAAGCAAAAGAATATTTAAATAGAATTGATAAATGCAATTCAAATTTTGTTAAATTTTTTAATGGCACTATAAAAGAAAGTAAAAAAGTTGAACCTGGATATTATAGTAGAGGTGACTCTTCTGAAATTTTTATGTATTTAGATCGTTATGATTATTTATTAATTACAATGCCAAAACTTCATGAATATGTTATAGATAATTTAATGAAGAATAAAAAGAGTAAAAAATAATGGAATGATATAAAAAAGAGTCAGTTGGTTACAATTTGTCACCAACTGAAAAATAAAAGATGAATTAACTGGAGACAATTTGTCACCAATTGAGTTTGAAATATAAAGTCGAAACCGTGACAATTTTTCACACTTTCAAGACTATAAAATAGTTACATTTTGACTATCGGCAGGCGAAGCAGGTCATGTAAAAAGAATAACGGATAAATGAATGTTAGTTGAAACGTTTGAACATGCTTTGAAAAAAGTGGACCAAAAATGTTGTGATGAAGATTCATCTTGCTCTAATTGTTTAAGATATTACAATAATCAGCCTTATAGTAAGCTTTTAAAAAGAAAACTTGCTATTGGAACATTAAATGATATTTTTAAAATAACTCTAATTGTTCAACTTCTTGACCACAACTAGTTAGTATTAATTCTTTAATTGTTTCATATGATTTAATAAATGAATTAGGTATTTCAAGTAGTGTTATACCTTTTTCTTTGCATATTTGTGATTTTCTAGTATCACATTTTTCTCTTTCTAGATTTCCAAAATGTTCTCCACCTTGTAATTCTATTGCTATCTTTGGAACTGTTTTCATTAGTTTTAATTGATATAAAACTATATCAAATTCTAATTTTGATTTAGATAGGATAGGATCATTTGAAAATAGGGTAGCTAATTTAACGTTTCTTTTAACTTGAAAATTATTATTTACACTACAGAAGTGAGATATGGTTTTAAAGAATGCATCTTCATTCTTACTACCATTAGAATTACCTATTTGAATAGAATATGATTCGTTTGGTGGTATTTCGGTATTACCATTTTTTGAAACATATTGAACTAAGTTATATAAATCGTCTTTTTTATCAGTTGATAATAGATTTAAGGCTTCTACATCTGATACAACTATTAGATTCTTCTTGGCTCTTGTAACGGCGACATTAGTTATTTCAGAATTATTCTTTATCCAATCGAAAGTTTTTTTACTAGTTTTTAATGAAAGAGAAGAGGAAATAATTATGGTATCTTTTTCAGCTCCTTGTACTTGGTGAATAGTTCCACAAGAAATATCTTTCATATCATTTTCTTCTAACATTTCATTAAGTAAATTTTCTTGATTTTTAAATGGAGTAATAATAGCTACATCTTTTAGATTATTTCTTTTTAAATAATCAATTATAGCTTTTGCTTCTTCATAGTTTTCATTTCTTAATCTTGAATTTCTATTTTTAACATCTATTAATGATAATTTTCCTTCATCTTTTAAATAATCTAATTTTAGTTTATTATTATAAAATCTTTTATTAGAAAAATTAATAATCTTTTTACCACATCTATAATGATAGGAAAGAAGTATATCTTTAGATATTTTATCATGTAGTTTCATAATATCTAATATAGAATGAGTACAATAATCATAATCATCAGTTATTTTAAATTCTTCTTTTAATTTTTCATTTATATTTTTTTCTAATACAATTACTTGTCTTAATTGGTTAGT
>Ga0247609_10000851_pt1 | contig 39393 bp, 43 predicted proteins | sample 172DNAGHGlowgp2_FD_193487 | JGI IMG/M metagenome (GOLD analysis project Ga0247609, IMG submission 193487) | Sheep rumen microbial communities from Palmerston North, Manawatu-Wanganui, New Zealand - 1728 DNA GHGlow gp2 | ecosystem: Host-associated > Mammals > Digestive system > Stomach > Rumen ... | reverse complement strand
AGCTACAGCTATGACAGCGACTTTTCCAGGCTTGCCATTAGACCGCAAACGGTCATAACAGGCTCTGCATTCAGTGTTGCATCTCAGAGATGCGAATGCTGCCACATAGAGCTGACTCCTTAAAGAAGAGTCCCCGTTGCGGTTGATGTGACCTTTGAAATTGACTGAAGTACCGGACTGCTGATAAGTCGGCGACAATCCCAAATGACGGGTGAGTTGCTTGGCATTATCAAAGTAAGTGAAGCCGCCAGTGGCCATGATGAGTGCAGCTGCAAGCGTTATACCTATGCCTTTTACAGAGGTGAGTAAATCCATCTGCTTCTTGTATTCAGATTTGGCAAGAGATGCAAGATCTTCTTCTAGGTCTTTGATCTGCTTCTCAAGGAAAGCAATGGTCTTGTCAATAGACTTCTTGCACTTGGCATCAAAGAACGGCAGCACCTCCATGGAGCCTTTGAGGTTCCTTGTGGCAATGAGTTGTTTCTTGAGCTGGCGGATGACTGTACGCTTCTGCTTTAAGGTGAGAATGGCATCACTGCGGAGCTTGTATGGCGCAGGTTGCATTTTCTCTCCATAGAGAGCAATCAGACGGGCATCTATCTCATCCGTTTTGACGGTAGATAGCATTGCACGAGCAAAGTTCTTCACTTTGAGCGGATTCTCCAAACTTGTCGTTATACCTGCCTCTGAAAGCAGATAGACAAGCAGAGCACTGTAATTTCCTGTCGCTTCCATGACGCAATGGTGCTCCTCCTTGGAGATAGTCCTGATGAACTCATGAATCCCCTTAGTGGTGTTCTTGAATGTCTTCGTCTTACTGTTCTTGTCTGGAGAATAAGCGACAACGAAAGTGTCCTTGCTGACGTCGATACCAATGTAAGTCATAACAATAACATTTTAAATAATATGCAACATCAAAACATCTTAGAGCCATCATTGCAAATGCGGGGTCAAAGCCCAGTGAACTGTCCGGATTCGGATGTTAAGGAGTGGGGGCAGAACATAATCAACTGTCTTATGACGAATGAAAAGACGGCCTTATTCCACATCCTTGATGTTGTTAACGAGTGCAAAGATAATAATTAATATTGAATATACAATGGAAAAGAAAAAAGTAGGAATTGTCACCCCTGAAGAGCGTGACGAGATTCAGAAACTCTTCAAACGCCACTCTGGATTAACAGACTTGGCCAAAATCATTTCGGTAGAAAACGTTGAGCTGTATGAAAAAGTAGTAAACGACTTAGGAGAGACCAATACCACATTTCAAGATTGGTGGAACAAGAAAGGTGAGAAATACAAATGGGAATCTGCTGAAAATGGAAGGTGGCAAATCAATTTTGAAACATGTGAAATCTATTTAGTAACTCCATAAAAAATGGCAACACAACTTTTATTTATTGGTACTACAGAACTACTGCTTATAGGAGGACTGGCTCTTTTACTTTTTGGTGGAAAAAAACTGCCAGAAATGATGCGAGGACTTGGACAGGGTGTGCAAAGCTTTAAAAAGGGGATGAAAGAACCTATAGAAGAAACTACGGAAGAGGATGGCGAAGAAGCAAAATCAGAAAGTGAGCAAACAGAAGAAACAAAAGCAGGACAATAAAAATTCCTCTTCTGGTCTTCTCACTTTTGGCGGGCATCTTGAAGTGTTTCGCCAAATGCTTTTCCGTATTCTTGGCGTATCTGGAGTAATTGCGGCTGTGGTGTTTTGCTTTAAAGACATTACATGGGATTTGTTGCTCGCACCAAGCGAGTGGAATTTCTGTACATATAAATGGATAGAGCAGGCAATGCAAGCCGTTGGGGTAGATTTCCATTTCAATGAGTTCCATGTAGAGATGATTGCCACCGACTTGTCGAGCCAGTTCATGACGCATATCACCACGGCTGTGTATCTTGGCGTATTGGGAGCTTCACCTTATATACTATATGAGTTGTTCCGTTTCATATCCCCGGCACTATATGAAAACGAACGAAAGTATTCCGTACAGGTGGCCGGTATCATCTATATGCTGTTCATCCTCGGAGTGCTGATGTCTTACTTCGTGCTGTTCCCTATCTCGTTCCGATTCCTCGGTACATACAGTGTTTCAGCAAGAGTGGTGAGCAATATCACGCTTGATTCATATATCTCATCCTTTGTGTCGTTGACATTAGTCATGGGCGTAGTATTCCAGTTGCCCGTTATCGCTTTCTTCCTCGGCAAGATGGGCGTTGTCACTTCAGAATTGCTATCCCAATACCGTAAGCATTCTTTCCTTGTCATTATGCTTGTAGCCGCCATCATCACCCCCCCCGATTTGATGACGCTAATACTCGTCACCATCCCGCTCTATCTTCTCTATGAGGTGAGCATCAGAGTGGTAAAAATTGTTGAAAAATAAACTTACATGATTATGAAGAATACAATAGCTCAATTATTGGTAATAGTCATGTTTGCTGCATGTGGCTCTAATGGAAAAAAGCAGGAAACAAAAAACTATTCACCCCATAAATATATATATGTTGTTGAAAGTGTAGAAGGCTATGATGTGGCATACACTGAAGACGGGCATACTTTGATTTATAGCAATGACTCCGTAGGAGATTACATTGTATATTACGCAAAATTTGATGATAATGCAGGGAAACATGGGTATGACAGAGTAAAAGAAAAGGCTGTCAGAGCAGAAATGGATTCTTCTTTGAAAACGTTGAAGAGTATATCATCTATCTATGGAGGAGCCTTTTGTAAAAGGAATGATAATACTGGATATGCTGCTTTATATTTTGATGAACAAATGAAAGGCAATAGTATAGATCAGATAGCCGTTCCTTTAGGTGATACACAGTCTGAAGAAACAAGTAAGGAGCAAGAGATTAAGCATATTCTCTCGTTACTAAATATAGCGTATATACTTGCACAGTCCATCAACAACAATAATGCTAGCGGCTGGAATAATATGGCTCTTGCATTGGAATCTGTACAGGGCATCATAACCTATGACGTTATAAAGAATGATACTGTTTATGACACTATAATAAAGGCTCATATATCAAAATTAGCGCATTCTACAGAAGGACTTACACAGTTTTATAATGTACTATGGGAGAACTATAATAGTCAAAATTCCAATACCAAACTATAAAAAAGGAATATGAATAACGCAAGAAATCAAAAGTGTATGGTCTTAATATTGGCCATGATTGTTGGCATTGGCTTTGTCTCATGTGGCGATGATGATAACGAGAACACGGTCAATGAGCCATATACCCCATCTGATTCAAGGGCAGTTGACCTCGGCTTGTCTGTCAACTGGGCAAAAATGAATGTTGGTGCAAATGCCCTAGAGGATTGTGGACTATTCTTTGCATGGGGAGAGACCAAAGGCTATACCTCGAACACAAGCGATGGCCACCAGTTCGATTATACCGAATACAAATGGATGACAGCAGGGCAGTCTTCGCCATATTGGATAAACAAGTATCAGATAGCCGACCAATGGACTGATGGTTGCTGGTTTGACTCTAACCAACGCTTCATTGGCGATGGAAAAAAGGTATTGGAACTGGCTGACGATGCCGCCGCCGCTAATTGGGGTGGCTCGTGGCGTATGCCTACCATTGAAGAGTGTCAGGAATTGATAAGCAACTGCTCGGCGGAATGGACGAGGCAAAACGGAACATACGGTTGTAAGTTGACAAGCAAAAAGAATGGCAATTCGATCTTCCTGCCTGCTTCAGGCATTCGTGCTTCTGGAGGAGTGTTGACGTGGGAAGGAATTGGTGTGTATTGGTCATCGTCGCTGAAAACGACTTTGGGTGGCTGTGGTTTTAACTTTAGTGCTAATGATGGTACATCTATGTACATTACAACAAATGACTATAGCCGGAATACTGGCATAAATATCAGACCTGTAATGAAGAAGTAAAAAACAAGATATTATGAAACAGCTACTATTAACATCTATGCCAAGCCTCTTAGAGACAAAGGTAAACGTGAGAATTCTTTCGTTATTGTTCATCCTCCTTATTACATGTGACGTGCAAGCACAGTTTTTCCCATATAATCCTTACAACCCCTATATGAACCCTGGTTATCAGGCTGGTCAACAGTTGGGCAATGCCATTGCACAAAGGAGCAAGTATGGTCGTAATCAGTTGCGTAAGGCTATCAAGAAATGGGGCGAATGCAATAACGGTACACTTTCGTTAGAGCATGGTGCCGTAGCACTATATGGCAGCAATGGCTATTTTTGTAGTGCCGCTGTTGATGATAGGATTTCTTCTAAACTGAAGTCCATCAATAAGGGTGGAGGAACAATTAACGATGTGAATATTACTGAAAATGGTAATTTCATCATTGTTTACAACGACAAGGAATGGTATGGTGTTCTTCCTTCAGGTCTTAAATCTGCCTTGGACGAGTATTCTTATGGTACCAAGTTCAAGTCAATATCATTTAACGAGAGTGGGACTTATGCCATTACAACATCTGATGGATTCAAGAGTAGCAATTCCATCTATCAGTCTTTTTACGATGAAAATGTCGATGACTATGGAGAGTTGTATTCTGTGAACATCTGTGGCGACGGTGCAGTATTTTGCTATTCTGATGGGACAAGATATTGTGGCCGTATTCCAAATGAGGTTGAATCTGCCATTCGTAGTTTCTCGCATACGGCAAAATTTGTGAAGTTCAATAAGCATGGTGATTATCTTATCTGTGACAAATATGGTTCTTACTCTTATTCCATAGGCGACGCTGATACGGGAAGCAATTCTTCAACAGTTTATTATGACTGGGCGAAAGAGCGAACAAAGAAGGCTAAAGAGAAGGCATACGCTAAATGGAATAGCAAGGCTTATTATAAGTTCAATGACGAAAAGAAAGTCCATCGAGTATGGTGTGGAGTGGAAATAATAGACGGAAAATTTGTATCATTAGAAACCAGTATTGCTACAGATTACAATGCAGCCCCAACAATGAATATTGATTTTCATGCTATTTCTGAAACAGATTTTGATGGTATTTTGAAGAATCTTTCTGAAGAAGGTTTAGAGAATATGTCTTTGAAGTTAGAATTGGCCAATGGAGAGACAATAACCTCAAACGAAATGGCTATATATAAAAGTTGGCTTGGCATAGGTTTTAGACTATCCACGAGTCTGGTCTCTATGAGAAGTGACAAGCGTTCTCTCCGTGGTGATATTTCGAGTATTCAATATCTTGTTGGTCAGTTCTCTACTAACAACATCAAATCTGTTACGTTCAAAGGGAGATATACTGTTGATTTTTCAAGTATTGATACGAAGAGCCAATTATGCTATGATTTCTACAGGTTAGCAGACGAGGCGGGCAAGTCTAACATTCTGCCGAACTAGAAGATAGCCTTTATTGAGGAGTGCCATAAAAAGTCTATTGATTTATAAGACAATAGTTATATATAACGAACAAGAAGAAAAGACAACACATCCCAATGATGGAAGGACGTAGCCTAATACGTACCTTTTGGGCAAGTGCCACAAAAGATACCGCAATCATTTCAAGAGCGACGAGCAAGCTCAGAGGAAAAAAGAGATGAATAGATTTGGCTCTTTCAAAAAGAATGGTTACCTTTGAGACGATGTCTCGAAGTTACTCACGAAAATACTCAAATAAATTTGGTATTTTGCTCACTTATTCGTAACTTTGCACCCGATGATGAGTCATTGAAACGGCTGGTGGTTCAGCGTCGGGTGTTCTTTGATGCAGTTTATAGCAGAATGTGGAATTGAGTACGGTTGCCAATTCGTAACCCAGATTTTCATCAATCCCCCAGACTGCCTTTATACAAAGAAAAGCTGAGAATTCTTACAAAGTTACGAAAAAAAGTTGTATCTTTGCACGCAGAATAAAAAAACTTGCAAGTTATGGACATTTTTAAGAAGTGGCTGCCCGATGTGCTGGCAGTGTTATTGTTTGTGATATTGGCATTCGCCTATTTCTTCCCCGCCGACATCGAGGGGCGTATCCTCTATCGGCATGACGCCTCGGCAGGACGCGGCGCGGGACAAGAAGGTATCGAGTATCTACAGAAGACAGGAGAAAGAAGTCGTTGGACAAACGCCCTGTTCGGTGGTATGCCGACGTATCAGACAGCCCCGTCGTATAAGTCGACGGACAAGTTGGGGCTGGCCATCAATGCCTACCATTTGTGGTTACCGGAGAATGTGTGGTATGTGTTTGCCTATCTGTTGGGCTTCTATATTCTGCTGAGGGCGTTTGACTTCCGTCAGCATTTGGCAGCACTGGGTTCTGTGCTCTGGGCGTTTAGCACCTATTTCCTGATTATCATCGCCGCCGGACATATCTGGAAGGTGTGGGCATTGGCTTACTTGCCGCCAATGATTGCGGGTATCGTGCTGGCCTACCGGGGGAAATACCTGTGGGGCTTTATCGTGACGGCCATCTTCACGGCCTTTGAGATTAACGCCAACCACGTGCAGATGACGTATTACTACCTCTTTATCATATTGTTTTTGGTTATCGCGTGGTTCGTGGAGGCATTGCAGAAAAAGGAACTGTTGCGCTTTGCGAAGGCGACTGGCGTCTGTCTGGCGGCGGCAGTCATCGGCGTGTGTCTGAACCTCTCGAACCTGTATCACACGTGGCAGTATGGCCAGGAGTCGATGCGAGGCAAGAGTGAATTGGTGAAGAAAAACTCGGCCAACCAGACCAGCAGTGGTCTGGAACGCGACTATATTACGCAGTGGAGTTACGGTATCGGTGAGACGTGGACATTACTTGTGCCGAATACGAAGGGTGGTGCCTCGATGCCCTTGAGCCGTAATGAGACGGCGATGGAGAAGGCAGATAATAATTTCCTGGCCATCTACGATCAGATAGGGCAGTACTGGGGCGAGCAGCCCGGTACCAGCGGTCCCGTTTACGTAGGAGCCTTCGTGATGTTCCTGTTTGTTTTGGGGCTGTTTATCGTGAAGGGACCGGTGAAGTGGGCGCTGGTGGCAGCCACCGTGCTGTCGATTATGTTGTCGTGGGGTAAGAACTTCATGGGATTGACGGACTTCTTCCTCGATTACGTGCCGATGTATGCGAAGTTCCGTACGGTAGCGTCAATCCTCGTCATCGCGGAGTTTACCATCCCCCTGCTGGCGATGTTGGCACTGAAGAAGTTCCTCGAAGAACCTGAACAGATCAAGCCGAGGATGAAGTATGTCCTCATCAGTTTCTGTCTGACGGGTGTCGTGGCCCTGCTCTTCTCGTTGATGCCGACGATGTTCTTCGACAGTTATATCTCTACGAGTGAGTTACAGGCACTGAAAGGTCTGCCCGGTCAGTATCTGCAGCCTGTGATGACTAACCTGACAGAGATGCGTCAGGCCATGTTTACGAGCGATGCCCTGCGTTCGTTCTATATCATCCTGGTGGGAACGGGTGTCCTGCTGGGCTTCGCCTACGGCAAACTGAAGAAGGAATATACTGTTGCCATCATCTTCGTGCTCTGTCTTGTGGACCTGTGGACGGTGAACAAGCGTTACCTCAACGACGAGATGTTCGTGCCGAAGAGTGAGCGTGAGGCACCGCAGCAGATGACACAGGCCGACGAGCAGATCCTGCACGATAAGAGTCTTGACTACCGTGTCCTGAATCTCGCCTCGAACACGTTCAACGAGAACGAGACGAGTTACTACCATAAGAGCATCGGTGGTTACCACGCTGCCAAACTACGTCGTTATCAGGAGATGATCGAAGAGTATATATCGCCCGAGATGCAACAGATGATGAATGCTGTGGCGGAGGCTGGCGGAGACATGACACAGGTGAAGGGCGACAGCATCTTCCCCGTTCTTAACATGCTTAACACGAAATATATCATCTTCCCGTTGCAGAACGGACAGACCGTGCCGTTGCAGAATCCCTATACCTATGGTAACGCGTGGTTTGTCGATAAGATCCGGTATGTGCAGAATGCCAATGAGGAGATGGACGGTGTGGGTCAGATCGACCTGCGCCATGAGGCTGTGGCCGATACGAAGTTCAAGGAGTTATTAGGGGAGGCGATCGAACAGGATACTGCCAGTATTGTGACGATTACCGACTACGAGCCGAACCAGTTGAAGTACGACGTGAATTCCGGCAAGGGTGGTGTGATCGTGTTCTCCGAGATCTATTATCCCGGATGGACAGCCACCGTCGATGGCGAACCTGCAGAGTTAGGACGTGTGAACTATATCCTTCGTGCGCTGAATGTGAAGCCAGGTAAGCACGAGGTGGTACTGAGTTTCTTCCCGAAGTCGGTGGATACTACCGAGACCATCGCCTATACGGCCTACGGGGTGTTGATACTTGTATTGCTCGGTGCTGTCTTTATGGAATACCGCCGGAGGAAAGGTCAAAAAGTGAAAGGGTGAAAAGGTGAAAAAGTTACTGTCGTTGCCACCGAATCTGGTGGAGGCCTTTCATGAAGTGACGGGACTCTCCCATGAGGAATACTTCTGTACCTGCGACCCGATAGGTCATCGGCTAGGAAGTGGCGGGGGAACTACGTGGCTCTTACAGGAAGCCTGTCGTACCGAGGGTGCAACGGATATGGAGAGTTGGCTTCCTAAGGAGAAACGAATCCTGATCCATGCCGGTGGACAGAGTAAACGCCTGCCCAGTTATGCGGTATCGGGAAAGGTATTGATGCCCCTGCCGGTGTTTCGGTGGGAGAGGGGACAGCGTCTCTCGCAGAATCTGCTCAGTGTACAGTTGCCGTTGTATGAGCAGATGATGCAGATGGCACCTGACAGTATCCATACGATGGTGGTCAGCGGTGATGTGCTTATCCGTGCGACACAACCCCTTCAACCTATTCCCGAGGTGGATGTGGTCTGCTACGGTCTGTGGCTCGATGCCTCTGTGGCGAAGAATCACGGGGTGTTCGTCAGCAGCCGTCGTTCGCCATCGGTGCTGAAACAGATGCTCCAGAAACCATCGGTACAGATGCTCGCAGACCTCCAGCGCGATCATTTCTATCTGACGGATATCGGGGTGTGGCTGCTGAGTGATAAGGCGGTAAGTCTGCTGATGCAACGCAGCAATGGAAAAGAATACGACCTCTACTCCGAGTTCGGCTGTGCTCTCGGCACTGAGCCTATCCTCGACGATCCCGAACTGCAGGCACTGAGTGTCGCCATTGTGCCGCTGAATGGTGGGGAGTTCTATCACTTCGGCACCTCACGGGAAATGATCTCCTCAACGCTGAGGCTCCAGAACCTCGTCAACGACCAACGGGAGATCATGCACCTGGATCGTAAACCGCATCCTTCTATCTTCGTGCAGAACGCGATGATGAAGATTCCCTTTACGGAGGAGAACAGCCATATCTGGATAGAGAACAGTTTTATTGGTCCCAAGTGGCATCTGACGCACGACAATGTGGTGACGGGTGTGCCAGAGAACGACTGGGAGATTACTCTGGAACCTGGTGAGTGCATCGACGTGGTACCTGTGGGTGACAATGACTATGAGACTCGCCGCTACCGTATCGATGAGTCTCTCAACAGCAACGAGGTGGCGGAGCGGGCCAATCTGCGACGATTGTTTGCCCAGCGTCAGGCTTTCCGGAAACAGAACTGGTATGCCTTGGCGAAGAACTGGCGACACAGTGTGTTCTATCAACTCGACCTGGCAGATGCTGCTGAGGCATTCAAGAAAAACCAGATACCCCTGCCGGAGGCGCTACCAGAGGATGCACCGCTGATGACACGCATCCACAACGCTATGTTCCGAGGGGAGAGTGACAAGGCTTTCGCACTCCTTCGCCAGGGTCTTTGTACTCGTGCTGCTGCTACTCAGCAGCAGCCGTCCCTCTGTGTCAGCAGCGACCAGATCGTCTGGGGACGTTCACCTGTGCGTATCGATATTGCTGGTGGGTGGACGGATACGCCGCCATATTGTCTGATGGAAGGCGGCAACGTCATCAACTTCGCCATCGAACTCAACGGACAACCTCCACTTCAGGTCTATGTGAAGCCGTCGAAGGCTTGTCATATCGTGCTTCGTAGCATTGACCTTGGGGCTATGGAAGTAGTGGAGACATCAGCGCAGTTGATGGACTTCATGCATGTGGGTTCGCCTTTCTCTATCCCCAAGGCTGCCCTTGTCCTCGCAGGCTTCGGCAACTCTCCATTAAAAGAACAACTTGAATCCTTCGGTTGCGGCATCGAACTCACCCTGCTCTCTGCCGTCCCTGCAGGGAGCGGATTAGGCACATCGAGTATCCTTGCGGCTACCGTTCTCGGAGCACTCAGTGATTTCTGCGGTCTGAGTTGGGATAAGAACGAGATCGGGCACCGTACCCTGATGCTGGAACAGATGCTTACTACAGGAGGAGGCTGGCAGGATCAGTTTGGTGGAGTCCTCAGTGGGGTGAAACTGTTACAGACGGGTCGTGGCTTCAATCAGAGTCCGCAGGTGCGTTGGCTACCCAATGATATCTGGACCCAACCCGAATACAAGGCCTGCCACCTCTTATATTATACAGGTATCACCCGTACAGCCAAACAGATTCTCGCGGAAATCGTACGACGGATGTTCCTTAACCACAACAAGGAACTGCGTTTGCTCCGTGAGATGAAAAAGCATACGATGGCGATGTATGAAGCCATCCAACGGAATGACTTCAGACAGACGGGAGAACTCGTCAGGAAGACATGGAAGCAGAACCAGATGCTCGACAGTGGGACGAATCCTCCGGCGGTGGCAGCATTGACAGATCTTATCGATGACCTGTGTCTCGGGTATAAGTTGCCTGGGGCTGGCGGTGGCGGTTATCTGTATATGATTGCCAAAGATCCAGAGGCTGCTGCCCGTATCAAACAGATACTGACGGAACACCGGATTAATAAGAATGCGCGGTTCGTGGAGATGTCGCTCTCAACAACAGGACTGCAGATAAGTAGAAGTTGATGGAGTTTAGGACGATCGTAGACATAGAGGATCCGGGGTTTAGGATCAGGCCGTGCGAGGAGATGCTTTTCGTAGGGTCATGCTTTGCTACGGAGATCGGACGACGCTTTCAAGAAGAACAGTTCCGTGCGACGGTGAATCCCTATGGCGTGATGTATAATCCCGCCTCTATCCTCCATACCATCCAGCGCTTGTATTCCACTGCTTCGTCGGATTTGCAATCCGTAAAAACCGCTTTCCTTACGCTCGGCACGAACCATATCTATCGTCTGAAAGAGACGGGCGAGATTGTCGATAATTGTCAGAAGCGTCCGCAGTTGCTTTTTACTGAGGAAGAACTCTCGGTGGATGAATGTGCAGACTATCTGCGTCAGACCATCGATATCCTTCGCCAGGTGAATCCAGAAATACACGTCGTCCTGACCGTGAGTCCTATCCGCTACCGGAAATACGGCTATCACGGCTCGCAACTCTCCAAGGCGACGCTTCTTCTCGCGGTTCGTAAAGTCTGTGATCATCTGTGTCAGTCTGTGGCTTATTTTCCCGCCTATGAGATTATAAATGATGAATTGCGTGACTACCGTTTCTATCAAGATGATATGCTGCACCCCTCGCAGCAGGCGGTGGATTATATCTGGGAGCGTCTGGTGGAAACCTACTTCTCTGCCGAGGCCAAGACTTTCTTGGAAGAGTGGCGCCCCATCAAACAAGCCCTGAATCACAAACCCTTTGATCCAGAATCTGACGAATACCGTCGTTTCCAGGAACAGACCCGTCTTCGTCTGAAAGAACTACAAGAGAAATATCCAGCAATAAAAGAAATATGAACTATTCAATAGAGAAAATCACAACACTGATCGGCGCACGTCGCGTTGGAACAGCCGATGCACAGATAGGATGGCTGTTGACAGACAGTCGTTCACTTTGTTTCCCGGAGGAAACATTGTTTTTTGCTTTAAAGTCCGCACGCAACGACGGCCACAAATATATCGCAGACCTCTATCGCAGAGGTGTGCGTAACTTCGTAGTAGAGTCGAGAGGCATTCTGGAATTCTGTCCTGATGGTTCGGTGGAGAGCATGAAGGACGCCAATTTCCTCATCGTTCCCTCACCGTTGGCTGCACTACAACGACTGGCTGAGCGTCATCGTGACGAATTCGACATCCCTATCGTGGGCATCACAGGTTCCAACGGTAAGACGATGGTGAAAGAGTGGCTCTATCAGGTGCTCCTGCCCTCCCAGAAGATCGTGCGTTCACCGAAGAGTTATAACTCACAGATCGGTGTGCCCCTCTCGGTATGGCTCCTCAATGAACAAACAGAGGTGGGTATTTTCGAGGCGGGTATTTCCGACCCAGGAGAGATGATGGCTCTGCGGGATATCATCCAACCCACAGTGGGGGTATTCACCTCACTGGGTGCGGCACATCAGGAGAACTTCCGTTCGATGGAAGAGAAATGTATGGAGAAACTCGAACTGATGCATGACACACAGGCGATGATCTATTGTTCTGACAACGATATCGTGAGTCGTTGTATCCGCCGACTTCGCTATAAGGGTGAGAAGATAGCGTGGTCACTGTGCGACGAGCAGGTGGCATTGTTTGTGAAGTCTGTCGAAGGGAAGACCATCTCCTACCGTTATAAGGGTAAGGATGGGGCCTTCGACATCCCCTTCAGTGATGAGGCCTCAATAGAGGATTGTATCACCTGTGCTGCGACGGCACTCTATCTCGGTGTGACACCGCAGCAGTTGGCCGAGCGTATGCCGTTGTTGGAACCTGTAGCCATGCGTCTGGAGGTGAAAGAGGGACAGCGTGGTTGTATCCTCGTCAATGACTCGTATAATTCTGATATCAACTCCCTCGACATTGCCCTCGACTTCCTGAACCGTCGGTTTGATACTGCCAACACCCAGCATCCAACACCTAATACCTTCAAGAAGACCATCGTCCTCAGTGATATGTACCAGACAGGTATCACACCTGAGACACTCTACGCACAGGTGTCGGATCTCTGCGTGAAAAGAGGCATACAGAAGTTCATTGGCATTGGTCCTGAACTCACGGCACAAGCAGACAGGATACAGATTAGCGATAAGCAGTTCTTCCAGGATGTGCCGCACTTCCTCTCGAGTGATGTGTTCAGTAGTCTGCGTAATGAACTGATTTTGTTGAAGGGAGCACGGCGTTTCGGCTTCGACCAGATTACGGAACAATTAGAACAGAAGGTACATGAGACAATCCTCGAGGTGAACCTCAATGCGGTGGTCGATAATCTGAACTATTACCGTTCGTTCCTGAAGCCAGAAACCAAGATGGTGTGTATGATCAAGGCTGATGCCTACGGTGCAGGAGCGGTGGAGATCGGCAAGACCCTTCAGGATCATCGGGTTGATTATCTCGCGGTGGCAGTAGCCGACGAGGGTGTGGAACTACGTAAGGCAGGTATCACGGCGAATATCATGATTATGAATCCGGAGATGACGGCTTTCAAGACGATGTTTGACTACGACCTGGAACCGGAGGTCTATTCCTTCCGTCTGCTCGATGCCCTCATCAAGGCAGCGCGCAAAGAAGGTATCACAGGCTGGCCCGTACATATCAAATTCGACACGGGCATGCACCGTCTCGGATTTGATCCTGTCAACGATATCGATGAGTTGATAGATCGTCTGAAACATCAGAATGCCATCATCCCGCGCAGTGTATTCAGTCACTTTGTGGGTTCTGATAGTGACGGATTCGATGCGTTCTCCGCCCAGCAGTTTGCGCTCTTCGAGGAGGGAAGTCAGAAGTTGCAGGCAGCCTTCAGTCATAAGATCCTGCGACACATGGATAACTCGGCAGGCATCGAACACTTCCCGGAGCGTCAGATGGATATGTGTCGTCTGGGAATAGGTCTGTATGGTGTTGATCCCCGTGATAATCGTATCTTATCTACCGTTTCTACTTTGAAGACTACCATTCTGCAGTTGCGCCATGTGCCTGCAGGTGAGACGGTAGGGTATAGTCGTAAGGGAATATTAGAAAGGGACAGCGTGATTGGTGCCATCCCTATCGGTTATGCAGACGGACTGAACCGACATCTCGGCAATCGTCACTGCTATTGTCTTGTGAATGGTCAGAAGGCCGAGTATGTGGGTAATATCTGCATGGATGTGGCATTGATTGACGTGACGGATATCGACTGTCATGAGGGTGATCAGGTGGAGATCTTCGGCGAACATTTGCCAGTAACCGTTCTGTCCGATGTCCTCGACACCATCCCGTACGAGGTGCTTACAGGTGTCAGCAACCGCGTCAAGCGCGTCTACTTCCAGGATTAGCGGTTACTTTGCCTTGTGGATGAGTACCGTAAAAACGATGATTTCCACAAGGAGAAGTCCTACTACCGCCAATATGGGAATTGGATTAGGCGAACTCATCCCCAGCATGGTATATGCCACAGCCAGAACCATCAGCAATAGGGTGATGCCTGCCACCCGGACACTGGTGATGGTCAGTCTTACCTGTCGGATATTCGTAATCTCTACTGGCATATTGATGTATCGTGGGAAATAAGCCACTACCATACAACCAATGGCTGCTATCGTTATGATAATGCAGGGAATGGTGACTCTTACAGGTGAGCCGTATGCATTGGGGTTACCTGATCCGTCGAAATGGGTGGGCACAATGTCTGGTGCCTGATGAACCAACCAGATGATCAATCCCCAAACGATGAGGGCTGTTAGGACAAATGCAATCTCTAAGACAGTACCCGATGTGGTGCGATGCACCTTTACTTTCTTAATATCAAACTTGTTCTGTTCCATTGTTTTGCTTTTTCTTGGGCAAACGCTTGGCTTTGCGCAGGGCCTCGGTGATGATCCACTGCAACTGGCCGTTGGTGCTGCGGAATTCATCCGCAGCCCAGGCCTCTATCGCATTCATTATCTCAGCGTCAACGCGGAGGATAAAACTCTTGGTGCTCTTCTCAGCCATAAATTAGTGATTCAGCGTTCCCGTGTTCACCACTGGCTGTGCAGAGTCGTCGCCGCAGAGCACCACAAGCAGGTTACTCACCATAGCAGCCTTCTTATCGTCATCCAGATCCACAATATTATCCTTTGATAGTTTGTCGAGCGCCATCTTCACCATCGACACAGCACCCTCCACAATCTTCTCACGGGCAGTGATGATAGCCGAAGCCTGTTGGCGGCGCAGCATCACGGCAGCAATCTCAGGGGCGTATGCCAGATAGTTGATACGTGCCTCCACCACTTCGATGCCAGCCAGTGCCAGACGCTCGTCGAGTTTCTCCTCCAACTGCTGGTTAATCTCGTCGGCACTCGAACGCAGTGTCGGCTCGTCCTCACGCTTATTGTCCTCATCGTCGTAGGCATACTGACCAGCCACCTGACGCAAGGCGGCATCACTCTGTACGCGAACGAAGTTCTCTAAGGCGTTCATGAGTCCTTTGGTGTCTGAGCCGACGGTGTTGGGAGCTGCAGCCATCGTCTGTGTGTCAACCTCAAAGAGGGCCTTGTAGGTATCTTTCAGTTTCCATACCAGCACGAGACCGATCATCACGGGATTACCCGTCTTATCGTTCACCTTGATAGGCTCGGCATCAAGGTTACGAGCACGAAGGCTGACTTTCTTGGTTCCATAGAACGGGTTGATCCAATAGAAGCCCGTCTTGGCGAAGGTACCAGCGTATTTACCGAACCACGTAGTCACCCTGGCCTCGTTGGGTTCCAATTGCATGTGTCCGCACCACATTATTATATTAACAAGGATGAGCAGGATACACCCGCCCAGTAGCCAACCTCCCTGATGTCCGTCAGTGCGATCCAGTTCGATAATACTATTCACGATACCGACAACGGCTAAGATAATAACAGCCAGATTGACGAACAGCATCACGAAGCCGTTCATCACTGTTCCTTTGAAAGCATACTCTTTTGTTCCCATAATTCTCTTAATTATAAATTCATAATTTGATTTGATATCATTTTGATATCGCAAAGATATGAACTATTTCTCATCCGACAATGGTTTTGGTTCAAACTTTAACAATCTTTATAGATTATATTTGGTTATTCGCTCACTTATTTGTAATTTTGCACCGCAATGGAACGATGCAAGGAAATTTATAAGGTGACGCTGGTGGGGGGAGCAGTGAACGTCATCCTGCTGCTCTTCAAGTTCGTGGCCGGTATTGTGGGACATAGTGCTGCGATGGTGGCAGATGCCATTCACTCCCTATCCGATTTCGTGACAGACCTGATTGTACTGGTGTTTGTCCGTATCAGCGGCAAGCCCGAAGACAAATCACACGACTACGGACACGGCAAGTACGAGACGTTAGCGATGACCATCATCGGCATGGCATTGTTGGCGGTAGCTATCGGTATCGTGTATAGCGGCATGACGAAGATCATTGCCTGGGCCAACGGCGCACAGTTGGAGGCACCGGGGATGTTGGCATTATGGGCAGCCTTGTTGTCCGTGCTTCTGAAGGAAGGTGTCTATCGTTATTCGATGGTTAAGGCCCGTCAGTTGAAATCCCAGGCAGTGGAGGCAAATGCGTGGCATCACCGTAGCGATGCCTTGTCGTCGATTGGTACGGCAGTGGGCATTGGCGGTGCCATTTTCCTAGGACAGCGGTGGACGGTACTCGACCCTATTGCCTCTGTCATTGTGGGTCTGTTTATCGTAAAGGTCTCTATCGACCTGCTGCGTGATGGTATCGGCGACCTGATGGAACAGTCACTGCCCGATGTCATAGAGGATGAGATCCTTGGTCTGGTGGCATCCTTGCCAGATGTGGTGGAACCGCACGATTTACGTACCCGACGGATTGGTAATCACTATGCCATCGAACTACATATCCTGATGGATGGCGACATCACCCTGAGGGAAGCCCACGACAAGGCCTCGGAGGTGGAGGATCTGTTGAGAGAGCGTTATGGCGAAGAGACGCACATCGCCGTGCATGTGGAACCGAAATAAAGAAGACATGAATATAGCAGAGATAGAAAATAAGAAGATTACTATACTACTTTCCGGCGGAGTGGACAGTAGCGTTGTGGTGTATGAGTTTGCGAAACTTGGTCTGCACCCCGACTGCTTCTACATCAAGATAGGACCTGAGGAGGAAGAAGAGTGGGACTGCTCCAGTGAGGAGGATTTGGAGATGGCAACGGCAGTGGCACACAAATACGGGTGCAGGTTAGAGGTCATCGACTGTCACAAGGAATACTGGGATCAGGTGACGAAGTACACGATGGATAAGGTACGTGCCGGACTGACCCCCAATCCGGATGTGATGTGCAACCGGCTTATCAAGTTCGGGGCTTTCGACGAGAAACGCGGACATGACTATGACCTCATCGCCACAGGCCATTATGCCCAGACGGAAATCGACGCCGAAGGCAGGAAATGGCTCGTGACAAGTCCTGACCCCGTAAAAGACCAGACGGATTTTCTGGCACAGATTGCCGACTGGCAACTCCGAAAGGCCCTCTTTCCTATCGGACACTATGTGAAGGATGAGGTACGAGTCATCGCCGAGCAGGAGCATCTGGTGAATGCGAAGCGCAAGGACTCGCAGGGCATCTGTTTCCTGGGCAAGATCAATTACAACGACTATATCCGTCGATACCTAGGTGAACAGCCTGGTGACGTCATCGAGTTAGAGACAGGCAAACGCATTGGAGAGCACAAGGGACTCTGGTTCCATACCATCGGTCAGCGCAAGGGCATGGGTTTTGGCGGCGGTCCCTGGTTTGTCGTCAAAAAAGATGTGGCCCAAAATATCCTTTATGTCTCGCACGGTTACGATCCCGAGACGGCTTATAAGCAGGACTTTGCCGTACGTGACTTCCATTTCCTCACAAAGTGTCTGACACTTTGTGAGGTGACATTTAAGATCCGTCATACGCCAGAGTATCACCCTGCCACTTTAGAGTGGACGGGCGAGAATGCTTTTATTGTGCATTCGAAGGAAAAGATTCACGGTGTGGCGCCGGGTCAGTTCTGTGTCATCTACGACGCCAACTATCACCGTTGCTTAGGGTCTGGTGAGATTACAGTTTAACGATAGATAGTGACAGTGCCGCCGTCACTCTGGCAGTATTTCCTTAGCAGTTCCTGAATGAAACGGGCATTGTCCGTCACACGTGCCTCATTTCCGTCGTAGCCGTTGATGAGTACCACAAGGTGGGTGGTACTGAGTGTCATCTTCGTACGTTCGTGATCACTGGTGGGTGTACCGACACCGCCTTTGGCATCACGGTATACAGGTAGTCCGGCAATGTTGATGATGCCTCTGCCAATCCCCTCATATGGTTCCCCTTCGCGACCCACTCCCAATGTCAGTGTATCTCCCACGAACTTATCCGCGTCAAAACCGCCGATGCTGTAGCCGAAGGCGATGGAGGCTAGATTTACAAGGTCTACCAACGTGTCTATCTGATAGAGCTCCTTGCCTTGTAGCATCCGACGGATGAGTTGTTCACTGGCAGGGCGGTAGCGCGACGGGTCTTTCCCGCAGGCCTTATAGACATTCCGCGTGGCAGCGATACTGGGCAGTTGCTTCAGACTCTCTGTTGTAAGTTCGTTGCGGAACCGTTCTTCGAGGGCATGAATCTCCTCCCACAATTCCGCACAGTAAGGCGTGTTCTCCACCTGTGCCTCTACTGCCGCCCCCACAAAGGAGGGACAGACACGTTCTATCTCCTGTGATACGATAATCTTCATGTTGTAATCGTTATTTTTTTAATTTGTGGCAAAGATACGAATATTTTTTGTACCTTTGCACCAAACTTAGGAAAAATTGTGAAGGTATGAAAAGATTTCTAACCATAACTGTCTTCTTGACGGTACTGCTGTCACTGGCACAGACGACAGAAGGACGTCGTCGCGTCAGAACGCGCAAGGCTGTTGTCGCCAAGGAGGTCATCCAAAAGTCAGAGTTGAAAGGCTTTGCCCCTATTATCTTCGGTGCCGACAGCGTGGTGATGAACTCCCCCCTGCGCACGAAAAGAGAGATGGGTATGACGAGTGGCACGATGATCTATGTCTGTATGCTGCCCGACGTGAAGGTTCCCAGTATGCTTACCATCGGCACTTGCCACGACTTTGCGCAGGTGTTTATCGATGACGACTATGTGGGCCCAATAGACGGATCGGAACATCCACAGACGCTCAAACTGCCTCCTGTACACGATGGTCAAGAACTGAAGATACTGGTCGGGGCGACAGGACGCAGGAATCTCGACGACTTTGTGGGTATTTCGGAGCCCCTTTTCTTGACTGCCGACATCGATGGCAACGAACTCACGCTGACCATGAAGCGCTGGACTATCCTCACCGTTCCAGACGGCTACGACACTGCCTCTAAAGCGCTTTCTGTTATCGCGTCAGACAGTATCGCCCAGCCCGTCGTACAAGGAATGCCAGGCTATTACCGTTTTCAGACAGTGTTCAGTCGTAGCGGCAATATTTATCTGAATATGGATAATTTCGGAAGGGGACAGGTTTTCGTCAATGGCAATCCCATCGGCTACTTCTCAAATGCCCAACCCTCGCTGGCCTTGCACCGCAGATACCTGAAGCGCGGATTCAACGAGGTGGTTGTGCTCGATGTGACAGGACCCCGTCAGGCGGTCCTATCTGCACAGAATCATCCCGCCGTTGGGCAGTAGGGTCACCTTGGTCTTGCCTTTCTTGTCAATCTTTAGGGTGGTGAGCGTCGGCTCGCCACTCTTTTTGTCGTCCACATAGCACTGCAATGTCTCGCCAGCCGCGAACATCGGCAGGTCGAGGGTTAGCGTCAGGGGCTCCTTCTCAGCGGAGAGACCAGCCACGTACCATTTGCCATTTAGGGCCTTACGTGCCAGAACCACATACTTACCTGGGTAGCCGTCGATATAACGTGTCTCCTCCCATGTCGTGGGCAATGTCTTCAGGAAATCCATTTCCCACAGCGGTAGTTCCGTGAGGTTGTTCGGCTGCATGGCTACGCATTGCACGGAGGTCTGCATGATGAGACCCGAGGCCATTTCGAAGATATCGGTGGTGTGACGCGGGTGCCGACTTTTATTGTCGGGTGCCAGGTATTTGTTCATGATGATACCGCCCCAATCCATCGAGGCCGTCGTATTACGGCAGAAGGGGTGGAGGCAGAGGTCGAAGGGCTCTTTGATGGCCGCGCCCTCGTTGAAGAATACATTTTCCGAGGCTAGCACGGCTTCTGATGCCACGAAGTTAGGATACATCCGTTCCCATCCGCGTGGGATGGTGCAGCCGTGGAACACCACCTGCAGTCCGTAGCGGTTGGCGTCGCTTAAGATATCCTCATATAGTCGCATCACCTCCTGCTTGTCGCCGCCGAAGAAGTCCACCTTGATGCCTTTCACGCCGATGCTCTGCATCCACTTCATCTCCCGGTCACGGGCGATGGCGGTGTTCATGCAGTCCTGCGGTCCTTGCGGTGCGTCGTTGGCAAAGCCGTTGCTGTTGTACCACAGTAGCAGGTGTACGCCCTTCGACTGCGCGTATCTCGAGAGTTCTGCGATGCGGTCACGTCCTATCTGTGTGTCCCACCAGTTGTCCACCAGACAGTACTCGAATCCCATCGCCGAGGCCAGATCGATAAACTTCACTTGGTCGTCGTAGTTGATACTCTTGTCCTGCCAGATGAGCCAACTCCATGTGTAGCGTCCGGGTTTGTAGTCGGTCGATGCCTCGAATCGCGGCTCCACTAAGTCGTAACTGATGGTAGTCTCCACGATGGGTTTGAGGGTCTGTCCCAGGGTGATGGTGCGCCATGGTGTCTCTCCCGGCAGTGGGATGGCGGCGAAGTCGGAGCCGAAGCCGTTGTTCTCGCCCGGGTCGGGATAGGCCACGGTGTAGCCGATGCCTGCCTGATAGTCGGAGAGGTGACTGCCGCAGTAGTTCGATCCTACACCTGTCTCAGCCACCAGTGCCCAGCCGTTGGGCAGGTGGAAGAGGGCAGGGAAGATATACCCGTGCCCGTACTGCGAGGCAGCGGCCATGGGTGCATCGGCAGAATAGCCTTCTTCATACGAGGGCTTTGTCTGCTCCCAGCCGGTCTCTGGGCCGATCTGCGGCGAGATGAAGGTGGTGGTGCCGTCGGGGAAGTTGAAACTGCTCAGTTCGCTCAGGATCCTGGCGCGCTTCATCTCCCTGCGGCCTATCTTCTGGGCTGGGATGGTGTAGCGGAAGGCGATGTCGTTGTTGCTCACCTGAAAGGTTACGCTCATCTCAACTTTGTCCTTGTTCTCGTAGGTGAGCGTCAAGGCGTTGGCCTGGTAGTCTGACTTCGATGCCTTGGTGCCGCGCATCGTGTATTGCTTGCTGACGGGCTCCACGGGGATGTGGCTCGTCCACTTCAGGTCGCGCGTCAGGTCGCCGATGCTTGTCTTCAGTCCGAGGGCTGAGCGTTCTAGCATCTTCTGCCCGTCGAGTGTGGCTTCGTAGAACAGTCGGCCGTTGTCGCAAAGCACGGTCACTTGGAGGCGACCGTCGGGCGATGCCACTTCATGTTTAAGAGTCACTCGCAGGTCTTGCGACTCCGCCATCTCCGTAGCCGCCAGTGTGCTGAGCGTCACCAGCAGGGTCATTACCATCAAAATTAGTTTCTTCATTTTCGTCTTGTCTTTGGTTTTGGTGGCAAAGGTACGAAAAATCCCCGAAAGTCCATCGACTTTCGGGGATTTTTTCACTTAGAGCAGGGGACCGTGACCTATGCAACTGGTCGTTGTAATGGCCGTCAAAAATGCCGTGAGTGCGGCTACTATCACCTTCGCCAGCACCTCAATCAAACTTTTCTTCTTCATAATTCTTACTTCTTAGTTCTTACCTCTTAGTTCTTAGTTCAATTTACTGATCAATGTCCGAACCCTCGCCACCGTTGTTGCCACCGCCATTGTCCGGATCGGGATCACCGCCTGTGCCGCCACCATTATTATTGGTGCCCGTGCCGCTCTGGCCGGCTCCGCCCGTTTCCAGTTTCTTCCTGTCCTCGGCGATGATGCTCTCCGCCAGGTCGCTCCATTGGAGCACACTGCTCTCCCCCGTCAAATCCAAAGCGTACCAGCCGCGGTAGCCGTTGTAACTGCCATAGGGGAAGCGGGCGGTCTTCAAGGCGTTGGTCAGGGCCTTGATGCTCGGCACGTCGGCGGGCCTGACGTGCTGCCGCAGTGCCTGCTGGATGTCGACGGCACGGATGAAGTACTCCTTCTTCCTCTCAGCGGGCACGAAGTAGGACAGCAGCACCTCCTCGGGCGACGACCGGCAGCGGTACGCCTGGTTGTGGCGCTCCATCGCCTCCTCCTCTTCCTTCGACAGCCAGTAGCGCTCACCGCTACGCAGTTCCGTCACCGCCTGCGCGTACATCTGCTGATAAGGTACGGGCGTGTCGGTGTCGATGATGCCCTCCGCCTCACAACAGACATAGCGGCGCGAGCCTGTCGGGTCGCAGAGCGGCTCCCGCTCGTTGGTGGTGGCGATGAACGAGGCCGTGCGGGGCCGCATCACATACTGGTCCGAGCGCATCTTCCGCGACTGCACGTCCTTCTCCGTCAGGATCCTTTTTATCTTCGCCTGCTCACGGGCGGTCTTGGCGTTGTACTCGTCGATGTTCACCAGCAGCATCCTGCCCAGCATCCGCTCCACCTGCTCGGCACTGTCCATCTTCACGTCGTCGATATAGTACTCGTGCAGTTCGGGCGGCAAGATCAGTTTGCAGAAGGTGGACTTGTGGGTGCCCTGCCCGCCGATGAGCAGTGGCACGACGGCGTTGCCGAAGTCGCGCGAGAGGTTCATCCACTGCGCCACCATCGCCAGCAGCCAACGGTGGAACAGGTCGGGCCACTCTCGGTAGCGGGTAGGCACGCGCGTTGCCATCCTGCGGATGGGATCGTCGCGCCCGTCCCACGCGCCGCATTGCGCCAGGTAGTCGGTCACGGGGTTATAGGGCGGTACGAGTGCGCTGCGCACGTAGAGTTCCACGTCCACCGACCATGCCATGCCCACCTGTTCCATCTGCTCGATGGCAATCCGCCGCATCTCCCTGTCGGTGAGTTGCCGCCAGTCAGTACCGTCATTGCTCGAATTACGACCGTCATTGGATAAATTTGGACCGTCGTTAGAAAAATTACGACCGTCGTAATTTTCACAGGTACCGTCCTGCCGGTTTTTCGGCCTGAACTCCTCCGTCTGCTTCATCACATTGTACCGCAGGTCGTAGTTCTGCTCCATGAAGTCGCGCACACCCCTGGCGATGCGCATCCTTTCCGCCGTCGACGACAGCCGCCCCATGGCCGTACTGTCCCGCCTGCTGCGGCGACACTCGCCGAGGAGTGCCCACAGCCATTCTCTAATTATCCCTATCATTTCACTTTTCACTTCTTCACTTTTCACTTTTCACTTCTCCAGTACTTGTCTTATGCCAAAAACATCCCGCTCATCCCGCCTATCCCACACTGGAAGTAAAAAAACTTACGTGTGGGATGAGCGGGACAGGCGGGTTATTTTCCCATTTCGCCTACTACCACGCGCGCGAGTTGCCGGCGCCGTGGACGCCCTCGTTGACCGCCTGCGAACGGAACCCGCTGTTGACATGTATCGGCCCGAACACTTCCCTTAGCGGCTCGCCCAACTTCCAGCAGAGGTTGATCATCCCTGCCAGTTGCAGTTCGTCGGGCGTGTTTTCCTCCCCGTGTCTCTCCGCCCAGTCGGAACGGGTCATCTCCTCATAACTGAAATGCGGACTCAGCATAAAATTCTGTCTCTTACTCATAGTCTTTCTTGTTTTACTTTTTTACCTTTAAATATCAGCGCGTTGACATTGCAAAATTACTGCCGACAGACAAAAAAGAAGCCCTGCCGCCCGCAGAAACTGCGGATGACAGGGATAATGGCCGTTTTTCAGGGATGGTTCAGGGATTCCGCAGGGATAGTTTCAGGATTTCCCGCAGTTCATGGTTCCAGAGACTGATGCGGCCGAAAGCAGTGCGGCTCTGGTTGCCCCGGATGCTGTCGGCGGTACACATCTTCGGGGCGTCGGGATACCACGCGAACATCTGCCGCGCAAACTCCGTGAGGGCGGTGCGCTCTCTTGTGAGTGCTGCCTCCAGTTCTTCCCGATGCCTGTGGTGAGGCGAGAAACTGATTTTGATGTATGTTTTCTTTTCCACGCAACATCGACAATCAATTGAATATCAGCGTTCAGTGAATTTAATCGGTACATGGCTATTTTTCGAAAGTTTTTCGAAAGTAAGCGAAAGCGCAAATGCTTGATAATTAACGCCTTGCCGTTTTGACTTGTACCGCGCCTTTTTGCTCGATTTGAGAGTTTCTCGTCTGAAGGTATTATCCCGCTGGATTTCAACGAGTTCCTCTCTGTACGCTACATGTTTCAATTGCGCTGCAAAGTTACACATTTTTCACGGAAAACGTGCAGAATGTGCTACTTTTTTATAGTTCATCCCAACGAATAGAATATGATTCTAACAACTTTGCGGGTATTTGTATTTCTGTAGCGGTTTTGCGCCAGTCTTTGATGGCAGCAAGCACCTCCTCAATAATATCTTTTGCCTCCTGTTGTTCAAGCATGTAGCTCTCGCTTGCAGAGAGCAGAGCATTGATGTCCGACTCTTCAGTGTATGAGTCTATAAGCAAGCATTGATGTGACTTTGCTCCTGGATTGATGTCGTATGCAGGAGAGAGCGTCCAGCCTTTCGGGGTAAGCAGGAAACCATGATTACGGAAGTGGTCATCGGTGTTGCCAAACATGACGTTGAAGGCCACTCTGCGATAGATCTCACGGAGATTTTGCCGTACATCGGTACACCCACGAAGGATGAAATCAACGATGTCAAGATAGCCGTTACCTGTGCTGCTGCCAGCTCCATCATCAAGCCCAAGCAAAGACATAGCGGAAGCAAAATGAATGCGACGGCCCTCTGCTGTTCTATCGAAGCGTTCTGAAAGAAGCAGGTCACGGTCCTTTGAAATCTTGATGGTGCGCGTCTTTGCCACGTTGATGCCAGCCTTGGCCGCCAGTTGATGCGAGAAGTGCTCAATAAGTTCAGTATTCTCCAGATCCTTTTTTGATGGGAACTTTGCCACGTACAGTTTTCCGTCAGTATCAACCACGTTGGCCTTAGGACGAGCGCCGCCAAGTGAGGTTCCCGGATCAATCAATTGGTCGAGCCAGCGTTGTTCCGGCAATTCATTGCGCTCCTCTGCCAACTCAATCTCATGGCAAGCATCGCAAAGGCCGCGAAGACTCTCGATAGGTGGAACAAGGAATTTCGCACTCGCGTTTATATAGCCATCGCTATCTTCCTCTTTGTAACGTATGCCGCCCATACGCGTAAAGTCTTCAATCCCTATGAGGTAGTCGTAATTAGTAAGCATACGTTTCGGCCAACCTTCTTGTTGGGCAGTCAGTCGCTCTCTGCGGTCAAGCAACAAACGCCCCCAGCGATCGGGGAAGGAATCCTTGACGAAGCCGAATACATTATCATTACCACGAGGATGCTGCAACGAAGGGACATTCATCAGGTCACCGCTCATCAGGATGCCGCCATGCTGTTTCAGCCACTGGTGCGAGTACTCAAAGACAAAATGATCCTTGCCACGAATATGTTCATAGCCTAATGTTCCAATCTCTTCGGGAGAGGTTAGGAAATCAAAATCTGCGTAAACTATAATCCTCTTCATTTCCTCAACAATTCTGCATCCTGAAGCTGTCTGCCAAGAGCGTCGTCGGCAGCCAACAGAGTGATATCCTTTTCCAAATTAAGTGCAAAGAGTACACGCGCATAGATACCCATGGAAACCGTCGGGTCGCCATGTTCCACCTTTGAGACAGTCAGACGTGTCACAGTAGCCCTGTCTGCAATGTCCTGCATAGACAAATGCCTGCGCTTGCGGGCCAACATGATTTGCTCGCCCATAATCTTCAGGTTCTGGCTCAATGCCCTTGGCATCGTTTTACCAAATGTGTTCTTTCCCATAATTGTATCTTATCGGGTGCAAAGATAAATAAAAATGTTTAATATAACAAACATTTTGCTGAATATTTATATTTGTCACATGTTTTTTGGTTTTTTTTCAAAAATTTGGTTTTTGACAACAACTTTGTGCCAAACAGATTGGCATAAACACAAACAGAGGGGGCTGACATCATTCGTATGTCACCCCCCACGTTTGTTAACTCTCATCGTACTGACGGAAGTCACGACACAGCGCCTCCACGAGGTTGGACAATTGGTCCTTGTTGCAGCCGCTGTCGCCCACCAGATTGGCCATTATGCCCGTTGGCTCCTTCCAACTGAGGTCGGGGTACTGAAATTCCGCACCGCTGATGTGTGCGCCAAGTACGGGGAAAAGCATCGGAACCAAGGGTTCGTGCATGTCTTTCGATGTCTGCGAAAGCAGCAAACGGATACATTCTGTGCCTTTGCCCAGGTTAGGCATAGCGGGCGCAGTCGCTTTTGAAATATCATATCTCATTGATTTATTTCTTTTTAGATGAAATTTAAATGACCACTTGTTCCAGTTCCAGTTGTTCCAGTTTGTTTCCTGGCAGTTCCATTACACCCTAATTCTATACATAACTATCTATATATTAGTTAGTTATAAACTCTAAAGAAGGGCTTTTGTCCCTCAAATTTTAATTGGAACATTTGGAACTGGAACAGATTGGCCGTGATTACTTTACTCTTCTACAAGGCCCTTCAGTCCTTGGCGCAGTTCACGGTACACCTCGAAGGCGTAGTTGTCAACACTCAGTTTAGCACCAAGCTCTGGCATCTGTTTTAAGTTAGGGCGATACGAGCCATCATCCTTACGAGTGATTGTGATGTACTGCCCGTTGAACACATGGGGATTGCGCTTGCCAGCGGTTGGATGAATTGTCTCTGTAAAGGAATAGCGACCATCATCAAAACCAAACTCCTCACTTGGGATTTCACGTCTCAGAATGCCAGGGTAATCTTTTCCTGGCTTCATGAGTACATCGTTCTGCAACTTGGTTTTCAAGTCGATGCATAACTCCGTATTTGTTTTCATAACTCACCTCCTTTCTCCGCGCTATTCTCTTTGGAAGCAATGAACTTGCGGTAGCCATTTGCGAGAGGTGAATTACCAAGGAACATCTCTGTGATGATGTCTCCTACGCGGCGAGGACTGCAATCTCTTCTGTCTTGTCCTCTGCCAGATGAAATACTGTTTGTATAAAACATAATGACCAACGCCGGTGGATTGGTTTGCCACATCAGCGTTTGGTCGCAATATCCCAAGAGTCCGATTTACGACACCATCAAAAAAGCGGCGTAGTAAATCAGCGTAGTAGAAACGAAGAAACCCATACCCTGCTGATTAAAAGCAAGATATGGATTATGAAAATTTTCCAGAAAATGTAAAAGAAAAACTTACGACGAGTAGATTGCGTCGTAAGTTTAGATTTCTTAGAGGTAGCCAGCGAGGGCATCAACAGCCTCTTTGACCACTGACTCGAACCCCTTTCGTACAGTCTCCTTACGGATGTTTGGTAGAGCATTGCCATCTTTATCTACAAAGCGACAAGAAACGACATCCCATTTTGAAGTACCTTCTGGCCATGTTGTAATAATCGGGTTATCATCTTTGGTTAAGCCTTTGATGATATGTGTTAGGACATGGTTTGGGCCAAGCCAAGTGTATTTAGTCCTACAAGAATGACCACGGAAAAGACTCATCATAGATTTTGTGTCAAGTCCTTCTGGAATCAAATGATGTTGGTGAAGTTTGTTCGTGAACTCCTGTATGGCTGTCGCAAAGTATTCGTCATTATCATAAAAGAAACAACAATCGGTTCTTCCTTTCTTGAAATGCTTTGCTTCCTCATCGTATTTATCAGAACGGTTCAGTTCAAACTCCTTGTCTGGATTACGACCTACAAAAGATGTATAGAATAAAGACACGTCATAACAACCCGCTTCACCAATAACGTAAGCGTATCTGTCTTGCAGTTCAAGCCAGCATCGAGCCAACTCTGCGATTACATAATGACTAAATACCGCATGTTCTATTGCTGCTTTTAAATACCTAGGTACATAAGGAGTTTCTGATGTGATATTCTTCCAATTCTTATCCCCAATATCTAATCTGGTCAGTCGCTTTGCCTCGTTTACCAAAGTGGTAACTGATTCTCGTGTTTTTTTAAGTACGAACTTAGTCAGTTCCTCACTACCATCAGCCTCCAACAACTCTGTTGCAGCATTAATATGGCGATTGATTTCGTTTTCGACAACAAGCCTATAATAACGCACTTTTGGAGTAAAGAGTACAGACATTTTAGGTGTTAGTACATATAAAGCCTCTGTTTCCAATTCGATGCGAGGCAGGCTGCTTGCCTCTGTCATATATCCATTGTCTGTTGTGCAGACATCTCGGAAAAGAATCAACTCATGTATCTTTCTCAAATCAAAGTTGTTCATAGATAATCTACATTATAAGAACCACAAACAATTACTTTCGGTATAGACAGCTTTGTCTGAAAAGTGGGGCATTATCTCAGCTATCATCTCGGGATACTTGATGGTAACAGGCAACCCTTGTTGTTTAACGGACTTCCAGTAGATGCGGCTAAACTGATAAACCTGATCTATCAGTTGCTGAACGACAGGCGTATCAATTTCGTCATTACGATTAGGACATGCGATGGTCAGCTTGACTGGGAAGGGAAATCCATCCATTGCGCTGAATCTTTCTCCTTCGTAGCGCGTGTTGTTGCATAGCAGATATCTGTGTCCTTCTTTTGAAGGTCCAAGATTCACCCACTTACCACTATACGGCATAAGACTCTTCACGCTTTCACTCTGCCTTGTCTGGTAATTGTAACAAGAATAAGTGCTCTCTTCATCAAACAACACAATATCCTCAGACTCTGTTTTGTTGATTGTTACGATATAGACAGGTACATCAAGATTTAGGCTTTGAAGCATGTCCTCAACCTTCTTGAACTCTCGTTTACGGCTGATCTTCTTATAATAATGAATGATGATGCGTTCAGGCGGATTGTTTACCGATGAGTAGCGCATAATGGCTAACTTAATTGCACCAACCAACTCGTCAAGTTCAGATTTCTCGAAGTAACTGTAATCGTTGAATATACCAGTATTGTCAAACGAGAAGGCTGCACCAATATATTGCTGATTGTCGCTACGGAAGGCTCCAATACCGATAATCAACTCTTTCTTCTCTGTTTCATCAAGCAGCCAGGGCGAACCACCTAATTTAGCACAAATGGCAACGCTCATATTTTGGAGGGTATAGGCAAAATTGGCTTTCTGGTTACGATTGTCCTTATCAATCATGTCATTCATCCTGCCTCTGTCGATACATTGCGTGGGGATGTCGTATTTAAGGAGAAGTTCTTTTATTATGTAGTAACACTCTTTACTATCACGCGCTGAAGAAAACTTATGAATTGGGGAGATATAGATACCAACGTATTTGATACGATTATCCTTATTCCTGTAGCAGTCGGCTTGTAGAGCTTTCTCTATTTCAGGAACAGGATTCGTTTCATCCTCAAATTGGATATGGAAGGATTTGTCAGCATAAGCCACATTACTACCAATGTAGTTAGAGAGGGCTTTGCTTTGACCTTTATATCCACCAACACGCATGTACTTTATTAAATCTCTTGCTTCTGCAATACTGCTTCTGGGGAAGATAAATATCATCTGAACATCGGTGTGTGGACATTTAATGTGAGGCCCATAATTGACACCATGTTGCTGACGAACATTTTTCACATCGTTGCCGTTCTCGTCTTTTCCAAATATGAGCATTCGTTTAGAGCTGCTGGTCTGACCGACTTGTAACGGATTGACTTCTGTAAAATCGTATGCCAGATTATGGAATATCTTTGCTATGTCTTCCGTGTTGAGGAATCTCTTGCGAAACGCTTCAATCTTTTCCTTGTAGCGGATGTATTTACTTTCAAACGAGCGGGGTTCCTCGTGCCGATCCAAACCGAAGAACCGTTTCAACTCACCACCCATGATGGGTCGGGTTGTTTCAAGTGGACAGAACATGTTATGACTCTGCAGATATTCGTACTTGTCAATCCTGCGAACAACATAGTTTTTACCACTTGAACCTTTCTTGACTTCACGGGTCATGACGAAATTAATCATGCTCGGTGTAATACCAGTCTGATTCGTAAATGGTTCATCAGGAAAATCGTTGAAGAGTTTTTTAAGAGGAGCATTGAGCAAAAGTGCAGGTCTGTCGTTGGCGACGAGAAGATAAGGTCTATTGTTGAAATGGTCATATTTCACCCTTATAGTAAACCTATCCATCGTCATCAGCTCGTATTGCTTACCATTATAGTTAACGTGACTCTTCTCTCCGTTGCTGAGAAGCCATACTTGTATATCATCTGTTATACCAGACTTCGTTACGACAACATCATCATAGTATCTGAAATACTTTTCCAATCTGCGATTGTAGTATCTCTTCACCAGATATTCGTTTTCCTCGGCGTTGAAGTCTATGTCGATTGCATCAAACCCTTCAACTGGTAAGTCAAAAGTGGTGTAGATCTTAACACCTCCACAACCCGCAAACAAATCGATATACTTTTGTGTCTGCTTTACTTCCTTTGGTATCAGTACAAGGGATTTGAGCGGAGTGCTTTTTCGCTCGGCATCATCCTTTTCTGAGAAGTAGAACTTCACAGGTTCCTTCGGATACTCAAATGTGAGTGTGTTGAGAAATAGTTTTTCTACTGCCATGCTAACTATAAATTCGTTCTATTAGACTGCAAAAATACTCAAAAACAACGAAAAACGTGTAGTAATCAAAAAAAATCAGCCGCAAAACATTATTTTTATTGCGTAATATACATTTTTCAAGAAAAAAATAGTATTTTTGCACCAATGAATAATTAATAATGTGTCGCAATGGACAGAAAATTGAATCGTATTAAGACTGCGTTAGTTGATAATGGGAAAACCAACAAGTGGCTTGCCGAGCAGCTGGGCAAAGACCCCGCAACTGTCAGCAAATGGTGTACTAACGCGGCTCAGCCCTCCCTTGAAACCCTCATGCAGATAGCTATGCTCCTTGACGTTCAGGTAGATGACTTGCTGAGGTTCGAAGAGCTACCTGAGATAGTGGAACATTAATTGACAGTCAATATGGGAGCAATTGACGATTAGTACAAATAGTATTATCGAACAACTGGGTAACTCCAACTGACTAAATCAAAGAAAGAATGAGTACATATTCAAAAGCAAAACCATTTATCAAGTGGGTAGGTGGCAAGGGACAACTCATTGAGCAATTGGATGACCAACTGCCTGCAAATTTTGAAACATGGGATAATGTGACATACGTTGAACCCTTCGTAGGTGGTGGAGCCATGCTCTTCTACATGTTGCAGCGTTATCCAAATATCCGTCATGCAGTCATCAACGATGTAAATCCTGATTTGATAACCTGCTATCGCACAGTTAGAGATATGCCAGAGGAACTGATAGCATCTTTGACGGATATACAGAATGCCTGCAACGAACATTGTATGTAGAAACTACAAAACAAACTGATTATGGCAAAGAAGGTTACAAATATAGAAGTAAAGGACGCAACAGTTCGTACAATTAAACACGAAGGAGAGGACTTTGTTTGCATTACAGATATTGCACGCCAGAAAAATAGTAGTGACCCAAATGGCGTAATAGCAAATTGGATGCGCAATCGTAACACGATAGAATTTCTGGGTATTTGGGAACAACTATTCAATCCTTGTTTTAACCCCCTCGAATTCGAGGGGTTTAGAAAAGAGGCAGGACTCAATGCTTTCACAATGTCGCCATCAAGATGGATTGAATCAACAAATGCAAAAGGACTTGTAGCAATGGCAGGTCGTTACGGAGGTACTTACGCACGCACAGATATTGCCTTTGAATTTGCATCTTGGATTTCTGTGGAATTCAAACTTTATCTCGTCAAGGAATTCCAGCGTCTCAAGGAAGAAGAACAGAAACAAATTGGATGGTCGGTCAAACGTGAACTCTCAAAGCTCAACTATCGTATTCATACCGATGCCATAAAGCAGAATATCGTGCCTGAAGAGATTGATGCGTATCACAAATCACTCATATATGCAGAAGAGGCTGATGTGCTGAATGTTGCAATGTTTGGCATGACTGCAAAGGAGTGGCGCGATGCAAATCCCGACAAGAAGGGTAACATACGCGACTATGCAACCATCAACGAGCTCATTTGCCTTTCAAATATGGAGAATCTCAATGCCGTATTCATCAATGATGGTATGCCACAGACGGAGAGACTTGTCAAGCTAAATCATGTGGCTATTCAGCAGATGCAGGTGCTGGAAGAATCAGAAAACCGTAAATATCTGAAGTAAGAGATGGATTTGAGATTCAACACATCATTGGCAGAGGGTTACAAAAGCGGTAGTCAGATTGCAAGAGTGTTGACTGAAGATTGGTTGGCACGCAACATGTATTGTCCTATATGTGGTGAAGTTTCTATTAGACGTGCTAAGCCTAATGCTCCTGTTAAGGACTATGTGTGTGAACATTGTAAATCACAATACGAGTTGAAAAGCAAAAGGTCTGATAGCGAGAGTTTTCAAGCCACGGTTGCAGATGGAGTTTACCGAACAATGATAGGAAGAATCACCTCTCTTGAAAATCCCAGTTTCTTCTTTATGCACTATGACCGATACGAAGTTAATAATCTGGTGATTGTTCCCAAGTGTTTCTTTACCCCATCCGTTATAGAGAAACGTGATGAATTAGCTGCCACCGCAAGACGAGCAGGTTGGGAAGGATGCAACATTTTGATGAGAGAAATACCTACAACAGCGAAAATACCTATCATCAGAAATGGTATTGCCCTTCCTGTTCAAGAAGTTGTTTCGCATTATCATAGAGTGTTCAACCTACAAACAAAATCGTTGGAGAGCAGAGGGTGGCTGATGGATACACTACACCTCGTTGAACGTCTTGATGAGACATTTACGCTCAAGCAAATGTATTCTTTCGTTGATGAGTTACAAGTTAAACATCCCGATAACAATCACATTCCTGATAAGATTCGCCAGCAACTTCAATTCCTTCGTGATAAAGGAATTATAGAGTTCAAAGGAAATGGTGCTTATAGAAAGATTTAATTATGAAGCAGATACCTAATTACATAGTTATCCTTGATTTCGTACAAAATAGAGTTGTCAAGATTAAACTTTCGGACGAAGATAAGCAATTCGCGTCATCTTGTGATGATTTGGAAGAATTGGTTGACGCCTTATCCGAAGTTTTCCATTTCTCAGTATCTAACTGCCAATGGATGGCTCTTAATGAGTACAAAGAGGATAACTTTGGGTTTTAACAACAAACGATATGACAGAATACATATTTTACACAACTGAAGGCTTTACGCAAGCTCCCGACGGCGATGACATAGAGAATTGTCAGCTGCTTGGACGTGCGTTTGGCAAAGACAAACATGATGCTCTCTCAAATTTGTTGAAGGAAAATTCTTGGATAGAGGAGAGAGGTTTTGAACCTGATGAAGCCATCTGCAATGAATTGGCTTCTACTGCCAATGCAGAGGCAAAACTCTCCTTCCTCACAAATTTATTGGATGAAAGACAACTTGAGGAGTATATTGATTGGCTGAAAACGATAGGATAATTGAATTCTATGATACTAAATCAGTTGGGGATTTCTGGTGAGCATACAAAAGGGATTATCTATGAGGATTCAGATGAGGGAATCACTCTAAAATACGACCCGAACACTCAATTCATAACATTCTGGGATGATGAAATCAAATATGACCAGATGGATTGTTCCTTCTTCTCTAACTGGAACTCTGTTGTAAAAGAGCTACAATCAGAATACGGAATCAACTTATTCTACGGAGTTCATCATCTGGGCGAGAAAGAAGGAGAAGGTGCCACATTATTATAACTACGAGTTGATGAAGCATATTAACGGCGACACACAGATGACAGATGTGTGGGGGCAACCTGCTATCGCGCCTTGGGAGAAGACCTGTATGAAGCATCCTACGCTGAAGCCCCTGGGCTTGCTGAGTCTCGTATCATTCTGGCATCCACCCAGCCAGGAGCCAGGATTCTCGATCCCTTTGCAGGTTCTTCTACAACAGGTATAGCCGCCAACCTGCTTGGCCGTCGTTTCCTCGGTATAGAGAAGGAAGATGAGTTCGCAAAAATCAGCAAGGCCCGTCGCGAAGAGATTGAGGACGTCAAGACCTTTGCCACGTTCAGAAGGAAGATACTTGATATCGTCAAGGCTGAGGACACACAGACAGACCTGTTCATGTGCCATGAATCAGATTTGATAGTGCGTCTGCCTTTCTTGGAGGAAGAAATTGTAGAGAGAACCGACGTGCTGATGTATGCAGCCAATATGACCACTCGTAAAAAAACAGAACCTGTTGGCAAGTTGGCCCTTGGCATGAAAGAGGGCGAGCTGGACGATTTGATGCTCAGCAAAATTGGCTACATCATGTTTCATTATTGGAACAACCAAGAGGCAACAGCATACCGCATCACAAACTCTCCGCGGATAGTTAGCAAGCAAGATATTCCAGATGGCTATCTTCTACGTCTCGCCACCAATGTCCAGAAGTTCCTCCTACTGGAATATGTCCCCGGCAAGCCTACCGACATCGGAGCGTTCGACATCATGAAAGTGCAGCGCAAAGGCAAGGGACGGTATATGCCGTTTGTAACTCAGCTGGACAATATAATATAATCGGCACTTTAATTCGTTTTGCACGATAGACACGTGATTGTTGAAGGAAGATGTAAAGTGTAAGATGGCTAATGTAATATTGCAACAGATAAATGCGTTATTTGAAATATGGACAAAGAGAATAAACTGATACTATATAAAGATGAAGAAGGCAGGGTGAGTGTGAATACTCGCTTTGCTGATGAGGATGTTTGGCTGACGCAGGTACAATTGGTGGAGATATATCAAACGAGCAAGTCTAATATCAGCGAGCATCTGACAAGCATCTTTGCAGATAAGGAACTGGAGCAAGATGCAGTTGTTCGGAAATTCCGAACAACTGCCGCAGATGGCAAAAACTACCAGGTTTTGCATTATAATCTTGATCTAATCATAGCCCTTGGTTACCGTGTACAGTCAATCATGTGTTAAATGATTAACTTATGTCGAAAGTTGCATTAAAGAAATATCTTGGAACCTTAGAGAAAAGTGAGGTTATAGACGTTGTTCTTGACCTCTACGATGCCCGAAAGGAGGCCAAAGAGTACCTTGAGTACTTCTTGAATCCAGATGAGAAGGCGAAGTTGAAGGAGTATAAAGCGATTATAAGGAATGAGTTTTGGCCGAAACGTGGCGATGGAAAATGTCGGTTTAGTGTTTGCAAGAAAGCGATTACCGATTTCAGGAAGCTACATCCTTCGCCAGAGAATCTTGCAGACTTGATGCTGTATCTGGTAGAGAATGCTTGTGAGGTGACTGATGCTTGGGGTGATTTATGGGAGTCGTTCTATGATTCTACGGAAAGTAATTTTGAAGCCACGATGAAGTATATATCAAAGAACAATCTACTGCCGAAGTTTCAGAAACGTATTGAGGCAATGCTGAAGAACACGGAAAGCAGTGGATATGGCTTTTGCGATGCTATGCCGGACATCTACGGGGAATACGCAAGTGGTAAATAATGATTTGCAGATATAACCATGAATAAAATGACTATATGATAGATAAGAATGAAATTACCCGTCGGTTGCAGGAATGGATCGATCAGATGGAGAGAAGTGGTAAGCACGTTGACCTGGATGACATTAATCGCCATCTGGGTGAAATCATGCATGCACAGAACGCTGCTCCAAAGCCGGATTTCAATGGATTCTCATCAGAGCAGATGCACCAGATGCTTAACAGACCGTTAGAAGTGGGGTGTCCAGTACAACTGCGTCGATTAACCGATGAACAGATGGAGCGGATTCCCGTCATGCGACAGGCTCTGCACCTGATGAATGTGTTGAGCGAAAAGGAATTGAAACTCACGGCACAGGGATATATACCTCCAAAGATGGTTGCCGAGCTCTACGAATTAGGGTGCCATAGCTGGAACTCTGACTGGTATAAACAGAAAAGCGAACCGAAGACAGAAGAAGTGCAGGTACTCAGGGTCGTGTTGAAGGAGTGCGGACTCATCAAGACTCGTGTCGGGAAGTTGTCACTAACGGCCAAGGGTAAGCAACTACTTGGTGACCATAATGAGTTGATGCGGACGATAATTCTGTTCCTTTTCAGGGATTACAACACAGGATGGCTTGACATGTATGAGGACAACGAAGTGGGTAATTTGGGACGACTGTATTCTTTATGGCTTCTGCATCATTATGGCGAGGATTGGCGCAACACTGGATTCTATGCTGATGAGTATAGCAAAGCTTTCCCAATGCTAAATGCTGGTCATGGGTATGAATATAGAGTATTCAACCGCCTGTTCCGTTTTATTGGCCTCTGTGAGATAAACGAAAGCGATGATTTCAAGGGGAAGAACTGGGGTAAAGAAGTCCGTAAGACGGAATTACTTGACATGATGTTTGCCTTTGAAGAGCCTCAACCCTCCAATTAACCCTTACATGTTTTTTTTGATTGATTGTAATCGATGCTAATCGGGATTTATTTTCCCACGCAGAAGTTACTATCTGCAAATATAAATGGCTGATAATCAGCACAAACGCCTTTGTTTTAGGGTGTCTAAAGTGACTCCGAGGGACGGTAGGGGGACGCAAAATAGGCAAAAATCTGCAAATATGACTGCCTTCAAAAAAGAAAATGCAAACATCTGCAAAAACGATTTTCCAGTTCTTTGCACGTTTACACTTTTTAACGCAGATTTTTGCACATTCTTGCATTAAGGTTTAGTTTAGGTTATAGATATTTAATATGGGTATAAACTAAACCAAAGGGTTGTGCTATCAAACTGAATAATTGGCTTCTCTTTCTTTTGGACGGCTATCATATCTCATATTTAGAGTTATATGCGTGTATTTTGCTTCCAAATTCGATAAAAATGCGAATTTGGAGATAAAAATCTATAAAATAGTGTGATTTTAGGCGAAAACAGTGCAAAGGTAATAATTTTTTTATTATATTTGCACCAAAATTACTTAGTATGACATTGCAAAAGTGGATTGAAGATAGAGCTATTCATGGCTTTCCTACGTTTTCTGTTGAGGATGTAAGGGCTGCAGACTTGTGCTCTTCAGAACAGATTCTTCAAAATGAACTCTCCAGGCTATGTTCAAATAAGACTATAGCCAGTGTATATAGAGGGTATTACGTTATTATTCCCACTCAATATGTGTTGCGTGGATCTGTGCCAGCAACCTATTATATTGATCAATTAATGTCTTATCTGCAAAAGCCTTACTATGTCTGTATGCTTAGTGCTGCAGAGCTGCTTGGCACTGCTCATCAGCGTCCCCAGCAATTCTCTGTAATGACAACTTTTCCTAAGCGTAGGACAGTCTCTACTCGTAATGTAACCATAGATTGGTTTTATCGGGATGGACTACCGGAGGAAGCCCTAATTACAAAGAATACAGAAACGGGAACTATCCGCATTTCAAATCCTCTTCTAACCGCCGCTGACTTAGTGCAATATCAGCAACATGTAGGCGGATTGTCGCGAGTCGCCACCATACTTGAAGAACTTTCAGAGCAGATTGACATTAATAATCAGTTTGCGCCACTTGCAACTTATGTGAAAAAGGTTGTATGGCAACGACTTGGCTATATACTTGAAAATGTTGTCGGGGAAAAGAAGTTAGCAGATAAATTGTATGAACAGCTTCGTACATCATCGGGTTATTTCAAATATCAACCTTTGAGTACATCGGCAGAAGATAATCCATCTGTCAGAGACAGCCGGTGGAAGATAAACATAAACGTAGAAATAGACGATATATGATTAACAGAACAGCGATACAACAGTGGAGTGAGCATGCTCCCTGGATAGATAATGCCCAGATAGAACAAGATCTGATTATATGTCGTGCTTTGGTTTCCATCTTTAGCGATATAGATAAGATGGAGGGGAAAAGAGATTGAACTATCAGAATGGGACGGATATCAATTTGGGTACTTTAAATATTGTCCTTTCGTAAAATGGAAGTTGCTCAATTTGAAGAAACTAGCCAAGCAGAATTCGCAGAAGTTGCAAGAGGAAGTGGATGAACTGAGGAAAACATTAAAGTAATAAAAACATGTACAAGTTATTAAAATAGTATGAGGAAAATAATTTCACAATTACACACCAATAAAGATGGAATTGTGTGTAAAGACAAGACAGGAAGAGAGCATGTCGTATTCAAAAAACAAGGAGATTTAGATGGAGCGTGTGCAACTTATTGTGTTATAATGAATCTTCTTATACTCCGGTTGATAAAAGATAAAGATACAAGAGTATATGAGGAGTCTGGAGACAGAGCAACAAGGAAATTAATCAAGACTTTCATGATGGATTATGGTATGCATATTAATGGGCAGTCATATTACAAGATTAAGAAAATGTTGAAAGAAAGTTTCAATAAAGTTGAATGTGTACACTATAATAGTAACGGTAATCGTTCCTTGGATTATATAGAGAAAACCATCATTGAAGACAAACCAATAATTATATCAGTGTCTCAAAAGAAGTGGGCGCATGCTTTATTGGCAGTAGGTTTTGAAAAGGAAAACAATGTGATATCTAAGATCTTTTGTCTTGATCCGAGTGGCGTGTCATGCTGTAACAAACGATGGAATATGGAGATTGAAGTAAAGAATAGTAAGCTGGACCACCGTCAACCAACAATCATCTATGATGGTAGATATGTTTCTCTTGATGATGTCCTCATAATTACAGAAAAAGTGGATTCATAATTCATTTTCATGAGAATATCGGGAAAAGAATTCGTTTTTGTAAATAACCTAAAGCATGAATATTATACAGTTCCGACAACTAATGACTTTTGATGCCAACATAAATGCAACAGGCATAGAGGAGCGTTTTGAACAAATAGCAAAGATGCTGTTTGAAAGATTTGCTATTCAAAAGGGTGAGAAGAAGTATCTCTTTAAAGAGATTGAATTTTACTTCTACAACAAGAATCATCGCGATATTATCACTCATCCACGGGTGTCAAAACCTTTATGTTGGTATATTAATGACTTCGGAGGAATAGATATCAACTTTATGGGGATTACGGGGATCACGGGGACAGATACTGTTTTAAAAACCAAACTTTTTGGATTAAAAGTGAGGCATTTTAACAATTCTTGTCTATTGATTGCATTTACACGCAGCATTCATGCCCTGTTTTCAATGTAAATTGCGACAGGG
>Ga0247609_10000850_pt1 | contig 39397 bp, 37 predicted proteins | sample 172DNAGHGlowgp2_FD_193487 | JGI IMG/M metagenome (GOLD analysis project Ga0247609, IMG submission 193487) | Sheep rumen microbial communities from Palmerston North, Manawatu-Wanganui, New Zealand - 1728 DNA GHGlow gp2 | ecosystem: Host-associated > Mammals > Digestive system > Stomach > Rumen ... | reverse complement strand
ATGAGAATATCTGCAGTTGCAGATTTCAGAAACCCACAACCATCTGGTTGTGGGTTTTTTGTTGTCAAAAATAGTGTAGAATATAAACATGACATATAGATGACATGTTTGTGCTTGTATGATAATCATAGAAGGTGATCAAATGAAGATAGACAGACTGATTGGCATACTATCAATTCTTTTGCAAAAAGAGGTGACGACAGCTCCGAAGCTGGCTGAGCATTTCGAGGTGTCTAGAAGAACCATAAACAGAGATATTGAGACTCTTTGTCAGGCAGGAATACCAATTAAAACGACCCAGGGAGTTGGAGGCGGTATAAGCATCATGGATGGCTATAAGATGGATAGGACTCTTTTGACATCCCGTGACATGCAGATGATCCTGGCGGGACTACGAAGCCTTGATAGTGTTAGTGGAAGCGGATATTATGGGCAGCTTATGGAGAAGCTCCAGGCAGGTTCTTCGGAGTTTATCAGCGGTAGGGATTCTGTCCTTATCGACCTGTCTTCTTGGTACAAGACATCGCTGGCTCCAAAGATATCTACTATTCAGGATGCGATAGAAAACAGGCATCTTTTGACCTTCCACTATTATGCTCAGGCGGGAGAAGGAAAACGAACTATTGAGCCATATTATGTAGTGTTTAAGTGGAGCAGCTGGTATGTCTATGGATGGTGTCAAAAGCGCAAAGATTATCGTCTATTTAAATTAAACCGCATGGATAAAGTGGTTGAAACGGATAAAGGATTTGTCTGCAGAAACGCTCCATTACCTGATCTGTCTACAGAAAAGATATTTTCTGGTGGAATCAAGGTAAAAGCGCTGTTTTCAAAGGATGTAAAGTGGCGCCTGGTGGAGGAATTCGGACCAAACTGTTTTACGGAAACAGAGGATGGTAGACTTATGTTTACTGCGGATTACACGGACTTAGATAATTTGATCACATGGATAATGACCTTTGGAAATAAAGCAGAAGTGCTTGAGCCGGTAGAAGCCAGGAGACAGATTTCAAAGATGGTACAGAAAATGGCGACGATTTACAAGGAGGACTAATGAAAATGAGACTTGATGGTTTTGGATTGTTTGTTGAGGATATGGGCAAAATGGTACGCTTCTACAGGGATGTGCTGGGGTTTAAAATAAAAGAGACAGAGGATACATCCAATGTGTATCTGGTGAAGGATGGGACCCTTTTTCTGTTATACGGTAGGAACGACTTTGAGAAGATGACAAGACGCAGGTATGAGTACATAAAAGGTCTCAACGGACATTTCGAAATAGCGCTTTATGTTGATACATTTAAAGAAGTGGATGAAGCTTATAATAAGGCTGTACAAAACGGTGCAACATCAGTCCTTGCACCTGAACTGGAACCCTGGGGGCAGAGAACCTGTTATATAGCAGATCCTGAAGGCAACCTGATTGAGATTGGTTCATGGAATAAGCCTTACGAGTCAAAAGACATTTCGGAGGAATAAAGACATGGCATTCGATTACAAGAAGGAGTACAAAGAATTCTACATGCCTAAAGATACGCCTTCCATAGTGACGGTTCCGAAGATGAACTATATTGCCGTGAGAGGCAGTGGTGATCCTAACGAAGAGGACGGCGAGTACAAGAAGACCATAGGTCTTTTGTACTCGATCGCATTCACTATCAAGATGAGTAAAAAAGGCAGTCATCAAATCGAGGGCTATTTTGATTATGTAGTACCTCCATTAGAAGGCTTTTGGTGGCAGAACGGAGTAGAGGGAATAGATTATGCTCGTAAAACTGATTTTAACTGGATATCTGTAATACGTTTGCCGGATTTTGCGACAAAGGAAGATTTTGATTGGGCTATTGCAGAAGCTACAGTCAAGAAAAAGGAAGATTTTTCCAAGGTGGAATTCTTTTCTTACGATGAGGGACTTTGTGTCCAGTGTATGCATGTTGGTGCCTATGATAACGAGCCTGCAACAGTGGAATTGATGCATAAGTTTGCAGAAGAGCAGGGATATGTTTTAGATATCACAGAAAAAAGATTGCACCATGAGATTTACCTTAGCGATGCAAGGAAAGTGGTGCCAGAGAAGCTTAAGACGGTTATCAGACATCCTATTAGAAAGGAGAGCTGAAGATGGAGTATATAAGAGTATCCAAGGATAATCTTGAAGAAGAACACATTTGTTGTGCTATATCAAACAATAAAGATATACAGGTTTCATCCAAGAAAGCTTGGCTTGCTGACAGATTTGATGAAGGGCTTGTTTTCTTAAAGAGTGTCGAACGCGGTAAATGCTTTATTGAATATATCCCGGCAGAGTATGCGTGGAATCCGATAAATGCACCGGAATATATGTATATCGATTGTCTGTGGGTTTCAGGTTCCTTAAAGGGACATGGATATTCAAGTGATCTTCTTAATGAGTGCATAAAGGACAGTAAGGAAAAGGGGAAGAAGGGAATTTGCATATTATCTGCTGCTAAGAAAAAGCCATTCCTTTCTGATCCAAAGTTTCTAGCATTCAAAGGCTTTCAAGTTTGTGATGAAGCCGATAATGGAATCCAGCTGTGGTATCTGTCCTTTGAAAAAAGTGTTGAAACACCATGCTTCAAGGAATGTGCAAAGCATCCTCGTATCGATGAAAAAGGATACGTGCTTTATTACACGAATCAGTGCCCATTTAATGCCAAGTATGTGCCTGTTTTGGAAGAGACTGCCAAGAACAATGGAATACCGTTTAGAGCGATCAGAATAGAGACCAAAGATCAGGCTCAGAATGCTCCAACACCAATTACCACATATGCACTGTTCTGTGATGGGGATTATGTAACTAATGAGCAAATGAATGATAAGAAGTTTTTAAAACTGGTCAATGCAAATCTTTAATATTATCATGACTTAGGGAGTTCAGTTTTACATGAACTTCCTTTTTATTGCATCTATATGAATTTAATGTAGTTATATAAGCACGCATTGCGATATGGAGAGTGATGTGCTATTACAGACTCATCGCATTGCGTGGAGGTGCAATTATGGATATAGCAGAGAAAATTAAGCAAGGCACACCTGAATATATCGTGATGCTAGAGCGAGACTGGAACTAGGAATATTTTGAAAGAAATATCAAAGTTGCCACCAGCCGCATACAGTAGCCCTAAGCTCTCTACCGTACGCAGCAGGTAAACAGCAACTCGTCTTACAAATGCCCAAAACAAGGCACTTAAGGCGGTGATAAAGTTCTCAAAGAGATAATCAATCTGCTATTGCAGATTTCAGAAGACTCGGTACATTGTACTGAGTCTTTTTCAAGAAAAATTAGGGAACTTTTTGACATGTTTCTATTAAAAAAGTTCCCTAATTTTAATTTGAATTTTAGGGAACTTTTTGATATATTTTTATTGGAAAAGTTCCCTAAAAGGAGAAATTGATGAATAATAAGTTGGAAATAATTCAGAGTTTATTGCAGGATAAAGCTGATTTTCAGGCACGTCTAAATCTCATACCTTATGATGGCTCACCGGAAGTGAAGGAAAACTCCAGCGGTAAATACTTGTATATAAGAAAAAGAGTAAATGGAAAACTCACATCAACATATGTTGATGTTTACTCAGACAATCTGTACCAGTTGCTCCTTAGGAACGCTAGAGAAGCCAGGGAATTAAAAAAGAATATTCGAAAGATAGATAAGCAGCTTGCAGAAGTTGGATATAGTCCTGCTGAACTACCTGCAAATGTTGTTATGAATTTGGACTTTGCCAGAGCAAATATGAAATCAAATATCTATGATCAGGCTGTTTTGGAGGGAGTAGCAACGACATTCCCACAGACAGAGGAAATATTGGAAAAAGGTATCGTCAATGGCATGACAGCGGATGATGTACAAAAAATCCTGAATCTTAAGCATTCCTGGGAGTTCATTCTTGATCAGGATGTTATACAGGCTGAAACTGACTATTATTTACTCTGTCATGTAGCAAAGCTTGTTAATGAAGGTTTTTTCTCTTATGGGGGAAAAATACGTAGTGTGCCTGTAACCATAGGAGGTACAAGTTATGTACCTGCTATTCCTATAGAGTCGGTTGTTATAGAGAACATAAACGAAATAAGAACTTCCGATAAGACAGATATAGATAAAGCTATAGAATTATGCATGTATTGCATGAAAACGCAGGTCTTCGTTGATGGTAATAAAAGAGCTTCAGTAATATTTGCTAATCATTACCTTATATCCAATGGACAAGGGCTTCTTGTCATACCAGAGAAAGAAGTGTCTGAGTTCAAGAAATTGTTGGTTGCGTACTATGAAGGTGAAAACATCAATGTGATAGCTGATTTCCTTAAAGAAAAATGCTGGAAACAGATGGAGTAGTAATGTATGTTTCTATTGGAAAGAAATAACAGAGAACCACCAGCCGCATACAGTAGTCCTGAGTTTTCTACCGTACGCAGCAGGTAAACAGCAAAATTTTAGAGGCAGGGCGAATACCGGCATTCGTCATGCCTCTTTGTTTTCCTGAAAAGATGTTTGTTTGACAGTATTAAGAGTCTGTGTTAATCTAAAGGCTAATAGCATTAGCTTACAAGCTAAAATGATTAGCAAGGAGGGGAAATGTCCAGAAAACAAGAAATCATTGAAGTGTGTGTCGAAATGATAGATAAAGATGGTTTTCAGAATCTTTCTGTAAAAACTATTGCTGATAGATTGGGCATAAAGCCCCCATCTTTGTATAAGCATTTTCAAGGCGGTTTGGATGAGATAAAAGAGGCAATCATAGTATATGGTTGGAGCAATATTGATATAAAGATCGCTAAATCGGCAGTAGGAAAGTCACGGGAAGAAGGATTAAAGGCAATGTGTTTCGCGCTTCGTGAATTTGCTCATGATCATCCCGGAGTTTTTGAGGCAATTTGCTGGCACAATTCATATACATCCGAACTGAACAATGAAATTACAAAAGGGGTTATATCATCATTGTATTCTATTTTGGATTCTCTTGAGTTTAGCGAACCCCGGAAAATGCATATTCTGCGAAGCTTGCGAGGCTTTGTGGAAGGATTTTCGATGCTGGAGTTACATGGTAGTTTTGGAGATGAAATCTCTTTGGATGAAAGTTTTGCATATGGCGTAGAGGCATTGATCTCAGGGATTATGAAAGGACAAAAAAATGTGGACTGATGAAAAAAAGAAAGCACCTATAGCAGATTTTCTTGGTTGGCTTCTGTTTATAACTGTATTTTTTCAAATTATTATGTTTGTTCTCGAACCTGTATCGGTTAGTTATGCGGAGACAGGAAAGCTGACATTTGCATATATTATGTATGCAATCATAGGTATTCTCTTTACGACACCGGCTCCGGTTATTTCTCTTTTTATCGTACTTAGGAAAGAAGAGCATATCACTGTAAAAGAATATTTGAAGCGCTTTTTATATACCCCTAAAAAGATGAAAACGCTTCTGATAACAGGCCTGTTCTGCATATGCGCCTTGATATTTGCTCTTTTTTACGGTGAACCCAACGGTTCGCCCTTGTATATGATGCCGCTTGGGTTTCTTATCATGCTTCCGTTTGTCGGATTTGCGGAGGAAACCGGCTGGCGCGGCTTTCTGCAACCTATGCTGGAAAAAAGATTTCCTTTCCCGGTTGCAACTACTATTGTGGCGGTGATTTGGTGTGTATGGCATTTTCCGATATGGCTGCAGCCGTCCTCCAACCACTATGGCGATAGCATTGTAGGTTTTGCTATGAACATATTTGTATGGACTTTTGTGGCCGCTGCAATTTATAAAGCAACAAAGAGTGTCCTGGCATGTGCCATATATCATTCTTTTATAAATTCCATAGGCGCAATTTATGATTGGAATAAATTATTTGATGCGTATCCGAAATCAAATGCGGCGTACATATACTTTGGGATTCTTTTTATAGTTGCTTTGGTGATTTGGTATAAGGAAGATAAAAATAAAATATAAAGACATTCATGTTTTTCTGAAAAGGAATTGGAAGAACCCTAGATTTTATCCGGGGTTCTTTTTTTGCCCGGAAATCCTGCAAATTCCTGTATAATGGTTGTACTGGGGCATGGCATATGTCTCGGTACAGCAACTTTTGTTTCAGCGGATTTAGGAGAGAAAAAATATGAAGAAAAGAAAGGCACTGTTGTCATATATCTTAATTATATTCGGAGCCATAATGGCGAGCTTTGCGGTCGCTCTGATACTGCTTCCGAATGATGCGATAGATTACGGAACAGCCGGCGTTGCGATAATTATCAGTAAACTTACCGGATTGCAATTATCGCTGTGCGTTCTCTTTGTCTTTTTGCCATTTATAATTGCTGGTTACGTATTTCTGGGGGAAAAGTTCACTGTAAAAGCCGCCGTGGGCTCGGTGGTTTACATGGTAGGACTGGAATTCTTTGAGAAAATTCCTTTTGAACTTAATACGGAACACTTTCTTGCAGTTGCATTCGGCGGTGCAATTCTTGGCGCAGGCCTTGCGCTGATCCTCAGAAACGGAGGGTGCATTGACGGATCGGAGATACTTGCGAACATAGTGGTAAAAAAGCTTTCTGATAGGACCGGACGTAACTATAGCCTTACACCGATGCTTCTTGGATTCAATGCACTTGTCTATATCACGGTATTCGTAGTCATTGATGCCACTGCGGCGCTCCTTAGCCTCTTAGTTTATGTCGTTGCTACAGCAGTTATCGACCACTACACCGATCACTTCGAAGCTATCAAGCAGGTAACGATAATAACCCAGGATCCAGACGGAATAATCAAGGACATAAAGGATAAACTGAACAAGACATGCACCATCATGGATTCCCGCGGCGCAATCGCCGGAGAGAACAACACACTCATTTGCTATATCAGCTATTTTGAACTTCCGCTCATGAAGGAAATCATCTCAACTCATTCGGGAAGTTTTAGTACGGTTTCTACGATTGATGAGATTTTGAGATAGGAGCTTTATTTACCGAAAAACGATTGGCTTTCGGTTTTCTATAATATACGGAGACAAACTTCTTACAAAACTGGATTACGCTATCCTTGTTGAAGCCCCAAAAGAAACAAGATTGGAGCGGGTAAAGAAACGCTCAGCTCAAAAGTTTGGTGATAGAATTCTTGCTGACGGAGATCTTTCCGATATAGAAAATTCATGGTTTGCGAAGGTTAATAGCAGACCGGAGGACTTTGTCACATCATGGCTTGAAGGAATTGAATGTCCGGTGATCAGGATTGACGGGATGGTTCCTGTTGAAGAAAACGTAGAATATATCCTTTCATTACAAGAACTTAAAAAGAATAAATAATATTCGGACATAATCAAAGATAGGAGAATGAACCCCATGGAAATCAGGCGAGTTACGGAAGATGACAGTGGCAGAGAGCCTTAGAGATAAGCTAAGGTACAACATGATGATGAATCATGATAGTATTGAGGTGTCAGATAAAATATTTGGATTTGATACCCCTGCGCAAAGGGAATTAAAAGCAACTCTGGAGGAGAGACTTTTCAGAAATGAGACGCCTCATCGCATGGAGAGAAAAGCATCCAAAAAAGACGTGGCATGGAGTAAAGCCAACCTCATGCAGGATGCCGAGAATCACAAGCTGAACACTGATGAGGGCGAGAGGTGCTTTGAGAATCATATGAAAAAGAATACCGCTTTGGCGTATGAAATAGCACCGCACAGAAAGACTGGAACGAAAGTGTGCGGTGCAGAAAAAAATAGCATCATATCATCAAAACAAGCGTATCAAACTACCATAAAGGAGATACCTTATGAAAACAAGAGAAGAAGCCCTAAACTACGGTCTGTCTTTTCCGGACACCTACAGGGAGGCGCCGTTTCGTGATACAAATTGGCAGCTTGTTCGGGTAAGAAAGTCCAAGAAAGCCTTTTTGTGGACATATGAAAAAGATGGCTACATCAATATAAATTTGAAGGTTGATGCTGAGTGGAGAGACCTTTGGCGAAAGACATATAAATCGGTACTTCCCGCGTATCATCAGAACAAAGAGCACTGGAACACGGTTATTTTGGACGGTTCAATTCCCGATGATGTCATAAAGAGGATGATTGCAGAGAGCTATGACCTTGTTACAGATTCTCCTACAAAAAGAATATATGAAGCGGTAAAAAAAATCCCGAAGGGCATGGTTGCCACATATGCGGATGTTGCGGAAATGGCCGGCGACAGGAAGATGGCCAGAGCGGTTGGAAATGCACTTCATAAAAATCCCGATCCAAGCACCATTCCGTGTCACCGTGTTGTCAATTCAAAGGGTGAACTCGCCGGTGAGTATGCTTTTGGCGGAGCTTGGAAGCAGGCGCAGATATTGGAGAGCGAGGGAATTGAGATCACAGAAGGCAAGGTGAATTTGAAGAAATACAGAATTACCCTGTAAGTTGGGGGAAAGATGATCAAGACTGCCATGGAGCATAAAACAATAAAAGTGTAAAAGGAGGGCAGGAGATGAAAGCACTATTCATTGGCGGAACCGGAACAATAAGTATGGGAATAGTAAGAAGGCTTGCTGAGGATCCTCAGTGGGAACTGTATCTTCTTAACAGAGGAAATAGAATGAGTGAAGTTCCCGGGGCTGTTAAACAGATAATTGCAGATATAAATGATGAAGAGGATGTGAAAAAGAAACTTGATGGAATGACATTTGACGTTGTCAGTGATTTTATTGCTTTTGATGTCAGTGCAGTTGAGCGTGATTACAAACTCTTTGAGGGGAAAACAAATCAGTATATTTTCATAAGTTCAGCCTCTGCCTATCATAAACCGGCCGCATCCTATGTGATAACAGAGGGGACAACACTTGCAAATCCTTACTGGGAATACTCAAGGAACAAGATAGCTTGTGAGGAATTTCTTTTACTTAAGTACCGTGAAAATGGATTTCCTATAACGATAGTAAGGCCAAGTCATACCTATGACGAGAGACATATTCCGCTGGGGGTTCATGGCAAGAAGGGCTTTTACCAGGTGATAAAGAGGATGCAGGAAGGAAAGCCCGTTATCATCCAGGGCGATGGATCTTCCTTGTGGGCTCTGACATTTAACAGGGATTTTGCCATAGGCTATACAGGACTTATGGGAAACAGACATGCTATTGGAGAGGCTTTTCAGATAACCGGAGACGAGATCCTTACATGGGATCAGATATATAGGACTATTGCAGATGCTCTTTCTGTAGAACTTAAAGCATACCACGTTTCATCTGAGTTCCTTGCTGATGTGGGTGAAAAGTACGGCTATGATTTTAGAGGACAACTTCTTGGAGACAAGGCAGTATCTGTGGTATTTGACAATGCCAAGCTAAAAAGAATTGTACCTCATATGACCACTAATATTCCATTCCATAAGGGTGTCCGTATGGTCCTTGATCATGTTCTTTCGCACCCCGAAGAATATGAAGAAGACCCGGATTTTGACAAGTTCTGTGACAAGGTGATAAGTGCATTGGAAGATGCAAAGAAAAAAGTTTTAGAGTAAACGGTCTACAAGGCAGCATATAAGAGCTGTTGGAAACGCACTTCATAAGAATCCGGAGAAATACAGGATTAGACTGTAAGAAAGGCACAAAACAGATGTACATCGATTCTTTTCAGTTTCCGGGAGTTGACGCGGAAGAACAATTTGTAAATTACATAAGAAGATCATGCTACAGATCTTTCTACCCTTTTGGAGTGTTCGCCGAAAACATGCTGGAGGCTTTATCTTTTTCGGAAATAACGATTCTGTATGGAAACAACGGTTCCGGAAAAAGTACGGCGCTTAATCTGATTTCGGAAAAAATAAATGCTGAGCGGGATACACTGTTCAATAGAACCAGCTTTTTTGGCGACTATTTGAAAATGTGCTCGTTTGAGATGACTCCAGGCAAAAATCCGGAAGAAATTAGGATTATCACAAGCGACGATGTGTTTGATTTCATGCTTAATCTGCGTGCGCTTAACGAGGGCGTGGACCGCAAGAGAGAGCAGGTCTTTATTGAGTGGATTGAGAATAAGAACTCCACGTTCCGGATGAAATCGCTGGATGATTATGACAAGCTTAAAAAGATATTGGAAGCCCGCTCCAAGACACAGTCTAAATATGTCAGGGATGAAATCGGAAGCAATGTGATTACGCACAGCAATGGGGAAAGTGCTTTACAGTATTTTGCTGAGAAGATTAAAGACAACGGTTTGTATTTATTGGACGAGCCTGAAAACTCACTTTCTCCGCAGAGGCAGCTGGAATTGCTAGAGCTTATTCAGAACTCGGCACGCTTTTTCGGATGCCAGTTTATCATTGCGACTCATTCGCCGTTTTTACTTGCGCTTAAAGGCGCGCGGATCTACGATCTGGATGAAAGCCCGGTTGATATCAAGAAGTGGACAGAGCTTGAAGGAGTAAGGACATACTTTGAGTTTTTTGAGCAACATAGAGGTGAATTTGTATAAAAAGAGTATGTTCATTCATGACTATGATGTTACAGGATATACTAATGTTAATCTGCGTTGCTTGAGGAAAAAACATAGTAGTAAGAGCGGTCGCAACTTTAAGTTGCGAAAATGCAAACATAACCTATTTAGAACGATAGAAGAGTGATTTATAACGTAGAGACCTCAATCTCCAAAAAAGGGATAGAGGCCTCTTTTTATAAATATTTATGAAACTCTATATTCCATCAAAGTTGTATTTTGCCATTTGCCAAATCTGTCCTTGGCGATTCTTTCCCGGTAGCCGATCTCGCGGAAACCACATTTTTTATGTAATCTTATGCTTGCCTCGTTTATGGAGATTATTGCTGAATAGATGCTCCAATAACCGGCCTTTTGGCTCTCCGAGATCAGATGATTTACCAAAGCGGTGCCTATCCCTTTGCCACGATAAGCCGAATCAATATAGATACTCATTTCTACGCAGCCTTTATAAACGCAGCGGCTGGATGTCGGGCTGATGGCAATCCATCCAACAACTTTGCCGGACTCTTCGTAAACGTACCTGCATTCTTTGATGTGGCTGTTATTCCAGTCTGTGTAGCTGGGACATTCGGTGTTGAAAGTCGCTGTACCGCTTGATAAACCCTGTTCATATATTTCAGCCACTCTTTTCCAATCTGTTTCACACATTTCCCTGATCACAACAATTTTCCTCCGTTTTTCTGCAAGCTTCATTAAAGATTTGTAGCGCTTCAAGAACCATATCTTTTTTATCTTTAGCAATGTTAGAGAATACCCTTTTGAATTTCTCGTACATGTCCGCTTCTATTTTGTTAAAATGCGATGCTCCGATATCGGTAAGAGTCAAAACAACGCTGCGGCGATCGGATTTAGAAGGCTCTCTGATAACATAATCTTTTTGAACAAGCTCCTCTATGGCTCTGCTTATACCGCTTTTGTCAACGTGGAGCAGGCTGGCCAGATCTTTTAAACAAATACCGGGGGCTCGGCCTATTTCAACAACTATATAGCATTGCAAAGTATTAACATTGCACTGGCAACAATCGCTTCTATCCATATTTTCAAGATTACGATAGAGCTGTCGTGTATATTCTCTAAAAAGCTTCACTTGGTCCATTCAGATATAACCTCCTTTAGGTGATAATATTAGATGATATAGTTGCGAATGTCAACAATTTATTATTGCAACTAAATCAAAACTGTCGTGTTCCGGTTTTTGTTCTGATATAGTGATATATACAGACATTAATTTATAGCATGATATTGGAAGATGCGTTGAGAGGACCTCCCTAAAAATAGTATTGATACTGTTTCAGATCCACAGGGCTCCTTGCAATCGTAACCTACTTCTTGATAAACCGTCATGCGGTAACTAACTGATTAACAAATAAACAAAGAGACTGTGGTTGGAGCCTCTCAAAAACCGTCTATGCGGTAGGAGCAAAAGACCAATCCACAGCATCTTAAACAGCATAGTCGAACCTATTGAAAAGGTAAAGAAAGACTATGACTAATACTAATAGTAGGAGCAATATGATAAAACCAAATAAATTGCAGCGAGGAGATACCGTAGCTACAATTAGCCCTTCATGGGGATGTGCAGGGACTTCGCGCGTAAAATGGCAATATAGATTGGGCTGTGAGAGACTTAATGAACTGGGACTAAACGTAGTAGCCGCTCCGAATTCAATGAAAGGTACGTCGTATTTGGCTCAAAATCCGCAAGCACGGGCAGAAGATATAAATTGGGCTTTTGAGAATAAGGAAGTAAAGGCCATTATCAGCAATATTGGTGGAAATGACGCAGAGCGCTTATTTCCCTATTTGTCGAAAAAAGCTATAAAAGATAATCCAAAGATTTTTTGCGGTTATTCGGACGTGATGGCGTTGCACCTTTTTTGTTATAGGCTTGGAATCATGACTTTCTATGGCGATAATCTGCTCACTACGATAGCTGAAAATCCCAAGTGGCATCCTTACAGCAAGCATTGGTTTGAGAAGACTTTTTTTGATCCGTCGGGCATCGGAGAAATATTTTCTGCAGACGAATGGTCATATGATCCTAACAAACACACGGATAAATCTTATAAAAAGACATTTGTTTCAAACGAAGGTGTAAAAAGAATTCAGGGAAAAGGCGCAGTCAGAGGAAAATTATTTGGAGGACATGGGGAACTGATCTCAATTAAAGATGCCGATGGTCAGCCGCTTGTCAGAGAAGAAAACTTTAAGGATTCGATATTCTTTTTCGAAGATATACCGGAGTGCTGCGATGTTGATTACATAAAAAGATTTTTTGATTATCTGGGCAAAAAAGGATACTTGCAGTTGCTGAACGGAATTATTATAGGAAAAATGCCCTCACCAATGAGCTTTGAGCCGTATATAAATGCTATAAAGGAGATAATCTCAGAGAAATATGGCTTACCGGATTTGCCGGTCATGTGCGATATGAATTTCGGACATTCATCGCCTATTTTTATTTTACCTTACGGCGCAGAAGCTGAATTGGATGTGGATAACTTAAGCTTTGCGATCACGGAAAGTGGAGTTGTATAGCGCAACTGTCACTAAATAAGTCGATTCTATTACTTGTCTAAATTGCCATCTGCGTTGTTGTCGTCAATCGTCGATGCCTGCATCGGCTCAGTCCTCCGCTGCGTAGACTGGCAAAGTATTCTTTGTAAAAAGGTCGAGGCTTTGATGCCGGCAGCAATACCGGGAGAACACAGATCGGAATTGAGCAGGCGATATCATTTATCTGTGTTTAAGTGAGGAATTTCAGTGAAAAAGACCGAAAAACACAGATCAGAAATGAGCAGGTGATATTATTTATCTGTGTTTAAGTGAGGAATTTCAGTGAAAAAGACCGAAAAACACAGATCAGAAATGAGCAGGTGATATCATTTATCTGTGTTTGAATGAAGAATTCCGAGGAAAACAGCGGAAAAACACAGATAAGAACTGTAGAAGTGTATATCGTTATCTGTATTTGGGAAAAAATGCTTGGTTGAATCCTGAATCATGTTCTCATGAAATCCGCAGTTGGTGCGGATTTCTGATTATATGTTCAAAAAATCATACAATACGCCGAGGAAGAGGCGCTAAGAAAAGAGAAATATGCCCTCAGAGAAGGAAAAGCATGAAATAAGGCATACAATACGCCGAGGAAGAGGCGCTGAAGAAAGAGAAATATACCCTCAGAGAAAGAAAAGCATGAAATAAGGCATACAATACGCCAAGGAAGAGGCGTTGAAGAAAGAGAAATATGCCCTCAGAGAAAGAAAAGCATGAAATAAGGCATACAATATGCCGAGGAAGAGGCGCTGAGAAAAGAGAAATATGCCCTCAGAGAAGGAAAAGCATGAAATAAGGCATACAATATGCTGAGGAAGCAGCGCTGAGTGAAGAAAAGTATGCCTTATAACAAGAAAGATAGCTGTATAAGGCATATTGTTCAAAAAATCATCTTGCCAGGACACTATGCCACCGCATCACCTTCGGTTTTCTTCCTTGTATATAGAATCATATACCGCACAATTTGATTAAAGATGAGCAAGACAGTACACCAACATATCACATCGTGATAATATGATAGACATAGACGGTCAATGATCATAACCAAGGAGGTCATATGGATAGTATTGTTGAAAGACGCAGCATTAGAAAGTACAAAGATACGGAAGTATCAAAGAATCAGATCAGGGAGATTGTTGAAGCTGCTGTAAAGGCGCCTTCTGCCAAGAATAGGCAACCCTGGAAATTTATTGCATATTCGGGAGAAACCAAGAATGAATTTTTGAATACCATGGAAGCGGGTTTGAATAAAGTATCGGGAGCACCGCAGCTTCCGCCAGATTTTAAAAGATTACTTTCTGATGCGTACAACACACTAAAAATAATGCGTCAGGCTCCGGCACTGATAGCTGTTGTGAATACCAACGGGAGATCACCGTTTGAAAATATAACAACAGACAGAAGGATTACGGAAATCTGCGACACACTTTCCATAGGGGCTGCGGTAGAGAATATGATATTAAAGGCAACAGAAATTGGCCTTGGCACTTTGTGGATTGCAAACACATTTTACGCATACGAGGAACTGTCAGATTTCATCGGTGAAGATGGACAGCTTGCATGTGCGGTTGCACTTGGATATGCGGATGAGACGCCGGATCCCAGACCAAGAAAGCCTTTTGAAGATATTTTGGAATTTCGCGATTAGTGTCTTGGCAAGACGGGTTTTGAATCAAAATAGGAGATTTTTTATGAAATCAATTCTTATAAAAGATACTACAAGAGAAGAGAGAGAACAGATAATCCGTTCATCGCTTGATTGTGGGGGCGGTTGTGAGAATTGTTCCTCCTGCTGGCTTGGAGGCGGTAATCCGATGGATATATATCAGGATTATATAGACGGAAAGCGCGAGATCAGAGAGATAAATCAATCATATATGGAAGAATACCGCCAGGACAGGCAGATAAAGGGGTAATTATGAATACAGCACCTTCTGTTCAAGAATCGACGATCGAGGAACGTCGGGATTATATAAAGAAAAGATATCCATGCATTTCAGATTGTGATATGTGCGGACTGTGTAAGGTATTTCACGGAAAAGATCCGGAACTTGCTTACAAAGATTACATTCAGGGAGAACGCTCATTTGATGACGTCTCCGCCGATTACAGATAAGTGCCGATATAAACGCCGGCCTAAGCGCCGACATAAGCGACTACAACATAAAGGAAAGGTGACAAAAGCATGAAACTGCTTGTTATTGACGTGCAAAAAGGAATTACGGATGAGAGACTTTTTGAATATGAGTCTTTTATCAAGAATACAGCGAATCTTATAGAACGGCTCGTAAAAATGGCGTTGAGGTAATCTACGTAGTGCATGATGACGGTCCGGGATCGGGATTTACGAAAGGGTGCGAGGACTTTGAGATTGCTGATCAAATTGCGCCTGTGGAAAATGAGAAGATATATACAAAAACCATAAACAGCAGCTTTGGAAACAGTGAATTTGCGGAATATCTGGAGCAGACAGGTGAAAAAGAGCTGATGATAACAGGGCTTCAGACGAATTTTTGCATAGATGCGACAATAAAATCCGCTTTTGAAAGAGGCTACAAAGTCATCGTTCCTGCAGGTACCAATTCAACTTTTGACAACGATTATATGGACGCGGAGACTACTTACAGATACTACAACGAGATGATGTGGCCAAAAAGATTTGCGGAATGTGTATCTATAGAAAAGGCAGCAGAGATGCTGAAAAAGCACAGTGGGTGAAGCAACATGCAGTTAAAGAAAAAATATAAAAAGACACTACTTGCCTGTTACTTGAGTTTTATTACACAGGCGATATGTGCGAACTTCCTTCCGTTGTTATTTTTGACATTTCACGAAGGTTACGGCATTTCTTTCGGAAATTTGGCTTTTTTATCAACAACATTCTTTTTGACTCAGTTGATAGTAGATTTTTCCTGCGCGAAAATTGTGGATAAAATAGGTTACCGCCCGTGCATTATTGTTTCGGAAGTTACTTGCGGAGCCGGACTTGCGGGGCTTTCGGTGATTCCGGACGTGACACCGTCTCCGTTTATCGGAATTATTGTCTGCGTTATTATATATGCCATAGGAAGCGGACTTATAGAAGTATTGGCAAGCCCGATCATAGAAGCATGTCCGTTTGAGAATAAGGACTCTGTGATGAGTCTTCTTCATTCGTTCTATTGCTGGGGCTCCTTGGCTGTAATATTGTTTTCTACGTTGTTTTTTACACTGTTTGGACTTGGTAACTGGAAAATTCTTGCACTTATCTGGGCAATTATACCGTTATATAATATCTACAATTTTGCGACCTGTCCCATGGAAAAACTTCTCGATGAAGGAGAAGGAATGACAATTGCGCAGCTCTTAAGGTCAAAAATTTTTTGGATATTTATTATATTGATGGTATGCGCAGGATCTTCGGAGCTGGCTATGGCTCAGTGGGCTTCCGCTTTTGCGGAGTCGGCGCTTCATGTATCAAAGACAGTGGGAGACCTTGCGGGCCCGTGCGGATTTGCACTATTTATGGGAATCAGCAGAACTTTGTATGGCAAATTTGGAATGAAAGTCGATCTGTCCGTATTCATGATCTTTTCGGGAATACTTTGCCTTATCTGCTATCTGCTTGCAGGACTTTCCGATATCCCGGCGCTGGGACTGATCGGTTGTGCTATCTGCGGCTTTTCGGTCGGCATCATGTGGCCCGGATCTATCAGCATATCTTCCAAAACGATTCCAAGCGGCGGAACCGCAATGTTTGCGCTCCTTGCTTTTGCGGGAGATTTAGGCGGCTCCGTGGGGCCTGCCATAGTAGGCAATGTATCCCAGATGATGGGAGATAATCTAAAGGCCGGAGTCCTTGCCGGAATAGGATTTCCAATCGGCTTAGTTCTGTGCGTGCTGTCGCTGACTCGGGTAAAAAAATCATAATATGAAAGGGCATAAAGAGAGACCGGATGAAAAAAGTATTTATCGTTGAGGATGATGAGATAATAGCAAGTCAGGTGGCAAAACACCTTGAGACCTGGCAGATGAAAGCAAAGGCAGCAGAGGATTTTCAGAATATCATGGCAGAATTTGAGGAATTTAAGCCTGACATTGTGCTTATGGACTTAAAGCTTCCCGCGTACAACGGTTTCTACTGGTGCGGTGAGATCAGGAAGGTTTCGCAGGTCCCCATCGTATTCTTATCATCTGCGGATGAGAACATGAATATAGTAATGGCGATGAATATGGGAGCCGACGACTTTATATCAAAGCCCTTCGATCTCCAGGTTCTTACAGCCAAGATTCAGGCAGTTCTTAGAAGGAGCTACGGAGAGAGCATTTCGGTACATGAGCTTGAGGTAAAAAATGTGCGCCTTAATCTCGATGATACTTCCGTTTCTGCAGGTGACAACAGGCTTGAGCTTACAAAGAATGAGTATCTGATCTTAAAGACACTGATGGAACAGCCCGGCAAAGTCGTATCGAGAGAGAGCATAATGGAGAGACTTTGGGGCGCGGAGGAGTTTGTCGATGACAACACACTGACCGTCAATATTACGAGAATCCGCAAGAAGCTGGAGGCAGCAGGAGCGGAAGGATTTATTACAACCAAGAGAGGATTGGGATATATCGTTGGTGATTAAAAAAATCTGGGAGAACAACCGAATTTATTTTGTGGCAAATCTGGCATTCATACTTATTTTCTGGGGAATCGGTGTTCTGTATCATATTGAGACTGAATTTATTTTCTATGAAATATCTTTTGCCCTGATAATAACCGTGATCGCTGCAATCGTTAACCGTAAGCCCGATGCTGATACGACGGGGATCGGCGGTGAGTGCGATATCGAGCAGGAAAAAGATAAGATGAGGTGGGAGAAAGTAAGAGAAAAAGAGGATTTCTTCGCGCTCTGGGCACATCAGGTGAAGACACCGATTGCTGCGCTAAAGCTCCTTCTTGAAGATGAGAACCCCAATAACTACTCTTGCAAGAGAGAACTTTTTAAGATAGAGAACTACGTTGAGATGGCGCTTAATTACTTGAGGTTTGATGAGCTGTCAAGTGATCTTGTCCTTGAAAAGTGCAGGCTTTTACCGCTTGTAAAGCAGATGGTAAAAAAGTTTTCGACAATATTCATCCATCAGCATCTTTCAATCGAACTTAAAAATCTTGACTGCGATATACTTACGGATGATAAGTGGTTTTCTTTTGTCCTTGAACAGGTACTGTCAAATGCGCTTAAATACACCAAAGAGGGCGGCATCAAGATTTTTTCCCGTGATACGGATGAAGGAAAAGAAATCGTTGTAAGCGACAGCGGCGTCGGAATAAAGAGCGATGATCTTCCGAGAGTGTTTGAAAAAGGCTATACCGGCTACAACGGCCGTGTAGATAAGAAGGCAAGCGGGATTGGCCTTTATCTGTGCAAGGGCGTGTGTAACAAGCTTGGACACGGCATACGCATAGAGTCTGAGCTTGGCAAGGGATGCGATGTCATAATCACGGTCCGAAAAGAAACGGTAAATGCGCGGGATTCAAAGTATATCTGAAGAAATATCGCTTAACTTACATAAACGTAAGATTAGCAGTGGGAAATGTAAGCCAATGAAAAGGTATTGCATTTCCCTTTTTGTTATTATGATATAGGTTTCAAAAGTGTGTTGGCTATAGAATTGCGGGAATGACGATAGTTATGGAGCAATTCGTTTATCATAATAAAGCAATTGGATGGGAATAAATACAACTACGGAGGAAGATAAAATGGCAGTACTTGAAGTTGAGCACGTAAAAAAGGTATACAAGACAAAAATGGGAATAGATTCAGTCACAGCGCTTAAGGATGTGCATTTCAGCGTAGAGAAGGGTGAGTTCGTAGCAATCATGGGCGAGTCCGGAAGCGGTAAGACAACTCTTTTGAATATCCTTGCAAGCCTTGATGTTCCTACAGCCGGCAAAGTACTGGTTAACGGCAAGGACTTCTCGGCGCTAAAAGACAACGAGAGAGCGATTATGAGAAGAAACAACCTTGGATTTATCTTCCAGGATTTCAATCTCCTTGATAATTTCACAATAGAAGATAATATAAAGCTTCCGCTTGTTCTTGCAGGCGAAGACCACAGAACAATGGACGATAAGGTTGCACCTCTTGTAAAAGAGCTTGGAATTGCGGATCTAATTCACAAATATCCTTATGAAGTTTCAGGCGGACAGAAGCAGAGAACAGCAGTTGCAAGAGCACTTATTACCAAACCTCAGATACTTCTTGCAGATGAACCCACAGGAGCGCTTGATTCAAAGGCAGCTACAAACCTAATGCACCAGCTTCGTGACATCCACAAGAGCGGACAGACAATCCTTATGGTAACTCACAGTAATGTTGCGGCAAGCTATGCAGACAGAGTTATGTTTATAAGAGACGGCGAAGTGTTCCACCAGATCTACAGAGGAAACCTCAAGAGAAGCGAAATGCTTGATAAGATCTGCGATGCAGTTACAGTACTGATGAGAGGAGGAGAGGACAGTGAATAACAACTTGCTTACAAGACTGGCGTTTACGGGACTTAAGAATAATAAGAAGACAGTAATTCCTTATATTGCCTTGTGTTCCGTTACAATTACTGTTTTTCATATATTGTTGTCATTGGTGAACAGTAAGTTTCTTATACAAAATGGAAATCCGGCATTTTATGGAGCAGATTTTCTTCGTTTCTGCATGACGATAGGCTGTATAGCTGTTGGAATATTTGCGGTAATCTTTGTTTTCTACGGAAACAGTTTTGTAATGAAAGGTCGCAGAAAGGAAATTGGTCTTTACGGCGTACTTGGACTTAGTAAAAAGAATGTTACTTTTGTCATGTTAATCGAGAGTCTTGTTCAGAGTACATGTTCAATAGGGGGTGGTATTTTTGCAGGAGCTTTTTTGAATAAGATTTCAGTCCTTTTTCTTTTCAAGATTGTAAAGCAACCATTTGTGAAAGGACTGGATTTTTCGCTTAAAGCAACGCTGATCACACTTGTATTTTTTATGGTTATTTTTGCGGTATGTCTTATCTACAATATTCTTACTGTTAATATGGCAAATCCGATATCAGTTCTGAAGAGTGAGAATGTCGGAGAAAAAGAGCCTAAAGTAAAGATTATATTGCTTATTATCGGTGTTGTCGCAATTACTTACGGTTACTATATGGCTCTTACAGCTAAGAGCACCCTGGTTGCAATGACAAGTCTTTTTAAAGCGATAGTACTTGTATCTGTGGGAACATATGCACTTTTTATATCCGGAAGTATTTTTGTTCTGAAAATGCTTAAAAAGAATAAGGATTATTATTACAAAACAAAGCATTTTATAAGTGTTTCAAATCTTATGTTCAGGATGAAACATAATGCTGCGGGACTTGCGTCTATATGTATTCTTTCGACGGGAGTGATTCTGTTACTTGCTTGTACTTCATCACTTATGATGCTTGGTGAGCAGAATATTGATATCATGTATCCCCACGATGTTGCTATAAGTCTGGCATCTGATGATGGTTTATCCTTGGAGGAAGTAGGAAAGTCAGTTGATGAAGCACTTGATAAATCAGGTATTGAGGCCGAAAACAGGATTGGTAGAAGATATAGTATTTCTTTTGGTGAAATAACAGAAAAAGGGGTAGAACCGGATTGCTTTCCGCGTGAAGATTTAAGCAATACATGTTGCTTATATATAGTGACTTTGGATGATTATTATCTATATACCGGAGAGAAAGAAACTCTTAGTCCCGGAGAGATTTTACGATACAGTACAGATAATAAAGTAAAAGAGGGTGAGAACTTTTCAATATTCGGAACAGAGTTTTATGTAAAAAAGAGCATAGATGGAAACGTTATAGGGGATGATGATTCTTATGCCAATTTTTGTGACGTTGAATATATAGTTATTGCAAATGAAGCAGAAAAAGATTTGATAATTCAAAATAATCCCGATGTTCCTCAGTTGTCCAATACACTTACAATCTCGTTTGATGTAGACGAAAAAACTACTGATGAACAGATACAGATTTTAAAAGATGAGATAAACGGAAAATACGGATTTAGCACCTTTTCTTATAAAAACGAGGAAAGAGAATTGTTCTACAGTCTTTACGGTGGAGTTTTCTTCGTTGGAATATTCCTCACGATACTTTTCCTTATCGCGACAGTTATGCTCATTTTTTACAAGCAGATGTCTGAAGGCATGGAGGATAAAAAGAGATTTGAGATCCTGTCAAATGCAGGACTTTCAGATAAAGAGGCAAGAGGAGTAATAAAGAGTCAGGTAATGCTCATGTTCTTTTTGCCGGTATGCACTGCAATCGTGCATATGATGTTCGCAAGCAAAATCTTAAAATTGTTTATGGGTATGATCCTATATGTCAAAATGTCTACTTTTTGCTGTGCGATTGCGATAGTCTGTCTGGTGTTTTTGTTAATTTATACCCTTGTTTACAGAATTACTTCAAAGCAATACTACAACATAGTTTACGGGGAGAATAAGTATAATGAAAGTATTAAAGAAAATCGCGAAAGTTTTGTTGGTAATTATAGTTACGGTGAGTGTGGCTCTGGTAATAGGGCTTAACTATAATACAGTACTTGCAAGTCACAAGATCAAGGAAGTTGTTGATGCGGCGGTTCCTGTTGAAGGAATCGAGATTCCGGATAACGTTCAGATCGTTGGTCTTGGAGAAGCAAGTCACGGAAGCAAAGAGTTTCAGGAGTCCAAGCTTGAAATGCTTAAGATGCTTGTGGAAAAGAAAGACTATCGTGCAATCGTGGTTGAAGCGGATTTTGGTGATTGTCTTGCCGCAAATGCTTATGTTCAAGGTGGCGACGGCGATGCAAGGGAAATCGTAAACAACATGAGTTTTACAATCTATCACACCAAGGAGATGGCGGATATCCTCGATTGGATGAAGCAGTACAACGCATCGGCTTCTGAGGATAAAAGACTTAGATTTTACGGTTTTGATATGCAGAATCCCGAGCAGGGCATCAGATTTCTTTTTGACTACATTAAAAATAGCAGTATAACAGGCGCAGATCTTTCCGCTACAAACCTTCTTATTGATGAGAACAGTACAGAACCCTTATCAGATGACCAGCGCAATAAGGTTAAGAGCGAAATGGCTGAACTTAAGTCGGCTATTGAAGGTGTTTCCGGAAGCGAACGCGATTTTGATACAATATGCGCTCTTAAGATTACTGACAATGTATGTACCGCAATGGACTACGGAATGCAGGATACTCAGGAAATGAACAATTTCAGAGACGCAGCAATGGCTGAGAATGTAAGCTGGATACTTGATCTTGAAAAAGAAATCGGATCGGGCAAGATAATGCTTGCGGGACACGACGGCCACATTGCAAAGAAGGGTCAGAGCATGTTTATGAAGGTCACAATGGGCGGCGTTCTTAAGGAAAAATACGGTGATGCATACTACAGCCTCGGAACAGATTTCTTTAAGGGAAAATCCAATATCAGAGTTTATCTTGGAGGCCCCGGTGAATATAAGCGTAAGGACTATTATGTGACAACAGCGGATCCTATTGCTTATCAGGCCAAGTATGTTGATGGAAAGCGATTCTTCCTTGACTTTGGATCTCTTTCACCTGAAAACAACGCTAAGCTCCATTCTCTTGTGAACTCTAAAGTTTCAATGGGTTCTCTCGGAGAAGGCTTTTCAGGAATATATTATCTTATGCATTCAAGTTATCGTGTTGAGATGGCGCCTACAGATCTTTACGACGGAATGATATTCTACTATGAAGTGGACGCGATAGATCCGCAGTATTGATTCAAGAACAAAAACTTCCCCCACCCGGGGGGTACGCAGATGCAGTATTTTTGATGCAACATCTCAAAGCATTATATTGTCCGGGAGATTGGATAAGCATCTGCTCAGACAACTTCGCGCAGCATATATCCAATATCCCGGACAATATAATTTCGATGAAAGCATCAAAAATACTGCATCTGCGTATCCCTAGGGTGGGGGAAGTTTTAGCAAGAATTAAAAGGTATTGACTGTTAATTGTTTTGGAACTATAATGTTACAAATGTTTTAAAAATACTGAGTGTATCAGTATTTTTTTTGATGTTTGATAAAATGTTTGGCATCGATGGGGAAGCCTGTACGTAAATGTGGCAGGTTCGGTGCTTCGAACAACATAGTGGTATGTATTAAGATTCAGTAACGTTTTTAAGGAAGGGTAAAGGTTTTATCAATATGAAAAAATCGGACACTTTTTTTCTGGTGCACAATTATAATACCGTGCCGAAGGAACTGATTGAATATTGCAACGATTACCTTATAATCGAATGTTCTGATGACGGCAAGACGCCGGATGAGTTAAAGGCAGCAGGCTATAACTTTATTCATGTTGAGAATACAGGTCATAATCTGACAAGCTATTTTCATTACTTTATCGATAACTACGACAATCTACCTGAGCATATCGCTCTTTTAAAGGGAAATATCATCGGAAGACACGTGTCAAAAGAGTTTTTTGACAGGATTTACAACAACAATTGGTTCACATATATTTATCAGGATAAAAAAATGTGGGAGAGGTACAAAAAAGGCGGCGATGAGACCTCAATCGCTTCGCTCCTTTCCGAAGAGGATTATATGGAACTTAACAGCTCATGGTACATGAATCAGAGCCATGCTTACAGATATTTCTACAATATGGATGATTTCTATAGATTTGTGTATAAGGATCCCGTAATCCCGAGATACTGTGAATTTAGTCCGGGCGGCTGCTACATAATAAGCAGAGAGCAGGTGCTTAAAAATTCAAAGACCTTCTACAAGAATCTGAATACTCTCATGGAGTACAGAAAAGAAGTAAACTTTCCTGCCGAAGCATATCTTGTTGAGAGACTTATGCCGTGGATATTCACATCAAGATATGAAGTGAATCCCTGGATGGAGGATGAGGAAGAGTTTGCAAAGATGCTCGAAAAATGTGAACAGAGCGTAGAGAGATACCGCGCATGGAACAGCCTTAGATTAAAGAAAATCAGGCTGTTGCTCGGACAGAAAGCACCGGTATTTCTTAAAGCCTGAGAAAATGGGGAAATGCTGATATGATCGGTGTTTCCCCTAAATTTTTTTCCGATTTTGCCGATATACATGGAAACGGGTATAAAGAAAGTCAAAAATATGCATTGATTGACGGTTTTACGTGTATTATAATTTTTATGATATACGTGTCATAACTCATAATGATGTCAAAAATAGAAGTTAACAAAATACGGCAGTTCTTTATATGTATTTATTGAATGATCAAGGAGTTATTCTATGAAAACAAAGAGAGGATCTCTAAAAAGAACCCTGTTAACCAAGATTATTATCTATTCTGCAGTTATCATCATTATCATTTCTCAGATAAGTATAAAACTTGCAGTAGATAATATTGAGCCAATGACCTACAGCATACTTGCCGATGAATCTGTAGCTTACGCAAAAGAGATACAGAGCTGGTGGAACAGTGTGAAAGAAAGGGTGGCTCAGACAGCGTCAGTTATCGGTAATTCACCGAATATTTCCCATGCGGATATGCAAAGTCTTCTTACAAAACTTACACAGAACGATCCCGATTCACAGGATGTGTATATGGCATATGGAAATGAGTCGTTTTTTATTGACGGATCGGGATGGGTTCCCGACAGTACATTTGTATTTACCGACAGACCGTGGTATGTAGGAGCGATTTCAAATAACGGAAGCGTCTATTCATCAGAGCCTTACATTGATGCGTCTACAGGTAAGACCTGTCTTGCGTGCTCGGTAATGATAAGTGACAATGTTGTCCTTAGCAGTGACATCAACTTTGACAAGGTTGTTGAGAAAGTCGACAACTTTAGTTCCTATGCTCAGGATACAAGATATTACATCATAAACAAAGAGACCAAAGACATTCTCATAAGCAGTATTAAGGAAAGTGTGGGACAGACACTTTTAGATACTACAGATCCTGTAGCAAAGGCACTTGCAGGTGTATGTGATTCTCTTAATACTTCTGTTGTTGCCGATAAGAGCAAGATAAAGACAATCAAAACAGATATTGGCGGAATGATGGTTGTCGCAACAGATATTGAGGGAACATCATGGATTGTTGTAAGTGCTGTACCCTCCACACTTTTAGGTAACAGCATAGTTAAAGTAATGACGCTTACAATGTCGGTAGGACTGATACTTATGATACTGATGTCGGTAATAATGTACTTTACCATCAGTAAATCGATAGGTCCTGTAAATACGGTAACTGAGAGACTTACAGATATCAGCAGGGGCGATTTTACAGTTGCTCTTGTCCCCGAGGGAAACAACGAGATCACAACTTTGAGCGAAAGCCTCAATGCTTATATAGAAAAAATGAGATCTACGCTTAACAGCCTGTCCGGTATATCAAGTGAGATGAACAGCCGGGCGGGAGAGTGCTTTGATATTTCGCACAGCCTTTCGGGGGCTAATGAGAATCAGAGCGAGTCGATAGAAAAGCTTAATAAGACGCTAAATTCCATGACGGAAGCAATAAAAGAGATTGCAGATGCGGCAGGAGATCTTGCAACAACTTCCGGCCAGCTTGCAACAAGTGCCGAGGATGTACGTGTCCTTTGTGATGAGACTATGGAAGCTTCCGGAAAGGGCAAAGAAGAGATGGGCCTTATGACAAGAAGTGTTAAGACGCTCAATAATACCATAAATGAGCTGACATCTCTTATTAAGGCTACGGCAAAGTCGGTTGAGGAAATCACGGGAATTACCGAGACTATCAATGCAATTTCCGCTCAGACCAATCTTCTTTCACTAAATGCGTCCATTGAAGCTGCAAGAGCGGGTGAGATGGGTAAAGGATTTGCGGTTGTAGCTCAGGAAGTCGGAGCTCTTGCAAATCAATCCTCGGAAGCTACAGACAATATCAGAAGACTTATCGACGACGTAACAAAGAATATAGAAGATATAAATAAAAAAGCCGATATCTGCGTAAAAGATATGGAAGCCTGCATGAGCGGTGTTGAAGGCGCAAACGGATCGTTTAATAAAATTTATGAAGATGTAAGCAAGGCTACGGACGGAATTGTCGAGATCGCAGGCGGCATAGAGAAAATAAACGGCGTTGCTTCAAATAATGCGGAAACTACCAAAGAGCAGGTTCAAAGCATAAATGAAGTTCTCGGACTCAGCGACGTTATTGTCACAGAGAGCAATAAACTTCGAAGAGAGACTGAAAATATAACAAACGTATCCGAAAACCTCAGCAAATACTCGGATGAGATCAACTCAGATCTTGCACAGTACACGCTGTGAGCGGTATTATCCGGCAAATAGACACATTTTTTCACAAATAAAAAAATTATCACGGACTCCCGGACTCGATATGAGTTCGGGAGTTTGTTATGTAACGGCAAGACAGGACACCGGTACATTGTGACAAATGTCATATCAAAAATGACTCCGCACACTGTTCTGCGGGGATTTAAGAAAGTATTATGGTCTCATAAGAGATAGCGAACAAGATGCCAATTGATCGGCGTCAGAAAAAATATTGAATTAAAATACGGAAAAAGAAAAGGGAGATGGATATGAGTACAAGTGTAGTTGCAATAGACAATCTGGTAAAAAGATACGGTGACAAAGTTGCGGTCGATCACTTTTCGCTTGATGTAAAAGAAGGTGAGATACTTGGACTTTTGGGGCCGAACGGATCGGGCAAGACAACAACCATTAACTGCCTTCTTGCACTTCTTAAGTATGACAAGGGTTCGGTGACAATCTTTGGAAAAGAGATGAAACCCGAAAGCTATGATATAAAGTCGGAAATCGGCGTTGTTATGCAGAATGTGGCAGTCGTTGAGACTTTAAATGTATATGAGAATGTGGATTTCTTTTGCGGATTGTATATAAAAGACAAGGCTTTAAGAAAAAAGTATGTTGAAGAAGCACTTGAATTTACAGGTCTCACTGAATATAAGAAGTACAAGCCGATGAAATTGTCGGGAGGACTTCTTCGAAGACTCAATATAGCCTGCGGAATAGCGCATAAGCCAAAACTCATAATCTTCGATGAGCCGACCGTTGCGGTAGATCCTCAGTCGAGAAATGCAATCCTTGAAGGCATCAGGAAGATAAATAAGGACGGCGCAACGATCATATATACGTCTCACTACATGGAAGAGGTTGAAGAACTTTGCACCAGGATCGTAATCATGGATCACGGCAGGAATGTAGCGAGCGGAACGGCAAAGGAACTTAAATCATCACTTGTAAATCGTGAGACCATAAGGATTGGTATTCCCAACAGAACCGATAAGATCTTTGCCGATATCAAAGAGATAAATCACGTCTATAAGGTCAAAGAGGATGGCGAAGATCTTGTGATCAAGTGCGACGGAGGAGAGCACAATCTTGTTCATGTTCTAAGTTATCTCACCGACAATAACATTCCTTTTGGCCATGTATCGACGCAGCTGCCTACACTCAACGACGTATTTCTTGAGATCACGGGAAAGGAGCTCAGAGACTGATGTTTGGAAGAATGTTCATATATAAATTAAAAGAACTTGTAAGAAACCGCTTCCTTATCGGATGGAATTTTCTTTTTCCCCTTGTTCTTGCGACAGCTTTTTATCTTGGATTCGGAAATATGATAAAAGACGATCCGGATTCTTTTAAGGCAATAGATGTCGGATATGTAAACACTGCCGGAGAAGATACGAATTTTCATAAGGTGATCGGCGAACTGTCGGAGGAGACAAGTGACCATGCGGATATCTTGAATGTATCTGAGTATACTTCCGAAGAAGAGGCAATGAAAGACCTTAAAGGCGAGGGTGGTATCTACGGAATATATGTCGATGACGGCAATGAGATCAAGACGATAGTTCCTTTCAACGGATATAGAGCTACAGCGCTTAATCAGATAGTGCGCGAATATGAAAACAAGATAACCCTTATCGGGAATATTGCGAAGGATCATCCTGAGAATCTGGACACTGCGCTTGAGCTGGTGACAAAAGACATGAATATTGCAAAAGAGTATGATTTTGGATCCGGTATTTCTCTTTACCTTCAGTATTTCTTTGCTCTTATCGCGATGGCTTCACTTTTTGGCTCGTGGATAAGTACGGAGATGATCGAAGGTATGTGCGCAAATCATACGGAGAAGGGTAAAAGATTTGAATGTGCACCCGTAAGTAAGCTTATGTCGATAGCCTCCGGCGTTCTTGCGGGAGCATCCATGCAAGCCGTATCAAATGCGATAGTTGTCATTTATATAGAGTATGTACTTAAAATAAAATTCGGTATTCCGCTGTGGAACGTGATACTTATCACAACTCTCGGAAGCGGACTTGGAATATCGATGGGAGTCCTTATTGGAGCACTCGTAAAAAACAAAAGACTCTTTGATATTATTCCCATTGTATTTTCTATGACCTGCTCATTTTGCAGCGGACTTATGTGGGATCAGATAAGGCAGATGATACAAGCCAATGCGCCGATCCTTAATAAGATCAATCCTGCGGCACTGTTGGTTGATTGCCTGTATACGAGAGCGACTTACGGAACCATAGATGTATATTATCAGGATATCGGAATTATGAGCATTATGATAATAGGCGCTTTGACAATAAGTGCAGTCTTGTTAAGGAGGAGAAGATATGTCAGTCTTTAATGCAATGATAATATCGTTAAAAGCATATGTGATCACGATACTGGTATACTTTCTATTGTTTGCGGTTGTCGGAAATATGCAGGCAAAAGCCGCTTCATCAGAAAAGAGCAATATCTTTGAAGAAGTTGTGATATCGGTTGCGGTTACGGATAATGATAATACAGGCTTAAGTAAGGCACTTGTAGATTATCTGAAAGAAACCCAGAATGTTGTAGATCCCAAAACCGACGACCTAAGGACTATGAATGACAATGTAAGATTTTCGATTTATGACTATGCACTCATAATCCCACAGGGATTTGAAGATAAGATCCTATCTGGTGACACGGAGGGTGCTGTGTCATACATAGTTCCCGGAACAACGGCGTCGCAGTTTCTTCTTACAGAAAAAATAGATAACTATCTAAGCGATGTTGTAATATACTTAAAGAGTGGTTACAGCAAGGATGAAGCCATTAAACTTACGCATGATCAGATGATAGATCTTTCCGATACGCATGTTGTGGTTATGGACAATGATGATAATAATCATAAATCTTTTTATGCATCCATGTTTTCATTTAACGGCTACACACTCATGATGCTCTTGTGTGTCTGCTGTGCATGCACGTGGTCTGTTATGAAGGACAGAAACGTGTCTGAGCGTATTGCCGTAAGCGGTATGCACTTTTTTACCAGAAATGCAGCGGCGGTAGGAGCCGTGCTTACTATCGGCTTTGCGATAACATCACTTGTAATAGTGGTAGTCAGGATCATGGGACGCGGGAATGTTGACGATAAGTTTATGTACTATGCGCTTGATGTATATGCTCTCATGACCGTAGGAATCGGAATGGCATATTTTATTTGCTCGATCACTGTCAGTGACAATCTGATCAACATGATAGCCAATATGATCGTGCTGTCTATGAGCTTTTTGTGCGGTATATTTGTGGATGCGCAGTTTTTATCTGAATCTATACTTAAGGTTGCTCATTTTCTGCCTCTTTACTGGTATGCCAGAGCCCTTAAATTTATTAACGATACGAAGGTTGATCAAATTTTGGGAGGACAGTTTATAACCTACCTTGTTATAGAAGTCTTATTTGCTCTTGTTTTCTTTGCGGCAGGTATGGTTATATCCAAGAAAAAAGAACAATATGCTGTTTGATGTAATTATCCGTTTACTGTTGGCAGTTGGTTTAATAAGTTTTATAAATGCAAATGGCATTACAACCGGCGGGGTTGTAGTGTCTGTTTGCGTTTTTTTGATATTGGAAGTGAGTCTTCTTTGTGACAACAAAAATGTATGCTATGCGCTTACTGCATCTTCATTTGTTATCGCAGCTCTTTTTTCGGGAAAGCCTTTTAACGGAGCGCATTTTATGATGCTTGTGATGTTTGGTGGCTTTGCGATCATCTCACTTATCCTTTATGAAAAGATGATGAAGTACAAGAAGCTTTTGAATATGACAAGGGATGACAGTAAAGAGCTTGAAAAGATGCTTGAAGAAAAGAATAAGCGCCTTATGTCCGAACAGGACCAGCAGGTTCATCTTGCAACTCTTGCTGAGAGAAACAGGATAGCAAGAGAAATCCATGACAATGTAGGACACCTTCTTTCAAGGGGGATACTTCTGCTTGGCGCGATCGCAACGGTCAATAAGGATGAAAAACTAAAACCTCAGCTTGATATGCTTGCGGGAACACTGGACGAATCCATGGAAAAGATGAGATCTTCCGTGCACGATCTTCATGATGATTCCATCGATCTTAAAAAGAATCTCGAAGATATAATAAGTGAGCTAAAAAACTATGAAGTAACTACAGACCTTGATCTTGACGAGGAATTTGATATTAAGATCAAGCTGTCCTTGATAGGTATATTAAAAGAAGCCGTCACCAATATAATTAAGCATTCAAACGGTGACAGCGTCTCAATAATACTTCAAAGAAATTACAGCTTTTGCAGTCTTTCCGTGACTGATAACGGGAATATGCCGGATGATGAAAAAGACAGGATCCTTGCCGGAAACATAGATGGCATAGGGCTTCAAAATATATTAAACAGAGCAAGGTCTTTGGGGGGCGATGCCTATTTTTATACAGACGAAGGATTTACCGTCTTTGCAAGACTTCCGTTAGAACACTGAGAATGGAGCGTGTATATGGCGACTAATGACAATAAAGATAATAAAGACAAAAAGATATTGCTGATAGATGATGATGAACTGATCACCGTTGCACTTGAGACAATCATTAATTCCGAAGAAGGTTTTACGATCGTCGGTAAAGGAGGAAGCGGGCGCGAGGGTGTTGAGCTCTATGATAAGCTAAGCCCCGATCTTCTTTTGATGGACATCAGAATGGCTGATATGAACGGCCTTGAAGCAGCAGAGGAAATCTTAAAAAAGCACAAAGATGCTGTAATTCTGTTCCTGACAACGTTTTCGGATGATGAGTATATAGTAAAAGCGTTAAAGCTTGGCGTCAGAGGATATCTTTTAAAACAGGACTATAAGTCGCTCCCTTCTGCGCTCAAAGCGGCGATGAGCGGTCAGAGCGTGTTTGGAGGAGCTATAGTCGATAAAATCCCGACACTTATGAATGTCCCTGCCGCCGCGGGTGAATCGCAGTTTGATTACAGATCCAAAGATATCACAGAAAAAGAGTATGAAGTCATCCAGCTTGTGGCCGAAGGATATTCAAACAAGGAGATAGCGGGTAAGCTTTTTCTTTCGGAGGGAACTGTCAGAAATTACCTCTCAGTGATACTTGAAAAACTTGAACTTCGTGACAGAACTCAGCTTGCAATTTTTTATCTTAAAAACTGCAAAAAATAACCGAATATACGAAAAAGCCTTGACTGTAAACCTTCTTTACAGCTTAAAGTTATGGCATAATTTGTAAGGAGGTCGCATAAATGACGATTAAAGAAGTCGAGCAAATTTTGGAAGTTCCGAGGGCCACGATCAGATTTTATGAAAAAGAAGGTCTTATAGATCCAAAGCGTGAAGGTAACAGATACAGAGATTATTCGGAAGAAGATGTTGAGCAGTTAAAGAGGATAATTATATTACGAAAGGCGGGGCTGCCTTTAAGTGATATCTCGGATCTTTTTGACGGAGCAGAATCCATCGATTCGGTGCTCACGGACAATTTGTTAAGTCTTCAAAAGCAGATGGAGGAACTGAAAGGTTCGATAAATCTTTGCAGGAAGATAAAAGAAGACGCGCCTGAAATAAGTTCTTTTAACCCGGAAATCTATTGGAACTATATCGAAGAAGAAGAGAAAAAGGGCAATGCGTTTGTGAATATCGCAAAAGAACTTGCGCATGAAGAAAAGAAGATCCTTGCAAGGCATCTTGGATGGAATCTTGACAGAGACGGCAATATATATGACATAAAACAGATTCCGTTCGCTACAATTATCGTTTTTGCAGTGGTTGGCGCGGTTTATTGCTTTGCGGACAATAAATGGAGTATTGACGGATGGGTTAAAGCTGTAAAATTCATAGTGCAGATGATATTATTTGAAACTGTTTTTATGATACCGATATATTTCCTTGGGAAGAAACATCCCGGGATAGCAAAGAAACCGGGAAAATATATGATACTTTCTATGCTTGTTTTTGTGCTTATTATTTTTGTACTTACCGCATCCGTTGGGTAATGAATGCGGTGATTTAGCTGTTGGAGAATATATAAACATGGATACAAAAATTTTTTTACTTGAAGATGATGATGCAATAGGAATGGGGCTTACATACTCGCTCGAAAAAGAGGGCTACACGGTTACTCATGTAAAGACATGCAAAGAGGCGCGTAGCGAGTGGGCATCCGATAAGTGCGATATTGCAATTCTCGATATCAACCTTCCTGACGGAAACGGTTATGATATCTGCAAGATGATAAAGGAAAAAGGCAACGTTCCCGTGATATTTCTGACTGCGTCCGATGCGGAAGTAAACGTGGTTATGGGACTTGAAATGGGCGCTGATGATTATATATGCAAGCCGTTTAGAGTAAACGAGTTAATGGCAAGGATCAGAGCAGTTCTAAGACGAAGCGGAAACGTCAATGATAATGCTCAAGGAGACTTTGCGAATGGCAACGGTGCTCAAGGAGGCAACGTCCAAAATGGCAATTTTGCCTCAAATATAATAAAAATAGCCGACATCACCATATACACAAATGAAGCAAAAGTCACAAGATTTAACAGCGACACAAACGCTGAAGAATCAATCGAGCTTACGGCTCTTGAATACAGACTTCTTCTTGCTTTTTGCAACAACAGAGGAATAGTCCTTTCAAGGAAAAATCTCCTTGAAGATATGTGGGATGTAAGCGGCGATTTCGTAAATGGAAATACACTTACCGTATATATAAAAAGGCTTCGCGACAAGATAGAAAAAGACCCCGCAAATCCGCTTATCATCAAAACAGTCCGCGGACTCGGCTACATTATGATGTAAGTCAGCTGTTTAGCTTGAAGAACTTTATTTCTTTTGTGGCTTTTAATGCAATATTTATTGCAATAGTGATAAAATAATATAAGAGAGACTTTTTTCCATGGTTTGGAAGAAAGAAAAACTTCGGTGGTTGAAGTAAGTGTTTTTGTAGAGTATGATAAAAAAGAGTATATTTATAAACTCATTCCAAAAGAAAATATCGCTGTCTTTTTACTGAAATCCCTATTTTATGCGATGGATGCGGAAGTCAATTTCTGAGAGGATATTATATGTGATTTTTGAGCTGTAACAGAAAAAAGTACGGAAATCAGCGATAAAGTATTTGATTTACTTGAGAAAGACGGTTATCATAATTATACATGTGACGATCCGGATGGAATATAATATGGCGTCACACCAAAGGAAAATATTTTATAAGGGAAACTGAAATGAGCAAAATCGCGATTTTTACAATGGGAACGCGTGGGGATGTTCAGCTGTATATCTATTTGGCAGGGAAGCTGATAGAAGAAGGAATCGACACAATTATTGGAACACATCCTTACTGGAAGAATCTTGTCGAAGAGGCAGGAGTTGGCTTTGTTCCCATAGGTTCCAATATAAATATTGAGAAAGAAATGGCTGCAATAAGAGGCAATGGTACCAATCCCATGAGTGGAATCAGGGAGCAGGAATTTGTCGCAGATTTTTTTCAGGATGCAACTCATGATATTTTGAATGCATGCAAGGGAAAAGACATGGTTATTGTCGGCCACACTATGATCGGAGCTGTAGAAGCAGAGGCTTTAGGTATTCCCACTATAAATGTAACTCTTCAGAAAGAATCAATTCCCGAGAAACTAAGACAACAGACTGTTTCTGAGAAAGTTTTGGAGAATTTTGGCTCTAACAGAGCAATAAAACCTTTTAACAATTTGAGAAAAAAATATGGTCTCAGACCGATCAAATCTGTGGATGAGCTCTTTTCGGACAGGCTCAATCTTATGCCGATCAGCAGGACTGTCAATGACAGAAATCCGTACTGGGAAGCAAAGAATGTGGTTACAGGTTTTTGGTATGAGGACGATGTTGATTTTGTTCCCGATGAGAAGCTTAAGAACTTCATGGAAACAGGTGATAAGCCTGTAGTTTTGTCATTTGGTTCGATGTCCTATGAGGATGATGTCGTAGCCGATAAGCTTGATAAGTTCATCAAGGCATTTGAGGCAACAGACACTAAAGCTATCATTCAGGGATTTCAGAAGAACATAGCGACTAATTACAAGCTCCCTGACAGTATTATGTCATGCGGAGATGTGCCACACAGCTGGTTATTTAGTCGATCAAGATATGTTATACATCATTGCGGCTTTGGAACTTGTGCTGCATCTATGGTTTATGGAGTTCCGTCAATACCTATTCCGTATATGGCGGAGCATGTTAAGTATGCAATAAAGTTAAACGACCTTGGAATCGCGACCAAGATGGTAAAAGTCAGTAAAGTCAGCAAGAGAGCAATAATGGATGTGCTTGACGAAATGAATTCTTCATATTATTTCAAAAAAGAAAGGGCAGAGGAGATTTCTAAGAAAGTCAGAGCCGAGAATGGCTTGGATGATGCAGTACGACGTATAAAAGATGTTTTGCACTGATAGGCCGATATGTTCCGGAGGGTCAGAATGAAATGTAGTAAAGTAATTTTGACAGCATTTTTTTCCGCGATGCTAGTTTGTGGATGCGCGGGTAAATCCGATTCTGAGGATGAAGATATGTATTTGTTTGAGAATGCATTGGCAGAACCGGGTGAGGATTTGGAAGAAACAGAGGATGCAGAGGAAGCAGAAGAGGATTCTTCAGTAAGGGTAGTTTCGCAGAGAGATCTTATCGGAGAGGGTGGCAACAGCGGTTTGTCATCGGATTATATTTCGGAAGATGAGATTGCTTCTCTGTATGCCAAACGGAAATCTGTTTCAAATGCCAAAAATTTTGAAGGAGACTGGCAGAGGATAGAAATTGAGAATTCCGCAGGTGATATCGAGATAACCGATCAGACCGATGAAGGTTTTTCATTTGAAGGTTTTTTCATCTATACGGTAAATACCGGAGATTGTTCGGGAACGGCGTATTTTGTTTCACAGGACACAGCGATAAGCTGTATTGACGAGGCTTCGGAAGCATATATAGCATTCCATAAAGTCGGAAGTTCAATGTATGTATCGCATACGGGTGAGATCCCCGGTATGGGCATGGATGTAACACCGGATGGAGAGTATATAAGTAATTGAATATAGAAATAAGAAAAGCCAAGGCTCAAGTGCCTTGGCTTTATTAATACATTCTTGAATTTCGTGTTCAAGGATATTTTATTCTTCAGAAGATGAAAAGCGGTTAACTTCTTCCTGCAGACGCTCAGATACTTCTCGGTTACTCTCGGAATCATCGTGAATTGTAGTGATGGAAGCAAGGATTCCGGTAGTGCTTTCCGTAGCGTCTGAAACACCTGTCGTACAGTCGCTTATAACATGTGAGATGTTGTCAATCTGTTCGGCCATTTCACCGATAGTGTTGTTAAGTACAACGGTGTTCTCGTTAACTGACTTAAGAACTTGGTTGATGTCTTCCGCATCCTGATAGTACTGCTGTGCCACATTTTCAAATTCATCGTAGTCTGCAAGTACCGATTCGCTTACATAAGTAAGCATTTCATTTGAATCTTTCGCAAGTGATTCAACTGCGGAAATAACCTGATTACTGATTTCCTGAATTGAGTTTGCGGTATCTTTACTGTGCTCGGCAAGCTGCCTGATCTCATCAGCGACAACCGCAAATCCTTTACCTGCATCGCCTGCTCTTGCAGCCTCAATGGATGCGTTGAGAGCAAGGAGGTTGGTCTGGGATGCAATTGAGAGGATATCTTCCGTAAGAGTCTGGATCTGTGCAACGTTCTTACTGTCTTCGATAGAGCTTTCAAGCCCGTCTTTTATTGAAGAAACCATCTCGTTTGTGGAATTTCTCTTCTTTTCCGTGCTTTCTCTTATAACGGTAGCATGATCCTTAATATCCGATACACGCTGGTTTCCGGCTGCTACCTGATCCGATACCTGACCTACAGCGTTATTTACATCTTTTGCTCCGTTATTAAGGGAAGTAAGTGTATTGTTTGCTGTTTCCATGCTTGCGGTAAGTTCTTCCATAACCGCGGATACATTGCTGACATCTTCTTTTGAGTTATTTACAAGGCCTACTGTGTTCTCAACCGATGAATAAATATGTCCCGACTCTGATTTTATCTTTACGATAATATCCTGAAGGGTTGAAAGGAAATTGTTTATTCCCGAAACAAGTACTCCTACTTCATCTGTTGAGCTGTTTTGTATACGACGTGAAAGATTTGCATTTCCTGCATTCATGGAAGCAAGAATATCGTTAAGTTCTATTGATGCCGAGCGCAAAGGAGAAATTGTCTTGTTTACGACATAAACTCCTATCACAGATACTATTATGGAAAGGATGGAACCTATTATAATCGATTTGTGAACGCTCTTTTCAGCAGCCTTTAAGCTTGCATTGTTCTGATCTACGAGAACCTGAAGCTGTTCTTTCATAAGGCCTACATTTTCTTCGTACTGAAGAATGGCTTCGTGGCAGTTTGCAAAATAAAGATCATAGGAATCGGAGAATTTTTTTGCATAAAACATCGTTTCCATTTCTTTATATGTTGTAAGGAAAAGATTTCCCGCCGAACTCATAATTTCATATTCAGCAGAAAAATCGGGATTATTTACTTTTTGAACCTGGATGGCCAGATCGTCAAGCGCAGCCTTAAGAGCTTCCTGTTCAGGCTTACCGGGATCTACCATGCTTGCGACACCGTCATCTGTATCCAAGGCGCCTGTGGGAGCCATAGCCTGTACAAGGAAGAATCTTTTTACAAGATTCTGCAGGTTGGTGTTGGCGTCTCCAAAGTCTCTTTCAATGGACAGGTACGTACCTGACATTGTATTTGCCGCATTTACGGCGTCCTGGAAACTTATCGCAATAAGAACTACGCCAATAATCATAACTAAGGCCAGAAGAAAGAAACATGAAAGAATTTTGGTTCTTAGACTTTTAATCATATCGTGCCTCCTGAAGGGGGATGAAAATATAAGTTGTTATAATTCCACATTATCATCGTTTTTTTGTGATATCAATAGATGTAAAAGTAATTTTTTATTTTTTTTATTCTTTTATAACTTAGTGAGATTTACTGCATTTGATAAAAAACTGCATAATAATGCAAGAACAGCTTTTCCGTAGAGAATTGGCATGATAGTATATTAATATAGCGTAGAACAATTACCATAAATACAGAAATTCCAACTTACATGAGGAGGTCTCGTATGAGAGTATGTAGCAGATGTGGAGCAATGGTTGAAGATTTTGCGCCCAAAGAGTTGCTTTGCAACTCTTTGGGCGCAAGCTCTTTCATTTTACGATCTCATTTTTAAAAGCTCCGATAAAAGAATATTTGCGGCGTCTGCTTTACTCATGATACCGAGTTCTTTTTCATCGGAAGCGGTTATAAGAGTAAGTACATTTGTATCTACTTCAAAGCCTGCGCCCTCTACTTTAAGATTATTGGCACAGATCATATCAAGGTTCTTTTTCTCAAGCTTTTTCCTCGAATTTTCCAAAAGATCTTTTGTTTCCATAGAAAAACCGCATAACAGCTGGCCTTTCTTTTTGTTTTTTCCAAGATACGCTAGTATATCGTCGGTTGGCTTAAGCGGAATCTTAAAGTCGCCGTTCTGAGCACTCTTTTTTATCTTGTCATCTGCGTAAGCAGCGGGAGTGTAGTCTGCAACGGCAGCAGCTTTTATGATAATATCCTGTGCGTTTGAACGCTGCGTCACGGCTTCATACATATCTTTTGCGGAATTGATGCTCACAAAATCAATGTGAGAGGGCACTTCCAGATTTGTCTTTCCCGATACGAGAGTTACATTTGCACCTCGCTGTGCGGCGGCGATTGCAATGGCGTAGCCCATCTTACCGGAAGAGTGATTGGTGATATAGCGGACAGGGTCGATGGCTTCTCTGGTCGGACCCGCCGTAACAAGGAGATTTATGCCTTCCATATCTTTGGGGAGGGCAATCTCATATATTATCTCATCAAGTATCTTTGCAGGTTCTTCCATACGACCTTTTCCGACAGTTCCGCATGCAAGGAAACCTTCGCCCGGAGTTACTATAATGTAGCCGTAGCTTTTTAACGTTTCTAAATTTTTCTGAGTGATGGGATTTTCAAACATCTTTGTGTTCATGGCAGGAGCGATTATCTTCTTGCAAGTGCAGGCAAGAGCCGTTGTTGTGAGCATATCGTCTGCGATACCGTTTGCAAGTTTTGCTATGCAGTTGGCGGTTGCAGGCGCGATGACCAGAACATCTGCCTTATCGGCAAGTGCTATATGTTCGACTTCCATGGGGTGATTGCGCTCAAAAGTGCCTGTTATACATCTTGTATGCGTGAGCGATTCGAACGTAAGCGGAGTTATAAACTCTGTCGCATTTTTTGTCATAATGACATCTACATTGGCATGGGCCTTTACAAGCTTTGAAGCAAGATCGGCTGATTTATATGCGGCAATTCCGCCCGTAACACCAAGAATTACATTTTTACCGGTTAACATCTCTTTTCTCCATCTCATCACAAATTTGTTTTGAGTATACCCCCAAAATGTAAGGCCTGTAAAGGAAAGAGAGCAGTTCATAGATTTTTTATAAAAATAGTTATTGACAAATTAGATTGTGTGCAATACAATCACATTAAATCAAAATACAAAACACAAACACGTAAACATTGTTTTATTTAATACGGAGGTTATAACATGGGATTTTATGATTATTCGGTAACAGATGCTCAGGGCAATGATTTCAAGCTCGATGCTTATAAGGGAAAAGTTGTTCTTGTAGTTAATACGGCAACAGGATGTGGATTTACACCTCATTACAAAGATATTGAAGCAATGTATGAGAGATTCCACGATAACGGATTTGAAGTCCTTGATATCCCCTGCAATCAGTTTGCCGGACAGACACCCGGAACCGATGAGGAAATTCATGAATTCTGCCAGCTTCATTACAATACCAAGTTCCCTCAGATGAAAAAATCTGATGTAAACGGTGAGAATCAGCTCCCTGTTTATAAGTTCCTTAAGGAGCAGAAAGGTTTTGAAGGATTTGGCAAAGGACCTGCTGCTTTGGCAATGGGTGTAA
>Ga0247609_10000849_pt1 | contig 39466 bp, 53 predicted proteins | sample 172DNAGHGlowgp2_FD_193487 | JGI IMG/M metagenome (GOLD analysis project Ga0247609, IMG submission 193487) | Sheep rumen microbial communities from Palmerston North, Manawatu-Wanganui, New Zealand - 1728 DNA GHGlow gp2 | ecosystem: Host-associated > Mammals > Digestive system > Stomach > Rumen ... | reverse complement strand
TCTCATTTCCCGCAGAAAACCAAAAATCCAGATTTTTTTAATTTAAAAATTGGCTAAAAATTGTAATTAACGGAAATTTAATCTAAATGACCGAAGAAAATCGTACTAACCGCGAGAAAGAAATCTATGCAGAGGTCGGCGAAGACACCACCCTGCGGCCGCTGGTGCATCATGTCGTCTATCTGGAGTCCGAACTGGAAGCCCTGGAGCTTATGCCGAAGCTCCGGATCCATCCGAAGGACCCGACAAGACAGAAGGCCACACCGGCCGCAAAGCTGTACAAAGAGTACATGCAGCAGTACCTGAATGCGATTAAAATCCTGATGCGTCGCGCAGGGGCAGACGAAACCGACGAAGACAGCCCGCTCCGGGCATGGTTTAAAGCACATGCTGATCACTGAAAGAAAAATATGGACGCCGGACAATTCCGACTTGCTTAGATACAGGGAAATGGCCAAATGCGGCGACGTAATAATCGGCCAGGACCTGCAGATAGAGCTGGACAACCTGGCGGAAGACATTGAGACCGAGCGCTTCGGCTACAACACGACCGACGCAGTCCTACGTATGGACTTCATGGAGCATTGTATACGGCTTACCAAATCGCCGTATTACAACAAGCCCATGGTGTTGATGCAGTGGCAGAGGGCGCTGATCGAAGCTATTTACAGCTTCAAAATGCCGGACACCGGCCTGCGGCGCTTCTGGTCCGCCCTGCTGCTGATCGCGCGAAAGAATACAAAGTCAGAGACATGCGCCGCGCTGGGATGTACAGAGTTCTTCCTTGGACCGGCCGGCGCGGACATCGTCCCGGCATCCAATGACGACGCGCAGGCGTCCATAGTCTACGACGCAATCGACACTATGCGGAAGCTGATCGACCCGCGCGATCGGGACAGCCGCAGGAACCAGCGCTTTATACGCAACCTGTCCAACGACACGAAAATTTTCAAATTGTCCGATCGTACCAGGAACAAAGAAGGCCGTAACATTGACGTCGCCTTCGTGGACGAATCGCACGAAATGAAGGACAACATTATCGCGAAGTCGATCGAACAGTCCCAGTCACTGAAGCAGGAACCGCTTTTTATAAACCTGACCACAGAAGGCTTCGTATTTGACGGATATCTGGACGAAGAGCTGAAGAAGGCCCGAAAAGTCATCTATCAGGAAGACCCGGACAATCCGGCACTGATCCACATGCTCCCATGGCTGTACACCCAGGACAGCGAAAGCGAGATCTGGAACGGAAACCGTGAAAATCGTCTGTGGATGAAGTCGAACCCGACGCTTGGGACAATCAAGAAATGGGAATACCTTGAAGCGCAGGTTGCGGCCGCCAGGGAATCGAAATCTGACCGCATTTTCGTCCTGTCGAAGGACTTTAATATCAAACAGACCGCGGTACAGTCCTGGCTGAACGAAGAAGATTTTGACTATGACTGTGAATTTGACATAAGCCAGTTCGACGGAGCCTATTGTCTGGGAGCTGTCGACCTTGCAGAAACGACCGACCTGGTATGTGCGCGCGCTTTGATGATGCGCCCGGCAGACGGCCGAAAATTCATCGTAGCGCACTACTTCATTCCAGAGAGCAAATTGAAAGACAGCGACGACGCGGCAGAGGGCGCGAAGTATTCCGAATGGGCCGCCGCGGGGATCCTGACCATCACCGAAGGCAATGACATAGACCTGTCGATCGTTGCGGACTGGTACCTGCATCTATACAAAGATTACGGGATTAAGATGTGGAAATGCGGCTATGATCAGAAATTTGCAAAAGACTGGATCAACCGCATGGAAGCGCTGGGATGGACGAAGGCCGGAAGCGATCCGGATCTGATCATGATCCTGCAGAACGCTGAAACACTTTCGAACGCCATCAAGCTGGCGGAAGCAGACTTTAAAAGCCGCCTGATATGGTACGACTGCACAGCCTATAAAGGCCGTGAAATGGAACAGTGGAACCTGCGGAACGCGTGCCTGAAGGCAGACGACAAAGGCAAGTGTCTGATCGTGAAGCAGAAGGCCGCGAAGAAGATAGACGGAGCCGTTTGTCTGGTGATCATCTACGAGATGTACAGACGATACAGGACAGAATTCAGGGAAATCACGAAGAACGCTTTCCCGGATCCGGAAAGCGAAGGGTAAGAGATGGGAATTTTTGAAAAGATTTTTCGCAGGCTGCCGACGCGGTGGCGCTATGCGCCGACATTAAGCGGATACTCTCCGACCTATCCGCAGTTCGGCAGCAACATATACATGTCTGACGCGGTCCAGCAGGCCCTGAAGTGCATCGTTGACGAAGTGAAGAAGCTGAACCCGACGCATATCAGGATGGTCGACAGTGAGCCGGTACCGGTTCCGTCGTCGACAATATCCGCAGTCCTGGCTGATCCGAATCCGCTTATGACTACAGCGGAATTCCTTGAAAAAACGACATGGCTGTTACTGCTGAATTACAACGCCTTCATAATCCCGACATATTACACCTGGACGGACGAAAACACCGGCCAGGAACGCCGCTATTATGAAGCGCTGTATCCGATCAAGCCGTCACAGGTCAATTTCATCGAAGACGCCGCCGGCCGTTTGTTCGTCCAATTCTTTTTTGCCAACGGCGAACAGACCACACTGGCCTATGATGATGTGATACACATCAAATACAACTATTCAGTCGGCCAGTACATGGGCGGCAATGAAGTCGGCCAGCCGGACAACGCGGCACTTCTGAAGACCCTGCAACTGAATGAGACACTGCTGCAGGGGGTGGCCAGGGCAATGAATGCATCCTATGCAGTCAACGGCATCGTCAAATACAACACGATAATGGACGACGGCAAGACGGAGAAAGCCCTGAAGGAAATGGAGCGCAAGCTGCAGAATTCAGAATCTGGATTTCTTCCGCTGGACCTTAAACAGGAATTCACGCCGCTGGAACGCCGGACGGAGCTGGTAGACGCGGACACGCTGAAATTCATCGACGAGAAGATCCTGCGAAATTGGGGCGTGCCGCTTCCGATCCTGACCGGCGACTATACGCAGGCACAGTATAACGCCTTCTATCAGAAGACCCTGGAGCCGATCATCATCTCCATGTCGCAGGCAATCACCAAAAAGCTGTTTACACGGCGCGAAAAGGCTTTCGGCAACATGGTCAAGCTGTACCCGAAAGACCTGATCTTCATGTCTGTCGAGCAGACGCTGGAGATGATTGAAAAGCTGGCACCTACGGGCGCGCTTTTTGAAAACGAGAAGCGCACAGCTTTAGGCATGCGGCCGCTTCCGGAGCTGGCGGGCAAGCGCTACATGTCGCTTAACTGGATCGATGCAAATCTGGCCAGTGAATACCAGGCCAACAAGATCAGCGGCGCCAGTGTGGAAATCGTAGACGAAACCAAAGAGGACATATAAATGGACACACCGCAGAGCCGGAACGAAGCCATATTACAGAACATTCTGGGAGCCGACAATGTTCTGCCGCTTCCAGAAAGCCGTATAGAGGAAATTCTGCAGGCGATCCTGTACGACGAATCTGTGGACATGGAAGCGCAGAGCCGTAACGAGTCGATCCTGCTGGCGATCCTGAATGGCGGCGAATATAACGACCCGCCGCAAAGCACGACCGAAGAGATCTTACTGGCAAAGCTGTATGGCACGACATACACCAAACAGCCGCAGAGCAGGATTGAAAGCCTGCTGATCGAATGGCTGCAGGTACCCGTCGGCCCGGCATTGCTTCAGACGGCAGAGGGCGACACGCTGGAAGATAACGCGGGCAATATGCTGATATCTGGAAAGAGGGCGAGAAATGGGAATTGAAGCGAAGAATTACGAGCGCAGATCATACGATTTTGAGATCAGGGCGCAGGAAAACGAGGAAGACGGCATAGTCATCCTTTCCGGTCGTCCGATCGTATACAACAGCCGCACAGACCTGGGACTTTTTGACGAAATCATAGAGCAGGGGGCGCTGGACAACACAGACCTGACAGACGTCCGTTTTCTGATCAATCACGACACAAGCCGGATCCCGTCGGCCAGATCCAGAAGGAACAACGGAAACAGCACTATGCAGTTTTCTGTCGACAATGAAGGCATGCGGATCGACTGGGTAAAGCTGGACGTGAAGAACAACGAACAGAGCCGCGCACTGGCCAGCGCCGTAAAACGCGGCGACATCACCGGCATGTCATTCATGTTCATTCTGGACGAAGACGGCTATGAATGGCAGAACCTGGAAACGGACCACCCGACCCGCGCGATCAAACGGATCAGTTCGGTGATCGAGGTCAGCGCCGTCACATTCCCGGCATACGAAGCCACATCGATCGAAGTAAATCAACGCAATAAGCAGGCGCTGGAGAGTGCCCGCGCGTCGCTGGAGAGCGCACGCATGCGTGGAGATAAGCCGCTGGACAGCGAGCTGGAACTGTTGAAAGCGAAGACAATGATCCTGTGCGGAATGTAAGCCGCACAGCCACACAGAAAGGAACAAACACATGGGCAGAAAGAAAATCCTGCAGAAAAGAAGACAGAGACTCATAGACAAAAGAACCGGCCTGCAGCAGAGGGCGCTTGCATCCACAGACGCGGCAGAGGTCCGCGGACTCAATGATCAGATCGCAGATCTGAATGCAGAGATTCAGGAAATCGACGAAGAGATCACGGAGATCGACAACGAGGAACAGCAGAGATCTGCCGAACCTGTACAGGCAGGCGCACAGATCCCGCAGACTGCGCAGGTCCGCGGCGGCACGACCGTCGGATCCTTCCAGGCAGCGCAGGCCGCACGGCCGGAAGTTCCCACAATGGCCAGCACAGAGTACAGGTCTGCATTCCGCGCTTACGTGACCGAAGGCACACCCATCCCCGCGCAGTTCCGCAACGGCGACGCCATCACCACCCAGGACACCGGCGCAGCTATCCCCTGGACCGTCATGAATGAGGTAATCAACACCGTCCGCAAGCGCTACGGCAATCTTTACAGCAAGGTCCGCAAGACTTCCGTCCGCGGCGGCGTAGAGTATCCCGTCGGCGCCCTGCAGGCGACATTTAAATGGATCAATGAGTCCACCGTATCGCCCCGCCAGAAGATCGGCACGCTTGGAAAGGTCGTTTTCCAGTATCACGTCGGCGAAATCAGAGTCAGCCAGACATTCCTGTCCCAGCTGCTGACCCTGGAAGCATTCGAAGCAAAGATTGCAGAGTGCATCGCGATCGCATACCTGCAGGCCATGGACGAAGGAATCATTTCCGGATCCGGTGACGGCTCCATGCTGGGAATCGTAAACGATCCCCGTGTCACCAACACCATCACCATGACCGCGGCCGATATCAACAACTGGACAAAATGGAGAAAGAACTTTTTCGCAAAGCTGCCGCTTGGATACCGTGCCGGCGAGTTCGTTTTCCCTGTTGGAACTGTTGACGCATATCTGGAGACAATGGCCGACAGCAACAACAATCCGATCTTCCGACAGGCGACCGGCCTGGAAGTCAACGACGGCGACGCAGCCAATCCTAACGGCAGATTCTTCGGCCGTGAGATCAGCCTTGTCGAGCCTGACATCATCCCCGACTTTGACACCGCACAGCCCGGCGACGTGATCGGAATCTTCTGGCAGCCGCAGGACTACGCCATCAACGAGAACTTCGCATGGACCATGCGCCGCTATTTCGATGAAGAGATGAATGAGTGGGTCGACAAGGCCCTGGTCGTCACCGACGGCAAGATCCTGAACCCTAAAGGCTATTACAAGATCATCAAAGGATGATCAGGTAAAGAAAGGGGGCCAGACCTATGAAGACCATAGCTGAAGCACTTAAAGATTTATATGCAGTACTGGGCGGCACTGACGACGTGACGGAGATCAGCCTAACAGTGGACATGATTGATAAGATCACCGAACAGGTCGCAGCGAATGCCGCAGCGAATGCCGCAGCGAATGCCGAAGCAAATGCAGAGGGTTAAACCATGAATGAATATCTGACAGCCGTAAAAGAAGCCCTGAACATCACAGGCGAAGACCAGGACGCGGCACTGAACCAGTGGATCAATGAAGTCGTGGACTTTGTCAAAGACGCAGGCGTAAAACCTGAACATATTACGAACGGGCTTGTAGCCCGCGGCGTCGCCGATCTGTGGAATTACGGAGCCGGTGACGGACGGCTGTCAGAATATTTTTGCTGGCGAGTGGCACAGCTCACATACAAATGACCCGACAACCGTCAAAAGGAGAAAAGCAAATGATCAATTCCAACAGAATCGTTCCCGTTATGGCCACAGACCTGATAACACTTTACGGGACAATCATGAAACTGGCAGGCACCAGCGTGACAGCTGTACAGGCTGACAATCCCGGCGTCTTCGCACTGACTTCCGGATCCGGCAACCTGCTGGCGGCTGAACCCGTCAAGACCCTGGACTTCGGCAGCGGCGTAACATCCGCAGTCGTGTATTTCGTCCCCGCCTATGATTTCGCCGGATTTACCGTCGCCGGGGCTGCCGTTACGCCTTCCGGCGATTCGGTCAGCGCAGACGGCTGCACGCTGTACACGGCAACACTGGCATCCGGCGCCGTGGCAATCGCAAAGAAAGGATTCTGACCACATGGCAGGCTATAAGGCCGCGGCACCCTTCCGGACGGCCATGCGCCTGCTGAATCCGTCACAGGCGACGATCAAAGGCGTAAACAAACAAGTTTATCCGGATCCGGAAGTCAGCCCGAAGATCTTCGGGACCTTCCGGACCTTCGGGGGGACTGAAACCATGATCAATAATGTGCTGACCGTCACGGCCACCGGATACATTGACACATGGTACAGATCAGATATTAAATCTGACAGCCGTATCTACATCGTCCAGACCGGCGAGACATACGAAGTTCTGGGGAAACCCGAAAACATCAACATGCAGAACCAGTATATGAAGATCCGCGTCAGACTGATCGGGGGGAAACCGTAATGGGAGCGCACAGGGGACACACAGGCGGCGGGGCCGGCGGCCGCCGTTACAGCCAGGGCGGAACGAAGCGCCGGAAGAATTCCATAAACATAGATTTTTCAGCCTTTGAACGCTATGCGGAAAAGCTGGAAGACCTGGGCGCTGATCTGGTCCCCGCCTTTACGGAAGCCATGGAAACGGCCGGGAAAAAAGTCGCAGAAGACACTAACGCAGCTGTACAGGCGGCAAACCTTCCGGCGACTGGTGAATATTCACACGGGACAACGGCCGAATCCATAATTAACGACCCGCGTGTCACCTGGTCGGGCGATCTGGGAACGCTGCCGTTAGGATTCGACAAGACGAAGCCAGGCGCAGGCGGCTGGCTGATCACCGGCACGCCGTTCATGCGTCCGGATTACGCGCTTGAAAAAATATATGGATCGAAAAGCTACGAACGCCAGATAAAAAATCAGATCGAACAGAGCTTGCAGAAAGCCATAGACGAAAGGATGAAATGACCATGGTCGACGCACTGATCGCGGTCCTGACGGAGATAAACAGCAATGTATTCCGCCAGGGGACGCTGAACCCGGACGAAGGATATCCGGATAGCTTTTTTACATTCTGGAACAACGATAGCCCGGATCATGCACATTATGATAATGCGGACTATGGCACAGCCTGGAACTACTCGATCTATTTTTACAGCACAGACCCGACGGAAGTATACACGGCCATAGAAGCCGCCCGGCAGGCCCTGAAGGCTGACGGCTGGGTAGTCCCGTCGAAAGGCTTCGACGTGGCGTCAGACGTAAGCACACACACCGGCAGGGGGCTGCAGATCTACAAACTGGAAACATAAGCACACAGGAGAAAACAATGGGAAAGAAATATTTTGAATATCGCGGCGTAGAGAATGCAGTATTTGCAGAAGTCACGACCGACACAGCTGAAGCTTTCGCAACTGGTAAAGTAAAGGACTTCACCGGCGTGTCGGAGATCGGCCGCACCACAGAGAGCAGCAACGAAGCGCATTACTACGACAATATCCCCGCCATCGTGATCGATTCTGTCGGCGCTGACGAAGTCACCGTTTCCGCTTCCGGCATCCCGCTGGATATCATCGCGGAGCTGACGGGCCAGTTCTGGGACGAAGACACAGGCATGTTCGTCGAGCAGGAAGGCACTGCGAAGTATTTCGCGTTTGGTTACATCACCAACAAGACCGACGGCACAAAGGTCCTTGTCTGGCGTCTTAAGGGTAAATTCTCCATCCCTGATACCACATCAGCGACAAAGGACGAAGGCACTGACGCCAACGGCCAGGAGATCACATTCACCGGAATCAATACAACTCACAAATTCACGAAGACCGGCAAGGGCGCGAAGGCTGTCAACATCGACACCAGCGTCAACACCACCATGGAAGACAGCACCTTCTTCGGCACCGTCCAGACGCCCGACACGATCGCACCGGCGACCACACCGGCGACCCCGCCGGCGACCGGCGGCACGACCGGCTGATCAGCTGGCAAGCGTGAAACGATAGTCAAAAATCAGGATCGTAAGGGACGAAACAAGTCCCTTACGATTTTTCAAAGAAAGGGATAAACGGGAAATGAGACTTTTTATAAATGTTTATGAAAAAGACGAATCTGGCAGAAAGGTGATCAAAAAGCAGTGCGACGCCGAAACGATTGACCTGGAATTCGGGACCATCGCGAAGCTGATGGAACTGGTCAACATCGAAAACATTGACAGCCTTCCGGATCTTCTCAAAGCGATATATGGAGCCTGGGAAGAGATCAAGGCAGTCCTGGGCGAAGCATTCCCGGACATGCAGCCGGAAGACTGGGAGCATGTCCGTGTAAAAGAACTGTATCCAACAATCCGGGACATCCTTAAATTCTCCATTATGGAGATCGCAGGCATTCCCAGCGAAGGAAAAAATTAAACAGCGGGGAAGAAGACACCCCGCTATACAAATTACTGTTTTCCGTGGAATACCAGCTCTGCAAAGAATTCCCGGCATTGTCGCCGTTTGAAATCGAAAAGCGGACATTCCACGAGATCATAGGCCTGTACGCCAAACTGCGCGACATGCAGATCCGGCAGAACAGGCAGACAGAAAAGCAGATCAGGCACACAGGGAAAGCCGGCGGGGACGTGGTGATCCGCAGACACGCAGGCGACAACTGGTTTTAAGGACTAAGAAATGGCAGATACACAGAGCACCACACAATTTCGGGCGGATATATCACAGCTCCGAAAAGAAATGGCCGCGGCCAGCAGGGCCGTAAGACTGGCCAGCGCAGAATTCAAGGCAGCGACCGCAGGAATGGACGACTGGGGTGCATCTGCGGACGGCCTGCAGGCAAAGCTGGAAAGCCTGGACAAGATTCTGGAAGCGCAGAAGAAACAGCTTGCACTGCGGGAACAGGAACTTGAAAGGACCATAGCGGCAGAGGGCGAGAACAGCGCAGCGGCGGATCGCGTCCGGACGGCCCTGTATAACCAGCAGGCGCAGATCGCCAGGACCGAAAAAGAGATCAGGCAATACACTGAACAGCTGAACGCCGTGAACACTGCGAACGACGAAGCGGCAGAGGGCACGGAAAAATACAAATCCGCCACCGAACAGCTGACAGACACCATTGAAGACCAGGAACGACAGCTTGAGAAGCTGAAGGAAGCATACAAGAACGCAAAACTGGAAGGAAACGAGGAAGACGCGCAGCAGTACGCGAAAGCCATCGAAGACCTTTCTGGAGAGCTGCAGGAAAACAAGCGCAAGCTTTCCGAAGCGGACAAAGCGGCCGACAGCCTGGACAAGACCATGGACGACGTCGAAGATTCGACCGAAAAGGCTTCGGAAGGCTTCACCGTAATGAAGGGCGTCCTTGCCAATCTGGTCGCCGAAGGCATCAAGAAAGCCATTTCGGGCCTGAAGGACCTGGCAAAGGAAGCCGTCGAAGCCTATAAGGAATTCGACGAAGGCGAGGATAATGTCGTAAAGGCGACCGGCGCGACCGGCAAAGCAGCCGAAGAGCTGGGCGAAAATTACAAGAACGTCACGAAACAGGTCCTTGGATCCTTTTCGGATCTTGGCTCTGGCCTGGGCGAGGTAAACACCAGATTCGGCTTTACCGGGGAAAAACTGGAAGACGCCACCGTAAAATTCCAGAAATTTGCGGACATCACCGGCGGCGACATCACCGAATCCGTCCGCCTGGTCAGCCGTGCCATGGAAGACGGCGGCATGGAAACGGAAGAATACGGCGACCTTTTGGACCTTCTGGCCAAAGCGGCACAGGCCAGCGGCGTGCAGGTCGATTCGCTGGCTGAAAATGTCGCGAAGTACGGCGCGCCCATGCGTGCGCTGGGATTCAACACAAAAGAATCTATAGCGCTTTTTGCACAGTGGGAAAAGACCGGCGTCAACACTGAAATCGCTTTCTCTGGAATGAAAAAAGCAATTTCAAACTGGTCTAAGGAAGGCAAAGACGCCAGGCAGGAATTCGCCAAAAGCCTGAAGCAGATCGAAGAGACCCCGGATATAGCGGAAGCCACCACAAAGGCAATCGAGATCTTCGGCGCGAAGGCCGGCCCCGATCTGGCCGACGCGATCAAGGGCGGCCGCTTCGCCTACGAGGATTTTCTGGCCTTGTTGGAAGACTCACAGGGGACCGTCGAAGAAACCTATGAGGAAACGCTGGACGGCTACGACAAGGTCCAGCTGGCGATCCAGAACGCCCGCGCAGAGCTGGGAAACTTCACCGGAGAATTGGTGAAGAAATACCAGCCGCAGATCGAAGACGCGATAGAAAAGGGCGTCAAGGCATTCAAGGACGGCGTCAATTTTGTTATACAGAACAAAGAAACAATCCTGTCAGTCATTAAGGCAATCGCGACGGCATTTGTGACTTACAACGCCGTCAGCACTGTGGCCACAGTCTTCGGGGCATTCCAGAAGCTTTTCACGCTTATGGAGTCGGGCACCGGAATCGTCACCGCACTGAACACGGCCCTGGGCCTGAACCCTTACGCGCTGATCGCCGCCGGCATCGTCGCCGCGGGCATAGCGCTGGGCGACTATGTGAGCGATCAGAAGGAAGCCATTGCACAGCAGTACCGGCTGACCGACGCGCAGAAAGAAGTCGTCGACACTTCCGCGGAACTGAAAAAAGAATATGATCAGCTTTCGAAAAGCCGCGACGAAGGGGTCAGCAGCACAAGCGCAGAATTTGATTATCTGCGCCAGCTCAAAGACGAATATAACAACCTGATCGACTCAAACGGCAAGGTAAAAGAAGGCTATGAAGACCGCGCCGACTTTATCATCACCAGGCTGGCCGAAGCCATGGGCGTCGAGCGCGAAGAGATCGAGAAGAACATAGATAAGAATGGCCAGCTGGGCCAGTCCATCGACGACCTGATGCAGAAGAAGCAGGCAGAGGCGATCCTGGACGCGACAAAGGACGAATACACAGAAGCCATTAAAAAGCGCCAGGAAGCCCTGAACAATTACGCGCAGGCGCAGCAGGTCTATGATCAGGCACAGCAGAATTACAACGACACAGTCGCAGACGCCAGCGAGAAGTTTGAACATTATAGTCAGATGATCGCCAATTCTGCCGGCGACCCGTCACAGTACCAATATCAGCAATCGCTTTTAAATCAGGCGATACAGGAATCAAAAAACGCCCTGGACGAAGCAAAGCAGGGCGTCGAGAATGCAGAAGCCGCCTATGTTGGATACGGCACCACTATACAGAACTGGGAAAATCTTTCGCAGGCTGCCGCGTCCGGATCTGACAGCGCGATCGCGCAGGCCCTGACAAACATACAGAACAATTTCATCACAGCGGAAACCGGAACAGAGACATCCCTGCAGAACCAGCTGACAGCCATGCAGCAGAACTATGAAAACATGAAGACGGCTGTAGAGCAGGGCATGCCGGGCGTCACTGAAGCACAGGTTAAGGAAGCCGAAAGCCTGGTAAAAGCCGCGGACAAAGAACTGCAGAAGCTGCAGGGCAAAGCCAAAGAAGACGCAAAGAAGGCGACAAACAGCTATTCTAACGAGCTGGGAGCCGGCGGAAGCAAAGCCCAAAAGGGCGCGCAGAAAACCTCGGAATCTGGTAACAAGGGATTCAGGACCGGCGCCATGAAGGCCAACAAGCCCGGAATAACCGCAGTAGATACCTATTCGAAGGCAATGGAGTCGAAGAAGGGGACGGCGCAGAGCGCAGGCGACAAAGTCGCAACGGCGTCAGTTAATTCCGCGAAGGCGGCCGGCACCGGTATGAATGCGGCGGGAACATATGGAGCGATCCAGTATGTCGACGCAGTTAAATCCAAACAGGGGGAATCAAAAAGCGCCGGCAAAGACCTGGCTGAAAGCGGAGAAGAAGGCACCGAATCCGTAAGCGTAAAATCTTCAGGTAAGAATTTTGCTCAGGGTTTTATCGACGGAATCAAGTCTATGTTTTCCGCGGCATTCGAAAAGGCGAAAGAACTGGCCAGAAAAGCCGTCGAAGGCGTGAAGAAAGGACAACAGGAAGGATCACCGTCAAAGCTGACGAAAAGATCCGGTAAATTCTTCGCGCAGGGCTACATTCTGGGAATAGCATCCCAGGAAAAGAATCTTGTAACTGTCGTCAAGAATTCCGTAAAGACAGCGATCAGCACGCTGAAAAAGGCATCTAACGGGGAATTCTCAAAGGCCGGACAGGAAGCGGCCAACCAGTTCGCAAACACCCTGCAATCGCGCATAAACTATATTATGAACCGCACGAATTATCTGAATAATTCAGAAATTGCGAAATTTGACAACAAGATCGCGAGCCTGCAGTGGAACAGCACGCAGGCCACCAGCAAACTGCAGACCACCAGCAGCAAAACGATCGCGAAGCTGACAGCGGACAGCAATAAAAAGATCGAGGAACTGCAAACAAAATACGAAAAGACAAAATCAGATTCTGAAAAGAAGAAGCTGAAGAAGCAGATTGACGCCGAAAAGGCCGCACAGAAGAAAGCCATCGAAGCCGAAAAGGCAGCGGCAAAGCAGCGGATCAGCGCCAGCGAAGCAAGCTATAAAGAGCTTATCGCCGCACAGAACAAACAAAAAGAAGCCTACCAGAAAGCCAGCGCTGAAATGCTGACAGAGCTGCAGAACGCAATGAACGCATACCAGCAGCAGGCGCAGGCCCTGATCGACGACACGATCAACGGGATAACGACAAAGTACACCGAACAATATAACGCGCTGATATCCAAACAGGATAACCTGATCAGCAAGCTGAAATCGGCCGGCAACCTTTTCGACGTATCGTCGGCCGGCATTATGACCGTCAACGATATCAAAAAACAGACCGCAGACATAAAAGCCTACACAAGTAAGCTGCAAAAGATCAAGGAAAAAGTCAGTGCAGATCTTTTCGACGAGATAACGACCTACGATATGAAAGAAGGCAGCGCCTTCATGGACAGGCTTCTGGCCATGTCAGAGTCCGACCTGGCGGCATACACGCAGGCCTACACCGAGAAGATGGAAACCGTCAATAAATCCGCGACGAAGATCTACAAAACTGATTTTGACCAGGTCGCGAAGGATTACAAGGCAGAGATCGACAAGGCTTTTAAGGACCTTCCGAAGGAGCTGGAAAAGCTGGGACAGAACGCAATGAAGTCATTCGTCAATTCGCTGACGACTGACACCGCATACATGTCCGCCAGCATAAAGGATTATGTGGCCGCCATGGTCGCCGCATTCAAGAAAGAGCTGAAGATCAAAAGCCCTTCGAAGGTAACGGGCCAGATCGGAAGCTACACCGGCGAGGGCTTCGTCGACGGCTTCGCGGACTGGATCCCCGCAGCCGAAAAGACAGCGGGCAAGCTTGCAGAAGCCGCTAAATCACCGATTGACGCGTTACGTGATGCAATTAACCAAAGAATCCCGCAGAACGGCACACAGGGCGCCACGGGAGCCACAGCACCCGTTCAAAACGTCATAAACAACTACAATTTGACCCAGAATAACACGTCACCTAAACCGCTGACCGCGCTGGAGACCTACCAGGCGCGCCGCAGGCAGGTCAACATGGTCAAAGCCATGACTTCGGTATAACGCAGATCCGTAAAGTGCATCTTTCTGCAAAAGATGCACTAAAACCGAAAAAAGTGACCATTAACTAACAAAAATGACCATTAACTCGTAAAAAAATGCGCGTAAACTCGAAAAAAAACTCGTTTAAACGCATTGATTAACGCACACAACGCATAAATAAACGCACACTTAACGCATTAAATGCTTTTGTGTGCGTTGAGCACCGGAAAAGGAAGGCGAATGTACACCTTAATCGTACAAAACAAATACGGCCAGCAGCTGGAGCTGACGCACAACCCGGCATATACGGTCTACAACATCGAAGGCCTGGACCCGCCGGACGCGCAGATCAATACAACGCATAACGCGGGATATGACGGCAGCGTCTTTAATTCAGCTTATGAAAAAGAGCGCACGATCGTCATTACAATGACCATCGAAAGCCCTGCGGAAACCAACCGCATAGCCCTGTACAGGTACCTTAAAACAAAGTTCCCGGTCCGCGTCTTCTACAAAAACGGCACGCGGGACGTTTTCATTGACGGATTCGTGCAGGCCATGCAGATCGGATTCTTCCAGCGCAAACAGGTGATACAGATCACGATTTTCTGCCCGCATTCTAATTTTTCCGGGACTGTATCAACCGCACAGGATTTTTTCACTGCACAGCCGCTTTTCGAATTCCCTTTCGAGATCGAAGAGCCGATAGCATTCAGCGAGATCGTCACCGGCCTGGAGAAGTCCATCATCAACGCCGGCGACGTCGACACCGGCGTCATGATCACGATCGACGCGATCGGAGAAGTCACAAACCCGAAGATATACAACGTCGACAACAGCACATTCATGATCTTGTCCGTCAGCATGGTCGCCGGCGACACGATCACGATAAACACCCGCCAGGGAGAGAAGTCCATCACCATGCGCCGCGCTGGCGTCGAGACCAACCTGATCGGCAGCATGCAGCGGAATTCATCCTGGTTTTCCCTTGTCCCCGGCGACAACATCTTTACCACAGCCGCAGACGACGGCGTGGAAAATATGATGGTCACTTTCGCTGTCGTCGACCAGTACCAGGGCGTGTAAACAATTTATAGCAACTTTATAGCAACTTTATAGCAACTTTATTGCAACTTAGAATCAATCAAACTCAATTAAGAATCAATCAAGCTCAATTAAGCATCAATTAAGCATCAACTTAAACTCAACTATCTAACTATCTTTTGACTAACTGTTGACTAAAACTTGACTAATCGTTGACTAACATTTGACCGTTTTGATTTTGCACATTGCAAAATCAAATACGGCAGGGGGCGCGGATGGAAATCTATGCACTTAAAGGCCTGAACGGCGAAGTAAACATAATAGACACATTCCAGTCCGTGATCTGGAATATGCAATTTTTCGACGTGTCAGACTTTGAGCTGGTAGTCCCAGGAACTGCGGACAACTTCGCACTGCTGACAAAGGGCACGCTGCTGGTCCGCAGTACAGACATATCTGTCGACCCCGAAGACCCGACAAAAGTGACATACAAAAATGTAATGCGGATACAGGACAGGAATCTGACTTTTGACATCGAAGACGGCTGGATCCTGACGCTGACCGGTCCGGGCCTGAAGAAGATCGTCGGCCAGCGCATAGTCTGGCAGCAGACGAACCTGTCCGGGACGGTAGAAAACGCGATCAGGCAGGTGATAACAGAAAACATCATTTCGCCTTCAGATCCGGCCCGCGTGATCCCTGACTTCACCCTGGCACCGGCCAAAGGCTACACAGACCAGATTGAAGCACAGCTTTTTTCTGAAAATATCGCGGACTGGTTAGTAAACACTTGCGAACTGTACGGCTACGGCTGGGACGTGTACATAAGCGCAGGAAAATATGTCTTTGAGATCGCAAAAGGCACCGACCGGACCTATGACCAGAACGTAGTTACACCCGTCGTTTTTTCCATGGAATACGACAACATGATCGCCGCGGGATATCAGGAAATCGCAGAAGAGACCTTTAACGCGGCCCTGATCGGCGGCGAAGGCGACGGCACAGACCAGATCACCGAAACCATTGGAACGGCTTCCGGCATCGATCGAAGCGAAGGCTACATAGACGCGTCAAGTGTATCGTCAAACGGCGAGATCATCACATTGGAAACATATAAGCAAATGCTTCAGGCATACGGCGCTTCGGAGATGGTAAAAAAGCAGGACAAACAGCAGTTGTCAGGCGAAATAAACCACAATGGCCTGTATAAGCTGAACGAGGATTATTTTCTGGGCGATATCGTCCAGATCCGCAGCCAATACTACGACGCGAAGACGCGGATCATTGAGCTGATCTATTCAGAGGACGAAAACGGAAGCGTGACGCTTCCGACCTTCGGAGCCTGGCAGGAAGACGAATAAACACAAAAATCCGGATCCGCTGAACCGGATCCGGAACGGCACCAGAAACAAAACCAGAGCGCACAGCGGAAACGCAGGCGGCAGAGGGCGCCGGGACCGCAGCGCAAAGAGGAAGAAACAGGAATATGGCTATAACCTACGGATTTTTTAACAGCCTGAACCACGACCGCAGATATGACGCGGGACAGATCTCGGAATACTTCGACGGACTCATATCCGACGGCGTATATGAATCTATCGGCGACGCCCTGCAGGTCCAGGCGGCGACCGGCATGAACGTCAACATTCAGACCGGCCGCGCAATCATCGACTGCCGATGGATCAAAAACGACGCAGTCATAACCATGCCGATCACCGCGTCGCACGTAACGCTGGCACGCTACACGGCCATAATGGTCCGCCTGGATTACTCTGCGCGTAATATCTCATTTATAGCGGTAGACGGCACCCCGGCAACATCACCGGTGAAACCAGCACCCACAAATACATCGACGGTTAAGGATCTTGTACTTGCATATCTGTACATCGCGCCCGGCTCCACCGCGATCCCGCAGCGCTACATCCAGGACCAGCGCGGGACGGCCCTGTGCAGCTGGGTGACAGGCCTGATCAAACAGGTCGACACGTCGCAGCTTTTTGCGCAGTATGCGGACGCATGCCAGCAATTCTATGACGACATGACGGCCGGCTTTGACGCATGGTTCGATGATCTCACGTCAAAGTTAAGTATCAATACATACATACAGCAATACCGCAAAGATGTGACGTTGGACGGCAGCACAAACGTCATAGCGCTGGACATGGGAAATTATGCCTATGATCAGAGCGACATAATCCATGTTTACATCAACGGACTGATGGCCGTCCCCGGCACAGACTACGCACTGAACACGTCGGCACAGGTCGCAACCGTCACACCGATGGCAGACGCTGCCGGCACGGCCGTGACGATCATCATCCTGCGGTCGCGGATCGGCTACTATGTCGCCGGCACTTCAGACGGCTACATCCTGGAGACCAGCGAAGGCAATGCTATAGAGATCTAATCAAAAGAGGGTAAAAATGGCTGACGAACTTACAACAAAACGGATCATAAACCTTCCGGCAGAATCCGCACCCGCCGCCGGTGATGTGCTGGTGGTGGATAATGAGACGACCGGAACGAAGAAGTTACCGGTATCAGTCTTTACAGAAGCGACTGCGGCTGTTGCGGCCGATGTAAACGCCATGAAGACAGCAACAGCTGAAGACGTAGGGAAAGCACTGAAAGCGAAGACTGTGACGGACGGGGAAGTCACAGAATGGGAATTTGGAGAAGCCGGTGGCAACGTTGACCCAACACTTTCAATCGAAGGGGAAGCAGCGGACGCTAAGGCAACCGGCGATGCAATCCAGATTTTGAATGATAATGTTTTATCATTTACAGAAATGACGCCTACGCAAACGGCAAACGGGTGGAAGATCAGAGACACGGACGATGGAAGAGCAATAGGCGATTCTGCGTATAAGCTCGATAAATATGCAGTATCAGCAGGGGACGTTATACAGGTTGTTTCTGATGACAGATTTCAATTCAATATTGGCGCGAGTGTAAGCACTGCCTTGCCTTCCAACATTGTCGGGGAAGTCTATCACACAGGAACATATATTTTAACAGTCCCAGAAACGGCAACGTATTTAATCATATCTACTCTAAAAGAAAGCACAACAGCACACGCATATAGTGTATCTGGATTAAAAAGCAGAGTAGATGCTATTGAGCCGAAAGTTGATGCACTTGAAGAAAATGCCAACGATACATCTATAAGGCTTGATGCAGTCTCATTACTTACAGAAGGAAACAGCCCACAACTTGTTGACACAAGCCTTTACACATTGTATTCGGGATCGAATTACAAGCAGTACAGAAACGTAAATATTAATTTGAGCAATAACGGAATATATTGTTCAAACCCTGTCGGATTGGTAGAACATCAACAGCTTACCGTTTATGATTCTTCTGACAATCCGCTAACTTTTAACAATGGGTCAAGTGCTAACATCGGTGTTAGTACGCTGGGTTATTTGGAAAAACTTGATAGCACTCATGTGAAAAAGTATGATTTTACAAGCGTTGAAAATCTTAAAAAGGGCATATTCCGCAGTGTAACAACTTATGAATTCAGCGGAACAATAGACCATATCAAAACAACGCTTACAGCCATCGGTGCAACGAGCGGAGATTTTGGCATAACTTATAATCGTATTACATCGGTTTATATCCCATACGGTTATAACATCACTTATAACGATGAAATATTTGATGATACGTGGAAAAATTTTGTCGAGCAAAACAGATTTTATAATGTGCCGGAAAAACGTTTGAATCCGTGGATGCAGAGGTCTTATGCACTGACTGATAACCTTTTAGATGATAGGAAATTCGACTGGATACCAAACAACGGATATTACAAAATGAAACTGGGTGAAACCATACCGGTGACTGGTGGAAGAACGATCATTTGTAATAAAAGGATGTATAGCACAAAAAGCTATGATTCAAATGGTGTTGAGACCTCTCTTGGTAATCTGGGAGAGAATACTCTTATTACCCTTGCAAACGATGTGGTTGCAATCAGGTTTGATGTAGGGATTGGAACTGATGCATACCTTATACCTTCTGGAGAGTATGAGCCTATATTATTGTATTATGCTGATGATACTCTATACCCTCTTGATGATGTTGACCGGCTTCCTGTTCCCATGGCACAGATTAACGGATGGGACATAAACAAAAATGTTTATGACATGGCAATCCCGGAAGTTGATTCTAACATTGTCCGCATGATGAAAACATTTGCTATAAGGGAACTTAATCATCAGCGTAATGCTTTTAGAATCGGAACATTTAATATTTATGTCAACAATACGAGGACAAACCGCTCAACGATTAAAAAAGAACTGGAAACTTACGGAATAGACATTTGTGCGTTTCAAGAAGTGAGAAGTCTGGACGATAGCGGACAGCACGAAACCGTCAACCAGATGAATATCGCTGATTATCTCAAGCGTGGGTGGCAATTCGATTATTGTAATACTAATCAAGCAACGGAGAATAATAAACGTGCAGTTGTGTCTGCATATGAAATTCTTTCGAGCGAAGAATTTTATTACACAAATAATCCCACACCGTCCAACAGCTTTTTGAAGTGCGTAATCAAATTACCACCATACAAACACTATGTAAACGGTGACAATTTAACTCTTTCCGTCTATTCGTATCATGGTTATTTTTCCTCATCCGCCGAAGGAAGACCTTGTGTGCAGGATATATTGAACAAAGTGGCAGAAGATACTTCTGATTTTGTCATTGTTTGCGGTGATACAAATGATTTTTCGGAAAACAAAGAATTGTGGGCAATGTTCGCCAATGCAAGGCTCACGCCTGTCCACAATGGTGCGTCGGTGACTGTTGCAGATGGGAATACACACAGTATCGACAATATTTTTGTATCATCTGGTATTACATGCCTATACTACGATGTGGTACGTTCTCTGGACTGGCAATATAAACCGACTCCAACATCCTCACCGATTCCAGTCAGTGACCACGATTTTCTCTATGCTGACTTGCAGTTTGACTTTGATGCTGTGATTGAGGCAAGAAATCAGGCGGGCACGTAACGGGACTATATTACCAATTATAATCCACATACGTCGCAAAATATAAAAATGTAAAGAAGATAGGATAAATGAAGATGACAACAATATGGCCTATCCTTTCCACATTCACCCATTACGACGGCCGCCAGGACGCGCACGACCGCACGCTTCAGACGCTGAAATCACACGGGCACAAATATGATTCTTCGGCAGCCTGGGGCGTCCTGCAGATCATGGCCGTCTTCGCGGAAAACAACGCGCTGGGAATGATCGGCGGGATCACTCAGTGGGCGAAGGACCTTAAAGCCGCCGCCCAAAAGCTGAAGATCTGGCACGACGGAAGCAAGGGAATCATTCCTGGCGACATTGTAGTATATGCCGATAAAAACGGCACACCGAACCATGCAGAATTTGCCATAGGTGCAAAGCTGAACATAAGCGGGGATTATCACGGCGGCACCGGCCGCCGGATCCGCGCCGGCAGCCGCCGGATCGCCGGATACATCAGACCGAAATACGCACCAATGCCAGACATGGACGACCTGCAGATCACGGTCGCCGCGGTCGACGTACTTCTGGACGTCTACGGTACCGGAGACACACGCAGCAGCATGCTGTACACCTTCGGCCGCGAAAACGCTTCGCGGATCCAGCAGGAAGTCGACAGGCTGGTAGACGACGAAAACGAAAAGATTTTTTCGATGGCCGTCTACGCGATCGCCGGCCATGCCGGCAACGACGAATACAGAAAGAAGCGCCTGGGGACATATTGCGAAAAGACAAGAAAGAAAATAAACGCGATCTATGACCTGCGGGGAAAGACGACCGAACAGGCCGCGGCCGACGTGATCGCCGGCAGGTACCGCAAGAACGAGACCAGAAAGCTGTTGCTGAAGTTTGCCGGATACGATCCGCAGATAGTCCAGGACGAAGTCAACCGGATACAGAAAGCGAAGGAAACCGGACAGCCCGCAGCACACGCACCCAAAAAGACCGCGGACGGCTGGAAGGCCAACAGCGCCAGCCTGATCTCAATCTTCCGGGACGGCGACAGGCCGAAGAAATCGGTCGACGGACTGCAGGGGGACAGCTTCATTATCAAAGCGGACCAGCCAAACGGGAAAAAGAAAGCGATCATCCTGGACACGGCACGCTACGGAGCAAAGGCAAAGATTTACAGAGAACTGGAAGACGTCGACGACGCCGTTCTGGTGATCACGCACCCGCACAGCGACCACATGGGCCAGACGGCGAACGACCTTGTGGGCGACGGGAAAGTGTCGCGCGTATACCTGCAGGCAAGGGCGACAGTCCCGGCGAACTATCTGGAAAGATACGACGCACTGACAAAAGCCTGCGGCAGGGAAAAGATCCCGTTTACCCAGCTGCGGCAGGGGGACAGCTTCCATTTCGGCGGCATCACTGCGAAGGTGGTATTTCAGCAGGTCAGCGTGAACACGGACCCGTTAAACATGCGAAGCCTGTGCCTGCTGTTTGATATCGCCGGGGCGACCTTCTTGGACTGTGGAGACCACCACACCGGAACAAAGGAAAGCCAGCTGGATCCGGAAGAGATCGGACCAGTGACGATATACGACAGCTCACACCATGGACTGTATACGGGCGACAAAGAAAGCTTTATCAAAGCGATCAGACCGCAGTGGATCATTCACAGTGGATGGAAGTCCTGGCCGCTGGGATCGATCGCGACGGCAGAGGGCGACAAGTCAAAGCAGGACCCGAAGACCAGGGCGGCGCAGATCGCATATCAGAAATACGGGAACCTGATCCCCGGCGACATCTGCGGCCGCACAGAGTTCCGGATCGCCGACGGAATTGTCGACGTGATCCTGGAAAAGAACGCCAGAAAGACCACAGTAAAGTACAAAAAAGACGGCTTTCCGCATAACAAGACAGTAACAACATGCCAAAAGGCAGCATTTCACGGAGTAAAGTCGATGATACCGGCCGGCGCTGAATTTTTTTAAAACGAAGGGACAAAAGAAATGAATGTGATCGATATTTTCCCACAGCTGGACAACATAAAAAATATGACATTTATAGGCTGGTGGGTCATTTTTATTGCATTCTCATTGATAGAGATAGCTCCGATCAAGGTAAACCCATGGATGACGATACTTAGATGGATCGGCAACGCGCTGACCGGGGACCTGCGAAAAGACCTTAACAGTCTGATCACAGACGTGCGCCGGCAGACGATTCTGACATTTGCCAGGGAATGCCGCCATGAAGTCGAACACAGCGCAGAAGAATGGAATCATGTGCTGCAGGTTGCTGAAGAATATGAAGCATATTGCAACAAATACAACATTAAAAACGGAAAGATCAAACAGGACACGAAATTTATTCGTGATCTGTATCAGGAAATGTCGAGAGCGCACAAGATCAAATAAAGAAAGGGCAAAACATGACACCTGAAAAACTGGAGCTTATAAGCACACTGATTAAAGCGGCTATGATGATCGTCACAATAATCGTCGCGCCGGCCCTGCGGTCCTGGCTGAAGGCACACGCCGACGAAAAAGCCGTTAAGACTATGACACAGTGGGCGGATATCGCCGTAAAGGCTGCCGAACAGATTAAAGACGCCATGAACGTCCAGGATCCGGACGGAGCAAGACGCAAAGCGTGGGCGCAGAAATGGATCATTGAGACCGCGCGCAAGATGAAAGTCGAGATCACAATAGAGCAGGCCGACATGCTGATCGAAGCGGCAGTAATGGATAATAACGACTGGTGGCACGAAAAAGTGAAAATAGCGAAAGCAGAAGAGGGCTAAAACATGCAGTTATGGCTTCCGGATGTATCATATTATCAGGGAAAAGTAGAATGGGAAAAGCTGAAGGGCAAGATCCCCGGCGCGATCGCGCGCACCGGCTACGGCGACGACATTAAAAGCCAGGACGACATTTATGCAGCGTATAACCTGAAAGAATGCAATCGCCTGGGCATTCCCGTAGCGGCCTACATGTACAGCTATGCGGACTCTGACGCGCACATGTATAGCGAGATCGCGCACGAGAAGCGCGTCACAAAAGGCTACAATGTCGTCGCGCATATCCTGGACATTGAAGAGTGGAAAAATCAGAAATATGTAAAACGTGCCTGTAAGCTGTGGCTGGAAGCATTCCCGGACAACGGCATCATCTACGCAGGCCGGGCATATTGGAACGGCCCGATGAAAGGACTGGAATGCATGCGCTGGGTGCCCGCATACGGCACCAACAACGGCAAGCGTCAAAAAGAATTTGAACCTGACATTGAAAAAGTCGGCTGGCAGTTCACAAGCCGCTACCATCTCCAGGGCATAAACGGAAACGTCGACATGTCCGAGTGGTACGGGTTCCCGTTTGCGGATCTGGAGCCGATCGAGATCAAACAGACCCGCCGGATCGTCACGAAGAAGGAAGTCGCCGCGCTGATCATGAAACACTACTGTGTACACAACAGACACGGGTACACCCAGAACATGGACGACCGCACCGGCGGCAAAGACACCGAAACGATTGACATTTACGGCAAAAAGTACACGATCCACGCCGGCGACTTCGATTGTTCTGCCGCGGTGATCGCGTCCTATGAAGCGGCCGGAATATCCTGCGGCGGCGCGACATACACAGGCAACATGCGCGAGCGCATGGTCAGAAGCAAAAATTTCGCATGGAGATCAATGAAATTTATCGCGCAGATGGGCGACACCTATTTGAACGAAGCCCACCACACAGCCATGTGCCTGTCAGCTGATCCGGACGTTTTAATGCAGTTCAGCATAAACGAGAAGGGGACGGCCACCGGCGGAAAGCCCGGCGACCAGCTCCAGAAGGGCGAATATGATCAGGCCTATGGCCGCGGCGAAAGCCATTTAAGGCTGTATTACGATTATCCATGGGACGGGATACTGCAGTGCATCAACGAAGAGATCGCCTTTATCGTCGAAGCCGACGGAACGATCACAGAATCATCTTCGGATGATGGATTTACGGCAGGGGGTGAAAAAGAAGTGGAGATAGTGAAACCCGAAAAAACAGACACTGATCTGGCTGTCGAAGTTCTCTTTGACGTCCATGGATCAGGCGACAATCGCCGTAAGGCTCTGGGCGGAAGGTTCGACGCAGTACAGGGCGAAGTACAAAGGCTGTGGAATTCACAACATGAACGAACGCAGGCCGAAAAGGCATACATGAAGAAATTCGGCTGCAAAGATCTGATCAGAGCATAGAGACACGGACGCGTCCGGCCTATGCAGATAAACCCCGCGGACAGCGAAGGCTGCCGCGGGGCTATTTTTAATTTTGTTAGAAAATAAATCGTAAAAGACACGTAATATACAAAACAAGTAAAAAACAGCATAAATACCGAAAATTTGCCTTACAAAGTTCTTAAAATCAAAAGCTTGACAGCCTTATTCTGTGCGGAATTAATGCGAGTTAGAACGAGATAAATTTAAATCGTAATATACAAGTAATACACAGGTAATATACTACGGCTTTATCTTCTGGATCTCCGAAACCAGCGCTTCAGGGGCGACATGCGTATAGACGCCGTCGGTGACGTCGCGCTGTTTGTGCCCTAATATGAGCTTGCGACGGTTCAGGGGGATCTTGGCGTCTTCCATCAATGTCGCGCATGTATGCCGTCCGTCGTCCGGCAGATGATCCATACCGATCGAATGCATGTAAGGCGTCCAGATCCGCGTGCGGAAGGCTCCCAGGGAAAGCGGACGGAACAGGTGCCCGTCGCGGGACTGCTGCAGGCGTGCGCGGATGATCGGGATGATATCATCATGCAGGGGGATCGCCCTGTGCTTTCCGGCTGCCGTCTTCAGGCCGGCGATCACATACTTGCGTGTAAGATCTTCGTCGGAGAATTCAGCCTGCAGAAGCTCCGACGGCCGCATGCCTGTATAGATCGTGATCAGGGCGAACTGCGCGCCGTCGACGCCGCGATCTCTCCATAGCCTGGCGATTTCGTCGTGTGTAAAAGGGTGATGTATTTGTTCACTGTCGCGGTAATTGCCAGTCAGATATTTCGCAAAGTCCGCGGTGATGTAATCATTTTTTATAGCATAAGCAGATACTTCGCGGCAGACGGTAAGCATGTTATAGACCGACGACATGGACAGGTCGCTGTGCGAATTGATGATTTCCTGCAGATCGGAATGCCTGACATTGCAGATCTTCATGTTGTGGATTTCGCCGAACTTTTTGAAAGCGGCCATGTAGGACCCGCGAAGGCTGCCCTTCAGGCCCTTCCGGCCGTTTTCCCTTTCCGAGACCCACATATAAAAGACATCCGAAAAAGTAGGAATGTCGGAAAGTGCGACATGTTCACGGACCTTTTTCCCAGAATTGTAATCTGCCAGATACCGGACAGCGTCGGCACGCTTTTCGAAATATTCCAGGTATTTATATTGCTGGACGGCGTGCGGCTGGTCTTCCGGCCCGGCCAGCTTAAAGCCGATCGTGATCCGGACCGCGTAAGGCTTCCGGCGCTTGCCGGATAATTTAATGACCGAACCATAACCGTTCGGGAGTCTCATAGCCATAATAAAAAATCCTTTCAGGGTATAGAAAACAAAGCCCTGGAAGGATATAATAGTTTTTGCATAGATATTATTTCCTTTCAGGGAACTAATGGACCCGATCCCGCCATGTTGCAGCATGGCGGGATTTTTTATCTTAAATCAAAAATACTAATCGTATGACTGTGCAACACCATATTCAGCTTCTTCATGCGTAAAGCCTTCATATTCAAGCTGTTCAATAAGACCGTCGCGGGAAAAAGAAGAATATTCGAGATAGTCGGCGGCCTTTTTAGCCGCTTGTTCTTTCCAATCAGCGCCGCAGTGATCGGCACCATATACGGCTTCTTCATGCGTAAAGCCTTCATATTCAAGCTGCTCTATAAGCCCCGAATAAGAAAAAGCGGTATATAAAAGATAATCCTTTGCCTTTGATAATGCATTTCTTTCGCCGGCAGAGGGCGCATCAGCCGCCGGCTCTTCTTCAGAATCTTCTTCAGATTCTTCTTCTACCGGTTCTTCTTCTAACAGCTCTTCTACCGGTTCTTCTTCTGTGATTTCATCAGCAGAGGGCGCATCAGCCGCCGGCTCTTTCTCCGGAACTAAAACATCCGTCTTTACAGTGTTGAGCACGTCGTAATACTGCGGAAGACAGTCAAAACCTTCTTCCATAAGACACAGGTAAACAAGACCACCTGAAGGGTTATCGAAGAATGTATAAACATTGTTAGTGTCACGTCCCTGAATTTTACCGGTGAATGAAAAAGCATATCCGTCGGCATGATCATAGCTGACAGAAGAAAGCCCGGAAGATAATTTTGAATCTTCAAAGCATTCCAAAACGCCGCCTATATAATCATCGGTATACTCCAAAAGTTCAGCAATAGTAAATTCATCTTGAATTATATACATATACGGGAAGTCGCCAACATCGCCGATATAAAAGTAATCGCCTTCTTTAGTCCAGGTCGAAGGGACAGAAAAAGTATAATCCCCGATTGATTCGGAAGAAACAGCGCTTTCGGAAGTTGTGCCGGCAGAAGTGACAGATGACTGTGGTGTATTAGGCGGAGCACCGCCGCACCCAGCCAATACAAGCGCAAGGACAACGGGAAGACATTTCTTGAACATAGCAGCCCCTTTCTAAAATTTATTTATGGTTTATTACATAGCTTGTGAAGCTTCGGATCCTTCCGCGGGATATTCTTCCTCATTGAGCTGCCGATCCAGATCATCGTGCAGCTTTTTTCTTGTGTCTTCTTCTTTCTGATCTGTTATGGAATCTATAAATTTTTCTAACGCGATCCAACCGTGATCGTCCAGGCCGGCCAGTGCAGTCACAAACCGGCGCCGGAAGGCTTCCGGATGATCGCGCATGATATCGTCGACCATTTGCTGTATTTGTTCAGCGCGCGTGATTTCAATAAACTGCGGACCTTCACCAGTGCGCAGCCATTCCTCATTGACGCCAAATTCGCGGCAAATTAAAGATACGACCATATCAGCCGGGGCATTCCTTCCGACTTCGTAGTTAGTAACCGCATTTCTTTTTATGCCTAATCTTTCGGCAAATTCTTGTTGTGTGAGTCCCAGCTTTTTCCGTAACTCTTTAAGTCTTTCGTTCATTTTTCCAGTCCTCCTATTCCGATTATATTCCGGCCAACAATGAGAATCAAGAAAAAAGGTAACAAAAACACAAAATAATTGTTGACACGGGTAACAAAGACGCATATTATTGTAACAGTAACACATTTAACGGCCCGCAAAACACAAAAAGAAAGGGGATTTAAAAATGGCAAGGTGGTACGCAGTACAGAAAGAAACAACTGACGCATGGGACTATGGAAGTCACGACTATGCGGAAGCGGTCGAAATGCTGAAGAAGCAGGGGGCCGGCCTGATCGCCGTGATCGAAGAAAACACGGGCGTATGTGTCGAAGAAATCACTTATGAAGAAATTTTTGACTGATCGGAAAGGGGTGGAGATGGGAGCAATTTTTAAGATCACATACTTCGATGCAAAGGACAACCAGGAACGCGAACACGACATAAAGTATGAAGGCCCTGAAATGTCGACGCCTGACACTTGGATGATGGGAACGGCCGCCGCGCTGGGCTGGTGCAAAGAAAACAATGTGTGTCTGATCAGCATCACAAACATCTGCATGTAGGGGGAGCGATGAAGGTAAATATATCGTACTACGACCTATCAACAATCATTGAGATTGTTGATAGAAGCGCGCAAGATCTACAAACCAGGCTTCAGGAGATGAAGACAGAGTTAAGAGAAATCAACAAAAACACCGTTGATAAATGGAAAGGTGTCGAAGACGCAGAAACAACCAGAATAAAAGAAAAATTAATAAATGATATCGAAGTGACCGGGGAAGAACATCAGGATTTATTGCAACTTTCATGGAGACTGAAATTTAAGAGCTGAAAGGAAAACAATGGTATTCAAAACATTCAAGAATGACAGGGAGCGCAAGGCCTTCCTGGACGACTACAGGAATACAAAAAATGGCTGGTATTTATGGACCTACGACAATGGCCTGGAACGCCGATGGTGGCGGTTCGACCTGATTCATGGTATTTCATTCGTCGTTGAAGAAGCCAATTTATATTTTGCATTTCCGAAACGTCACGACGAATGGACACCGCAGCAGTGGTATATCACCGATAAGCGGATCGCAGAATATGCATGTGGAGACGAAAAGCCGCATTTTGGCAATTACCGCGCCAGCAAGTCGCAGGCCATGGAATACCTGAAGAAGATCGAGAAAGGAATCATCTGAATGACAAATGTGAAAATCGACAGCAATGGGAACACATACGAGTTTAACGCCGCCGGCGCGATCGTGATAGCGATCAGGCCGGTTAAAGACGGCGAAAAACAAGACTTCGGCCTGGGAATACACGGCAACTTTAGCTTATACGACGCTATGGAGACGATCGTCGAAGGCACTAAAGAGCTGTTTAAAACATACACTAACAAATACGGCGTGGATCAAATGACCATAAGAAGAGCATTCCAGAAAATGGTACGTGAAGAACTTTCACCGGAAGAATTAACCATGACTGCAACTGTAGAAATCAACAAAGAGATGTTAGAAGCAATCACAGGCATGAAGGGCGACAACCCTGCAAAAGACATAGAAATCAGACCACTTCCGACAGAAAAGGGATGGAGCTGATCAAAACCGTGGATTAGCTCAGTAGGTCAGAGCGGCGGCATTATAAGCCGCGTGTCCTGGGTTCAAGTCCCAGATCCACGACTATGACACCCGCATGAGCGGACGAAAAACATGCCGGCTGTCATATTAAGAAGGAAAGGGGGTGAGAGATTGAACGGGCGACCTGTATATCGAGTGATCAGTCTTTTCAATTGGGGCTACATTACGATATTCACGGGAGAAACCGAAGACGCCGATGATATGTATAAACCAGACTACACATATCAGATAAAAGCGTCTTTACATCCCGAGTAGCTGCAGCCGGATCCGGAAGAACCAGAAAGAGAAACACGAAACAATGGATACAGCTGGCGATCCCGGTGACGGCGGAAAAAGACGAAAAGATAAAGCTGCAGATTGGTGATTTAAAAGGTTGTGCGGTAGTTCAGCAAGGTAGAACGGTGTGAAGAGCACGCGGCGCGGGTTCAATTCCCGCCCGCACAATTTCCGGGACCTATGCCCGGGAGTTTTTTCAAGAGGCGCGGCGTTTTGTTGCGGTAGCAACGCCTAAAAATGAACCGCAACAGCGGCACGGCTAAAGTGCATAACCGACTGTATGCGCGCAAACACCCTGCGCGCATTCCGGGGGCTTGGTGTAATGGGTAACACACTGGTTTTTAAACGGGTTTTTACAGGTCGCAGGGTTCGAATCCCGCAGCCCCCACTTAGATGCATAAACAGCACGAAAGCATAGAAAGAAGGTGAACAGAAAATTGATAGAGAAGGAAACCATGGAAAGAGTGATTGAAAAGGCAAATAACCCGAAAGTAGCGGAAGCCGCGGCGATCTTCGCCAGCGGATACTCTTCCGGCTATGACGCGGGCATAGCTGCCGGATCAGAAGAGAAGGAAGACAAAGACGTAAAACCGGCATGACCGGGAAAGGGAATAAATGGACAGAGGGGAATGGATAACAAAGTGGGTAAAAGCAGAACACACAGGCCGGAAGTTCCGCGCAGTGTTTAAATGCAGCGTGTGCGGACATGTAACGGAGACAGCGACGGATTACTGTGCGAACTGCGGGGACGCGAAGAACGGCAAGAAGATGATCAGCCAGCAGCAGGCCGTGAAAGAAATACGGAAGATGATGGACATAGACGGCTTCCGGGACGGCGACGCAGTAAGCCGCAGGGCCGTGATCGCGATCATCGAAGCAATTTAGAAAGGGGTACACATGAAACTGATTAATGCGGACGAATTCCTGCAGAAACTGGAAGATTACGCGATAACAGACGCAGACAGGGAATTCTGTAGAAAAGTAAAGTTTGCACTGACGACAGAGCCGCCGGTCGACGCGATCCCGATCGAGTACCTGAACACGCTGGCGGCAAACCGGCCGGGAATGATATCGGCGACAATCAGCCTGATCAAAGACAAATGGGGAAAAGAAAGGGAAAAGGATGGACAAGTCAAGAGTGAGCATAACAGAAGCAGCCAGGGAGCTGAAAATGTCGCCGCAGACCGTCCGCCTTTTAATGGCATCGGGACAGCTCCGGATCGGGGACTGCGCACGGCGGAAGGGCAGCAGCCGGACGGCGTATTTTGTATATCGAAAACTGCTGGACGAAGAAAAAGCACGGCGCGGGATCGCATAACCGAAGCCGTCCGCAAGATTGACAACCTGATCGACACGGCGGAGCCGATCGAAGAGATTGACGACATTTGCAGGAAAACCGACGCGATCGGGGAATTCACCCAGCTGATCACAGAAAACGTGATAGGCCAGAACTATTCGACAGTGAAAGCACTTGTAGAAGGCTGTGAAATGTTCGCGGAACGCGCAGGACAGTCTGCAGAAGGCACGGGCATCGTCCTGCGCAGGATCATGAAGCAGGTCGGAGAGATCCGCACAACGCTGACCATGCCGGAAAAGGAAGGCTGAAGATGGCCAGAAGGAAGAACCCGGTATTAGAAGCAGACAAAGCACTGCAGAAGGAAGGCGAGAAGCAGGCCCTGCTGATCCATGGCGCGGCCGCGATCGCAATGTTCCGTCACTGGGGATGGAGAAAAAACAGAATCCTGGACATGCTGGACAAGGTCGAAGAAATCTGGAACGAGTGCGCGAAGGACATCGAACACAGCATGATCGAGATGTGCGAGAAGGAAACCGGCATTGAAATACAATGTGGAGATGGCAAGACCTGGAAGGACCTGCATTATCTCAATCATAAAGTAGACCCCGGAAGAATGACACCGGCGAAATGGATATACATGCGACGTCAGCAAATGAAATGGATGGCGCCGCAGGTCGTCGCCGGGATCCTGCTGGCACTACACAGAAAATGCGGCTTCGGTTACGAACGCTGTGCCCGCGTGTATGCGCAGATCTGCGAGATACAGCAGGAATATAACCAGGACCCGCAGAAGGTCGCGGCCGCGTGCCTGGAAGAAACGAACGTCAGGATCCGCGACAAGATTCGAAGAAAGTAGAGGCCAAAAATGAAAATTGGATGCACCGCAGCAGCGATTATTATGACGCTTTTTCTGACTGTAAGCGCGCAATGCGCAGAAACGACGGGGATGTACTCCCAGAATGGAAACGGCGACATATACATCACACAAACAGGATGGACAGCGGTAAACGGCGCGATCTATTACGTACACGCCACAAAAAGCCAGATGTATGACAGACATGAAGCCTGCAGGAATACATTCCGCTGGCGGGGCGACAAGCTCTATTACTTCGGCAATGACGGCCGCATGATCACGAGAAATACAAGGTACATCAAAATTAACAGTGATAATTCCGTCAAATACATCTACACAGCCGGCACAGGCCGCAGGGAACGCTACAACCCCGCGCGCAAACGATACCAGGAAAAGCACCGCGGCAAGTGGCACGACACAGGGAACCAGACTAATATCTGGTGGCGCTGCGACTGGCAGCTGTAACTATGATTGCAATCCTGAAATGTGACCCGCGCAAGCTTCCGGCGCCGCCGAAGTACGCGACCATAACAAACAGACAGATCGTGCCGGTGACAAAGAAACCAAAAACACCGAAACCGCGCAAGGAAGAGAAAAGAAGCAGCACACAGCGCGGATACACACCGGCACAGCAGCAAGTGATCTACACCATGCGCAAACAGGGCTTTTCATACGATGCGATCAGCAAAGAGATCGGGAAAAGCCCGAACGCAATCCGCAAGTTCGCAATAAAGCGCTGGGGAAAGGAAGTAGAAGTTGATCGATATCAAAACCGAAAAGGGCAACACGGAGATCAGGGAGATCAGCGGGACGGTGCCGGAGCTGATAACTGACTGCGTGATAATAATCGGGATCGTCTCAAGGACAATGGAAAAGCACAACCTGAAGCATGCGAGCGCATTAAAGGACATGCTGAAAGATGGATATTTTGCAGAGAAAGCGCTGCTGTCATGCGAAGGGAAACACCCGGAAACAACAACGCAGATTAGCAAAAAAGCAGTGACCGAAGGACTGTTTGCCATGCAGAAACTTATGGAAAAAGTCGCGAAAGGTGAAAATTATGTTGCTGATTGAAAGCCCGGAATTCGCCGGAATGCGGGGCATGTGGAACCAGGCGCTTGACGGCGTCCTGCGGAAGATGGCGGCGGACAACAATCCGCAGGGGTCTGTCACGCTGAAGCTCAACATTGAGCTGACATATCCGACTGTAGAAACACTGATAGGCAAAAGGACGGCAAAGGTGCCGAACTTTGATTACAAGATCACTACCAATGTACCGCAGACATACACATTTAAAGAAGATCTGACCATGGGACAGGTTGAAATGGAATACACGCCTGAATCAGGCGTAACGCTGAAAAGGCTGCCAGGCCAGATGACGCTTGAACAGTACGAAGAGGAAAGCGAAGAAGATGACACTTGAATGGCTTGAAGCCTTCCGGGACTCACACCGCGGAAGCTACCGGCCGGCGGGCATTTGCCTGGCATGTCGTCGCGGATCCGGATGCAATGGCCGAAGATACAGGAACAGCTGCGGGTCCTTCGTTCCCAGGGAACCGAAAAGACAGGAATGGGAAGAAAAATATGCGGACCTGCTGCGGAAAATGATGGAGCCGCACATAGGAATAGACGAAATGCGCGCCTTCGGGAATGCAGGGACCTGCAGGCGCGCAATGCTGGACATCCACGGATTCGAAGAAAAAGACCTGCAGAAAATCGAAGACAGCATAGAAGAACTGAAAACAGATACCGGCCGGCACCGGCTGCAGAAATTAAGGTGGAAAATATGATTTTACAGACAAGTATAGATAATCAGCTGCCGCCGTGGATGGTATCCGCGGGCGCTGTCCTGATCCTGATCATGCTGGCGGGCGTCGTCCTGACCATAGGGCGGGACATATACAACATTTGTTTGGGATGGAACGCATGCACCCGATCGGAGAACTGCGCACGCGGGTCCAATGTGCCGACGCCGACAAAGATCCCGGAAATGCCGGCAAAGACAAAGCTGAAGCTGGTGCGCCACACAGGCGTAGATCTGGAAGAGATCACGCTGAAAGGAAGAAAAGAAAATGATCGTACTGCAGGGGACCGGCTGGAAGATGATGATCCCGGACGAGAGCATAACGGACATTAAACCGCTTGCTGGTACATATCCGCGGATAGGCTTCTTAGTAGAAAACAATCCCATACAGTTTATTAAACACTTCGAGACCGAAGAAGAACGCGACGCGGCTGTGGAGCGGATCCGCGCCGCCAGGGCGCAGAAGGTACAGGCCGACAGCATCATGAACGCGGAAGCCGCGCGCGCGCTGGAGATGGCAAAGGAACGGACAGAGATAGAACTGGACCGCATGCGCGAACAGCAGCGAGAAGAACAGGAACACAGAGAGAAAAAGCGGCGGCAGAGGGCGGCCGAACGCCGGAAAGCGGAAGCAGAAAAACCGCGTGCAGACGTCCGGCCGATCACCCTGAAGGACGGCGTCAAGTGGAAGCCCACACAGGAAGATTTCGAAGACTGGATCAGGATGTTCCCGGACGTCGACGTAAAACGCGAATTTGACAACATGCGGCGCTATTGCCTGGACAAACCGCAGAAGCGCAAGACGGCCCGCGGGATCAAAAGATTCGTTACGAACTGGCTGGAACGCACCAGTGCGGACCAAAAGGAAGAGACAACCGGAAGGAAGCGCACCGGATGGGCGCAGGGAATGGAACAGCAGGATTATGACATTGACGCCCTGGAGAGGGAACTGCTGGCAGAGGGAGCCGAACAATGATTAGAAGGAAAAGACGGAAAACATCACCGACCAGATACATCGACGACGTCCAGATCTACAAAAAGCAGGACAAAGAGACCGGCGAACCGATAGAAGTCGCCTATTTCGATGTATGGGTCAGGAACCAGATTGGTGCAAGCTGGAATGATCAATTTAATTTCATGCTGGAAACTATGCGGATGGGCCTGGAAGAAATACAAGAGTACTGGAAAGGCCTGCGCAATGAATTTTATTCCTGGTGCCGGGCAAACGATATAAAAGGCTGGGGCGTCCATCTGTATGACGACGGCAAAAGGAGATTCTACTAATGGGCGATTTACGCTATTGTTTCGAACAGCAATATGTCGAAAGGACCCTTGGACTGACAAAGTCCAGGGGGCTGGCCGTCGTAGATCTGGAAGGCGTCACGACTTCCGCGATCAATAAGGCACTGGCCAGAAATGTTTTTATCTATGCATATCTCAATGCGGGCGCGCTGGAAAAAGGCCGCCCGTATTATGGCACATTCAAAAATTTCAGACTGGAACAATATGAAGGCTGGCCGGGTGAATACTGGATAGACCCGACCGCAAAGGGCTGGCGCAGCCACCTGATCAACCAGGCGGCTGCCCTGAAGAAGCGCGGCGCGATCGGCCTGTATATGGATAACTTAGATATCTATTACATGGTCAAAGAAGGCTTCGAAGAGCAGAAAGCCGATATGATTAGAACAATTCCGGCTTCCGGGCTGGTATACGAAGCCCTTGCAGACACGATCTGTCAGATCAGCAAGACCGGCATGATCATCATGCCGAACGGCGGCGACATGTTCGTCCGCAAATTTATCAAAGAGAATCCGGGAGTGATCAAAACGATCAACCAGGAAGGAATCTGTTACGAAAACAAAAAAGCACAGTCAAAAGAAGAGAAGAAATACCGCACTGAATATGTGGATTGGTGCAAACGCCAGGGCATCTATATCAGGGGCATCGAATACCCTAAGAACAGCGCGCAGGCACTGATCGCGAAAGCATATTACAAGAGACACGGCTGGCAGGGCATATATATCAGCTACCACAAAGACCTGCGGGGGGATTGAAGAATGGATAACTATGATCTTAAACTGTGCCCGTTCTGCGGGACTAAGGCAAAAGTATCAAAGACAAAGTTTAGATATAAACACAATGCAATAGAAAGGGCAAAGCATACGGTTTATGCAATAGGGTGTTCTGATCCTGAATGTATCCTTTATAACAATGGCATGCAGGCGCGCCTGTTTTTTACAATTTCGAAAGATGGATTAGAAAACATGAAAAACCGATGGAACCGGCGCACAGTTGAAAAATAAAACATTATATATAGAAGATTCACCACACACTTCGAAGTGCTTCGAAGTGTTTCGAAGTTCATAAGCAGATTAAAATTACAACTTGGTTTTCGGAAGGCGGCGAAAAATGCACATTCGAAGAAAGTACAGAATGCCCAACAGCATAGAAGTGCAAGAGTTCAATTCTTCGAAGTGTCCTGGACTAAGCAGGCCGCGCCGCCAGAAGGCAGAGAAGACGCCCGAACAGATCGTCAAAGCGAACCAGCGCAGGAAACAGAGAGAATGCAGCCGGATGGTAGAAACCTATTTCAACGAAGACGACGGCGCGATCACGCTGACATTCAGGACAGAGATGCGCCCGAAGAGCATGAAAGAAGCTTTAAAGATCTTCACGGCGTTTACAAGATACCTGAAGCGGGAATACAAAAAGCGCTTTTATGATCTCTTCTGGATCCGGAACGTAGAAGTCGGCCCGCGTGGAGCCTGGCATATACACATGCTGATCAACCGGATCGAAGGCATGGAGCTGCTGATCAATGACTGGTGGACAACACGATACGGCGGCGCTTTCCTGCAATATCTCAAAAACTGGAGAGACCAGGGCAAGGACATCGGCGAATACATTTCAAAGACAAAAGTCACAAGCGACGAAGTCGTCGAAACATCATGGGGACACAGCCGGAACATTCAAAAGATACAGCCAGAGGATAAAATCATATCTGGCCACCGCATGCAGGACAAGCCGCGCATTCCGGCCGGCTGGTACCTGGACAAAAACACAGAATACGAAGGCGAGACCGCGGAAGGCTATCCTTACCGCACATACACCCTGCGCAGACTGGAACCGCGCCGGATAGATCACAGACTGACGCCGGCGCAGATCCGGAAGATGCAAAGACCGAAGAGGAAGAGGAAGAAAAAGAAATGTTAGAAATATTTGACGGCGAAAAACTAAAAGGGGCATTCCTTCGTGAAGGCCCGGTCTTGCGGGTGGCATACCCGACACTAACGGAAGAACCTTTTAGGCATACCATGACAGCGGAACACTGCAGATACATGGACCTGATCACAAGCCGAAAAGAGTATGGAACAGACAAGGAAGTCCGCAGCCGCTGGCGGATTATCCTGCGCGAAGGAACAGAAGAAGCAATTATTAACGAGCTGGAAAACATCGGCCTGGTCGAAGTGCCGAAGGGCGCAGAAGATCCGGAAGACCTTAAACGGGTATGGGTAAAGGGATGACTGTACAGGAATTTTATAACTGGTGCAAAGACAACAAGCTGACTGATGCAAGCATTGTGATATGCATAGATGGAGCCTGCAATGCAAAATTCACAGAGAAGGATATCGTGGAGTATGGGGAAGCGATTTCGATGAACAAGCCTGTTAGTAAATACGTCATGATTGAAGTGCAGACTTGACGGGGGACAAGAATGATCAAATACCCAAAACCACAGAGCAAGAAGAAACGCCAGCGCCATGCCGAAAGCATCATGCAGGTCAAAAACGGACGCTGCTGGTTATGTGTCCGCGCATTCGGCAATTATACAATCTACAGAACAATCCACAAGCACCATGTATTTTTCGGCCAGGGCCTGCGACGGATCAGCGAAGAGCATGGCTTTATTGTCTACCTGTGCCCGGAACATCACACGATCGGGCCGAAAGCCGTACACAGGAATCAGGCAGTGAACCGCTTCGTGCAGGCTGCCGTTCAGCGCGAATATGAGAAGACGCACACCCGCGAAGAATTCATGGAGCTGATCGGCCGCAATTACATCCAGTAACCAATGCGCGGACATATCAATCGCCGTATTGATTACATCCACATACGCATTGACATAACACAAAAACAAAGGCCGCACTGGATAGTCCCACGGAAAACTGACAGATCGGCATCATGCAGGCCCGGCACGGCGGCCGGACCTGCAGAAAGGAGACAGGCCTGTGAAGATCACACGCGCAGCACTTAGTAATTACCGCAAGGCTATGAAATGGATCCGTAAGATAGACAAATGGATCGACTCCATTGAAGACCCGGAAGTCAGACGTGCGTTTGATCTCTATTACAGGCAGGGGCACACATGGCGGCAGATCGCGCAGGAGACCGGCGGGATCTACGACGAAAACTATTTCAGGATCGTGCTACGCGACAGATATCTTAAAAAACGCGGAATTGTCAGATAGTTCGCTTTTTTGAAAACGTAAATGATACGCTGATTTATGGGACCACCTGACAGCTCCCGTAAATCCCTATGGGCGCCACGGGAAACCGGGGCGCTTATTCGTGGGATAAAACAAATAAAACAAAGGTTGTGATTTACATGGCAGGCAACGGAAGACCGCAGAAATATGCGGAATATGTACAGCCCTACCTGGAAGACATCAAGAAGATGTCGCTGTCCATGACAGAAAAACAGATAGCTGAAACACTTGAAATCAGCTATTCGACATTCCGAAAATACAAGGATGAATATCCGGCATTAAAAGACGCGCTAAAAATTGGACGGCGCCAGCTGGTAGTGAAACTGCATTCTGCGCTGATCAGAAGGGCAGAGGGCTACGACTACGAAGAGACCAAAACGGTGAAGCGTGAAGGCAAGGTAGTCGAGACCCAGATCACGAAGAAGCATGTGCCGCCGGACGTCGCAGCGATCAATCTGGCCCTGAAAAATTTCGACCGCGACAACTGGGCGAATGACCCGCAGCAATTAGAGTTACACAAGCGGGAGCTAAGACTCAAAGAGAAACAGATCAAAAACAACGACTGGTAAGCAAAGGGGACGACAATGGCCTACGGCTTTAACGAGGACAAAGAGAAAGTTCAGGTATACAGCGAAGAAGATATAGGGCTGATCGTGCAGCAGTTAATGCTTAACGTTTACCCTGTCGGCGCGATCTACATGTCCGCGGACAATACGGACCCGTCGGAATTGTTCGGCGGCACCTGGGTAAGATGGGGCGCCGGGCGTGTGCCTGTATCAGTCAGTGAACAGGACACGAACTTTAACACCGTCGAGAAGACCGGCGGCGCTTCGGCCGTGACGCTGTCAATGACACAGATCCCAGCGCACAATCATACAGTGCCGCGGCATACACACACCGCAACGGCCGCGCCGGCAGGGGCACACACGCACCACGTGCAGCGCTGGCAGGCGACATCTTCCACCAGCGGCGGCACAAGGTACCTTGCACAGGGCGACATTGACAACACGTCGACAACATCCAGCGCAGGCGAACACACGCATGATATTGTCGTTGGAATGTCTAAAGATTCTCAGACAGGCAACACCGGCGGAAGCGCAGCACACAGCAACCTGCAGCCATACATCACCTGCTACATGTGGAAGCGCACAGCATGATTACACTGGACAACTTTTATACATCAAAGCCATGGGTGAAGCTGACGCACCAGATCAGGCTGTCACGCCTGAACGCTGACGGCGAACTGATCTGTGAACACTGCGGCCGTCCAATCGTGCAGAAGTATGACGCGATCTGTCACCACAAGAATTATTTGACGCCGGCAAACGTGGCCGACGCCAGCGTCGCCCTGAACCCTGACAACATTGCAGTCGTACATCATGCCTGTCACAACAAGATACACGACAAGCTGGGCGCGGTCCGGCGCGAGGTCTTTCTGGTCTACGGTCCGCCATGCAGCGGCAAGTCGACCTATGTCGACAGTGTGATCGGCAAGACTGACCTGCTGGTAGATATCGACCTGATCAGAAAAACAGTATCAGGTACCCATACACACACACTTGTCCCGGCGCTTAATCCGATCATCTTCGGAATCCGTGACTATCTGTATGACAGCATAAAGACAAAGCGGGGATACTGGAAAAACGCCTATGTCGTCGGCGGCTATCCGCTGATATCGGAGCGCGAAAGACTATGTAATCAGCTGGGAGCCAGGGAGATATACATCGACACACCGCGCGACGAATGCCTGCGCAGACTGCAGGCATCACCGGACGGCAGAAATTTGAACGAATGGGCGCGCTTTATTGACCAGTGGTTCGACAGATACACCCCCCGGGCGGCTGTTGAATGACTGGCAAGGGTAACTGTC